>Ga0209751_10005592_pt1 | contig 11821 bp, 10 predicted proteins | sample RifCSP13_1_FD_184019 | JGI IMG/M metagenome (GOLD analysis project Ga0209751, IMG submission 184019) | Soil microbial communities from Rifle, Colorado - Rifle CSP2_sed 13_1 (SPAdes) (version 2) | ecosystem: Environmental > Terrestrial > Deep subsurface > Rock core/Sediment | place: Rifle... | reverse complement strand
CGCGACGTCGCCGGGCGCACGGGACTGCCGCGACGCGACCTGTTTCGCGGCGACTTTCGCGGCGGGGATACCTCGCGCTAGACTCAGCCGCTTCAGCCGCCTCGCCGCCTCAGCCGTGAGACAAGTGGAGGGAACGTGAGCGAGGAGCCGTCCGCCGCCACCGCAACAGAGATGCCCGGCGCGCCATCGCCGGAGTCGACCCCGCCCGTCTCGGACGAGACCCTGGCCACCGTCGTCCAGGGTCTCGAACCGCGCGATCAGCCGGCTAAACGGGTGATCGTCATCGGCGGCGGGATCGCCGGGCTGGTGGCGGCCTTCGAGCTGCGCCGCCAGGGTCATGAGCCGCTCGTCCTGGAGGCCCAGCACCGAGTCGGCGGGCGGGTGCGCACCATCCGCGACTTCGCCCCCGGCCTGTACGCCGAGGCGGGCGCCATGCGCATACCAAGAGTCCACGACCTGACGCTCGCCTATTGCGACCTGTTCGGCCTCGAGCTGCGTCCGTTCGTGATGGGCAATCCCAAGACGCTCGTCCACATCAACGGCCAGCGCACGACCGTCGCCGAGGCTGACGCGCACCCTGATCGGTTGCCCTTCGACCTGGCCGACCGCGAGCGGGGCAAGACCTGGACGCAGCTGTGGGACGAGGCGACGAGCGAGTTCCGCCGGCGGTATGAGGAGGGCGGCCAGGGCTCGCTCGACGCGCTGCTGCACGAGTTCGACCAGTACTCGATCCGCGAGTTCCTAGTCATGCGCGGCTTCAGTGAGGGCGCCATCGAGCTGTACGGCGTGATGAGCTTCCGCGAGTCGAACATGAACGCCGCCGTGGTCGAGCAGCTGCGCGAGATAGTTGGCCGCTCGTTCGAGGACATGCAGGAGATCGTGGGCGGCATGGACCTGCTGCCGAGAGCGTTCTACGAGCAGCTCAAACCGTACGTGCGCTTCGGTGCCGCAGTAACCGCCATCGAACAGAGTCCCGAATCGGTCACCGTCCACTACCGTGGGCCGGCCGGCCGCTCGTCGGTGACCGGTGACTACGCCATCTGCGCCATACCGTTCTCAGTCCTGCGCGACATCGAGATCCTGGGCACGCCTTTCTCGCGGCCCAAGCAGAAGGCCATCCGCGAGCTGAACTACAACGCCTCGGGCAAGATCCTGTTCCAGGTCCGCCACCGGTTCTGGGAGCAGGAAGACGGCATCGTCGGTGGCACGACGGTGACCGACCTGGCCATCCGGCGCATCTGCTACCCGTCGTACAGCGACCCGAACGACGAGCGCGGCACGCTGCTCGCCTCGTACACCTGGGGCCAGGACGCGCTGCGCTGGGGCGCGATGGACGCCGAGGACACGATCGAGCAGGCGCTCGAGGATGTTGCCCAGATCCATCCCTCGATCACCGCCGAGTTCGAGGTCGGCGCCGTCCAGAACTGGTACGACGACCCGTGGGCGCGGGGCGCATTCGCGCTGTTCGAGCCCGAGCAGCAGACGCGACTGCAGCCATCGATCGTCGCGCCCGAGGGGCGCATCCACTTCTGCGGCGAGCACACCTCGCTCTACCACGCCTGGATCCAGGGCGCGCTCGAATCGGGCATCCGCGCGGCGAAGGAGATCCACGAGGCGCCGGCTGTTTTCGCCGCGGCGAGCGAGGGGAGCGCCTCGGCGTAGCGGCGCCAGGTGGGAATCCCATTCTCACCGTCTGGCCAAGCCAGCCGATAAGCCCTACCCAGCGTCAGCCGGGGTCGCCGCCCACGCTCGTCGCGAACTCACTCCAGCTCGAAAACCGCTCCTGCGGGACCGGCCGGCCGCCTTACCGCCGCGCCTAAGCGGCAAGTGAGAATGGCATTACAGCCCGCGGTCACAAGGTGGGCCGGGCTGTGTGCCGCCATCACCTGACCGAGAAGGCCAAGTCCTCCAGCAGGGTCGCGATCGCCTGGCCGAGCGTTAGCGCGGCCTGCGTGTTGACGTTGTCGCGGCCGTCGCAGGCGAGGTGGTAGCACGCGTCGGCGGGCAGGCCGGCATGACCCCCGAACAGCTGCGCCTCCTCGTCGGTCAGCGGCGCCAGCCCGGAAAACACGCCGCCGGTGGCGATGCCCCACTGCTCGAAGGTGAAGTCGTCCGAACCTCCCGTCATGTCCATCGCCAGACCCGGGCTGCCCTGGGCGTCCAGGGCTTCAAGCAGGAGTCGGGTGATGTCGCTCGAGCCGGCCGCCGCATTGGGGTCGTCGGCCACGAACCGCGCCGCGTTCGGTGAGCCGACCATGTCCAGGTTGATGTAGCTCGCGATCCGGTCCAGGTCGCCGCTCGCCAACAACTGGTCGACATAGGCCGTGGACCCAACATCGCCGAACTCCTCGGCGCCCCAGAAGCTGAACTGGACCGTCATGCGCGGCTCCGGCTGCCCCGCCAACGCTGCCCCGATCGCCAGCAGGGTTGCCACTCCAGAGCCGTTGTCGTTGATGCCGGGGCCGTCGAGAACCGAATCGAGGTGCCCGCCCAGCATGACGACCTCGTCCGAGGACCCCGCCAGCTCGCCAGTGACGTTGTCATCGCTGGCCGGCGACGTCTCGACTCTTACCCGGAATTCCGCGCGCTCCCCGTCCAGCGCGGCCGCGATCAGCGCTGTGGCCGGTTCCTGGCCGGCGGCGATGACCGGGATCTCGAATTGTGTCCACTCGAACAACGTGGGCCGCTTGATCTGGTTCGCGCCCCAGGTCTCGTAGACGCCGATGAACCCGACCGCCCCAAAGCGCATGGCCCAATCGACCTGGACGTATCGAGCGCACGGCGCCGGCGGCACGACGGCGATGCTGCCCGCCTGGAAAGCGTTCCAGGCGTCGTGCTCGCACGCTGTAGGCCCGTTGACGCCGACCAGCTGCAGCACGCCGCTGGCGTCTCCAGGGGCCGAGTACAGCATGGCGTGCAACCATTCAGACCCGGTCCACGCATGGTCGCCCAGGGTCAGGGTGACCGGCGCGGTCTCGTCGAAGAAGGTGAAATCGAACGGCCGACGCTGCACTTCGTAGCCCATGTCGGTGAGCTGGTCGGCGACGTAGTCCGCCGACGCGTCGTAGCCGGCCGTGCCCGCAGCGCGGATGCCGTCGTGCTCCTGCGCGATCGTGGCCAGGGCGTCCAGATGGCGGGCGATGTCCGACTCGACGATGCGCAGGCCGTCGACCGGCGGGGAGCTCGCCGTCGCACTTGGCCCGGCGGCGGCAGTCGGCTGTTGGGTCGGAGTCGGCTGTTGGGTCGGAGTCGGCTGTTGGGTCGGAGTCGGCTGTGAGCTCGGACTCGCCGTTGGGGCGGCGGAGGGAGGCAGGGAGGCTGGCGTGGCGGTGGGCGGGATGACAGGCGCGGCGCAGCCACCGATGATGAGCGCCACCGCCGCCAGAGCGGCCAGACTCACGCGCATGGCCGTCAGCCTACATCCCCAACACCTACGATCTGCCCGACGAAGCCGACGAAGGGAGCTCGACAGATGACCGACGAGCGCTGGAGCGAAGCCGACAAGATCGAGTCGCTCGCCGCCGAGCAGGCCAAGGCCGATCCGTCCGGCCAGCCTGCCCCGAACGCGGCGCCCGTGGTCCCGGCCGACGTGCTCGACATCGCCCGCCACGGCCTTCCGGACAGGCCGCAGCCGGCCAAGCGGGTGCTCATCATCGGTGGCGGCATGGCCGGTCTCGTCGCCGCGCACGAACTGCGCCGGCGTGGTCACGACCCGCTGGTGCTCGAGGCCCAGGGCCGAGTCGGTGGCCGGATCTACACCCTGCGCGCGCCGTTCGCGCCGGGCCTGTACGCGGAAGCTGGCGCGATGCGCATCCCACGCGCGCATGACCTGACGCTCGAGTACTGCAGCCAGTTCAAGCTCGAGCTGCGCCCGTTCGTGATGGGCAACCCGCGCGGCCTGGTCTACATCGGCGGCGTGCGCATGACTGCCGCCGAGGCCAACGAGCATCCCGAGCGGCTGCCCTTCAACCTGTCGCCGACCGAGCACGGCCGTTCCGCCGATGCACTGTGGAACGACGCCATCGCCGATATCCGACAGATGGTCGAGCACGAGGGCGAGGGCGCCTGGCCGGAGATCGTCCGCCGCTACGACGAGTACTCGCTGTACGAGTTCCTCAAGTCGCGCGGCTTTTCCGAGGGCGCGATCGAGTTCTACGCGGTGATGAACTTCGTCGAGAGCGACCTACACAACTCGTTCGTCGAGGTACTGCGCGAGGAGCTTGGCGGCGCGTACGTCGACATGAGCACCATCGTCGGCGGCATGGACGCGCTGCCGTTCGCGTTCTATCGCGCCATGCCCGAGGCAGTCCGCTTCGGGGCCGAGGTGCGCGCCATCGAGCAGGACAGCGACTCGGTCACCGTCCACTGCCGGGTGGGTCCGGACCCGGTCTCGTTCAGCGGCGACTACGCCATCTGCACCGTGCCCTTCTCCGTGCTGCGGCCGATCGAGCATCGCTTCAGCCACGAGAAGGAGCGCGCCATCCGCCAGCTCAACTACCACGCTTCGAGCAAGATCCTGCTCCAGGTCCGCGAGCGCATCTGGGAGGGCGAGGATGGCATCGTCGGTGGCGCCAGCGTGACCGACCTGCCCGTGCGCCGCCTGAACTACCCACCGGCCGACGACTCGACCTCGCGCGGCGTGCTGCTCGCCTCGTACACCTGGGGCCAGGACGCGCTGCAGTGGGGCGCGATGGACGAGGAGACCCGCATCGAGGAGGCGCTCGACGACGTCGAGAAGGTCCACCCGCGCATCCGCGAGGTGTTCGAGGTCGGCGCGTCGCACGCCTGGTACGGCGACCGCTGGGCACGCGGCGCCTTCGCCCTGTTCGCGCCCGAGCAGCAGACATCCCTCCAGGCCGCCATCCTCCAGCCGGAGGGGAGGGTCTACTTCGCCGGCGAGCACTGCTCGCTCTACCACGCCTGGATCCAGGGCGCGCTGGAGTCGGGGATACGCGCCGCGCGAGAGATCCACGAACTGCCGGCCCCCGAGCGAACCGGCGCCTGATTTCTTAAGTGGCGCGCGCGGCTGGCCGGCTGGAGGCATTCACGCGCTGGTTGACCGCGTTTGGCGACGCGTGGGAGGCGGGTGACGCGGCGGTTCTTGGTGGACTGTTCGCGGTGGGCGCGACCTTCCAGCCGACACCGTTCTTCGCGCTGGTGCGCGGGCGGCGCGCGATCGCCGGTTACTTCGCGGAGCTGCTCGCGCAGTGGCCGGGCGCTTCCTTCGCGGCGCAGGTGCTGGGCGCCGGCGACACCTACGGCGTCGCCCACTGGCGAGTCACGTCAGGAGACCACGCGCTCGACGGCGTGCTCGTGGCCGCGCTCGATGCCCGCGGCCGATGCACGTCGCTGCGCCAGTGGTGGCACGTCTCATGACCGTCTTCACCTTCACGTCTGCGACCCAGTCGGGCGGCCTATTCGCCCGCGCACCACTCCGAGTGCAGGAAGCGAGCCTTACCGGCCGGGCGGTCGTTCTCGCGCGCGCCGCATGCACTGAAAGAGGAGCGCCACCACGCACATCCGAGCGCCAGCGGTTCGATTCGTGCGGCCGCCGACACCTTCGAGCGCGGTCGCCTGCTGCGCTGCCCTGGTTTGCTCCACTCCCAGTGTTGTGGAGCTGATTCGGCGCATGGGCAATCGCTGGTTCAGCGACAGCTAAGCCGCCTGCAGACTGGCCCACCCGGGCGCTCGGCCGCTAAGTAGTGGTGAAGTCGGAGCAAAGTCCGCGGCAAGCGGTCGTCGCTATCGTCGCCAACGTCAAGTTCCCGCCGCCCGCCGATCACGCAGGCCGAGCCCGAGACCGGGCCGGTCAGGGAGGTTGAACGGCATGAATCATGTCGTGCTCACCGGGCGGCTGACGCGCGATCCTGAGTCGCGCAAGCTCGCCTCGGGCAAGACGGTGACCGAGTTCTCGGTCGCCACCAACGACTACCGCGGCGGCTCGGAGAAGGCCGAGTACCACCCGGTCGTCACCTGGGATCGGCTGGCCGAGATCTGCGGCCAGTATCTGGGCAAGGGCCAGTTGGTGAGCATCATCGGCCGGCTCCAGACGCGCCAGTGGGAGGATGCCAACAAGATCCGCCACTGGAAGACCGAGATCGTCGCCAACTCGGTCGAGATGCTCTCGGGCAAGCGCAAGAAGGACTACGCCGCCGAATCCGCGGCCGAGGCGCTGGCTGCCCAGGCGGCGGCGCTGGGCATCGAACCAGAGGCGCCGGCCTTCAGCGCCGCCCCGTCAGACGACGAGGACGAAGCGGGATCAGCCGCAGAAGAGGAACTGGCCGCCGCCTGAAACCGCTAGACCCATAGGGCACGCGCTCCAGCAAGTGGCGCGGCGAACGTCGCTCCTCGCGTTCGCCGCGCCTTTTCCGTCCTAGGTGGCCGAGGTCAGGGGGCGGCGGTCGTCGTTGGGGAGGGCTAGGGGCTGGTCGATGGCGATGGCGACGGGTCAGGCGTCGCGTCCGGGGCGCCGCGCGACATCCGGACGTGCAGCACGGCGGTCAGCCTGTGAGTGATCTTGTTGACCTTGTGGATGGTCACGCCGTAGGGATTGATCAGGGTGCTGATCGCCCAGTTGTTGCCGATGTAGATACCCATGTGCGCACCCCTGCCCCAGATCAGCAGGTCGCCCGCCTTGGCGTCCGCCAGGCTGTTGGGTCCGGTCGCGAGGCCCTGCTTCTTGAACCAGTTCCAGTAGGCGATGGCGCCCTTGCGCTTGTTGCCGACGCGGTCGCGCAGGCCCGCCTCACGGAACACGTACCACACGAAGCCCGAGCAGTCGAACTGGTTGGGTCCGATGGCGGCGAACTTCCAGCGATCACGCAGGTGCTGCGCGGCGATGTTCAGCACGCGCGCCGCCTCGCTGTTGGGCGCGGCGTTGAAGGCCGGCATGGTGGTCGTCATCCAGGCCGCGGCGGCAGGTGACGGCAGCGCTCCCGAAAGCGTCAGGCTCAACGCGGCGATGACCAGCAGTCGGCGCGGCCGAAACGCTGTGGGTAACGGCACACGCGTAGCGGCATGCGCGAATGACACGGCTCTCCCTCCCCGAATGTCCGTGCTGGGGCACGGCTGCCGTGCTGGGGCACGACACTTGCTCAGTTGGTCGAGCGAGATGCTGGGGCACCTCGCACCGACTTTGCTGGGCGGACTCTAACCTGACACGACCCTGTAATGCAACCCGGACGATCTTCCATGCCCGGAGCGCGCCACAGGACGCGTCACGGCGGGCGGTTCAGTGCGCGGTTTGATCGAGTCGCGGGCGCGGCCCGCGCCTATGACTCAGGCGCTTCGCGAGAGACCTGGACGTGGAGCACGTCGGTCAGCCGGTTGTTGATCTTGTTCCAGCGGTGGATGCGCACGCCATAGGGATTGACCAGCGCGCTGATCGCCCAACCGTCGCCGATGTAGATGCCGGCATGCTTGCCATGGCCCCAGATCAAGATGTCGCCCGCCCGGGCCTTGGTGATGTCGGGGCCGGTCCTCAGGCCCTGGTTGGTGAACCAGTTGCGGTAGCCAGTCGCGCCACGGCGCTTGTCGCCGATCCGATCGAGCAGCCCGGCTTCGCGGAAAGCCCAGAAGACGAGGCCCGAGCAGTCGAACCGCGTTGGCCCGATGGCGGCGAACTTCCAGCGCGCCTTGAGCTTCGACTCCGCGAGATCGATCACGCGCGCGGCCTCCGAGCCGGGCTCGGCCGCCGTGGGCGGGATGGTCGTCGCCAGCCAACCGGCCGCGGCCGGTGATGGCAGGGCGCCCACGAACACCGCGCACAGTGTCGCGATCACCACGAACCGACGTGGCTGAAGGCCTGCGAATAGCGGCAAACGCGTCACGGCGTGAGCAGAGGCCACGGCTTTCCCTCCCGAGTTCCATGCTGGGGCACGGCTGTTGTAGCGACACTAACCCGCATTGCATCGGCTCTGCAACCGGACCATCGTCCATGCCTGGCTGGCACATCCATGCCCCGTCCACGACGCCATAAGCGAGCGATAAATATGCGTGGTATGGCGATCAGGGCGGTGGGCGCGGCAATGGTGCTACTCCTCGTGGCCATCCTGCCCTCGGCTGCGGCGCGCGGCCGCTGGGTGCCGGAACCGTCCTCGACCTGGCAGGTGCAGTTCAGCGGCCGGCTCGACACCTCGGTCGCCGCCGGCGTGTTCGACGTGGACATGTTCGACACGCCCGCTCGTTCTGTTGCACGTCTCCAGGCCGCTGGCCACAGGGTCGTGTGCTACATCAACGCCGGGGCGTGGGAGGACTGGCGCCCCGACGCCGGCCGTTATCCGCGCTCGGTCAGGGGCCGCGCGCTCGAGGGCTGGCCGGGTGAACGCTGGCTGGACATCAGGCGCCTCGATGTGATCGGGCCCATCCTGGCCGACCGGTTGGACCGCTGCCGGGCGAAGGGCTTCGATGCGGTCGAGTTCGACAACGTCGACGGTTACACCAACCCGACCGGCTTCGCCCTGACGCGCGCCGACCAGCTGGCATTCGACCGCTGGCTGGCTCGCCAGGCACACCAGCGCGGGCTCGCCGTGGGCCTGAAGAACACGCTCGGCCTGGCGGCGGTGCTGGAGCCCGAGTTCGACTTCGCGATCCTTGAGCAGTGCTTCCAATACCGCGAATGCAGCCTGGGCGCGCCGTTTGTCGACGCCGGCAAGGCGGTCCTCGATATCGAGTACCAGCTCCACCGATCGTCCTTCTGCGATCGAGCGGCCAGGCTGGGCATCAGCGCCGTGCGCAAGCGTCTCGCGCTGGATGCCTGGCGCAGGCCCTGCTGACCCGATCTAGGCGACTTCCGGTGTGGCCGGGCCGCGGAAGCGGAAGTAGGCCCAGAAGAGGACCGACGCGACGCCGAACGTGACGAACAGGATCACCGCCGGGACGAGCGGCGAGATGCGCGTGCTGCCCAGGAAGCCGGTGGCCGGATTGAGCAGGATGTAGGCGAAACTGAATGCCGCGGCCATGAACAACACGAACCACACGCTGCGGCGCCACTTGTACACGCGCTCACCGCGCAGGAAACGGAGCGGCACGAGCTCGAACAACAGCCCTTCGAGACCGCCGACGAAGATCGTCGCCAGGGCCGCGCCAACGGCCAGGTTGAGCAGCGGCGTCGCGGCCAGGCTGATGGCGACGAGCGGTAGCGCGAACCACGCCGCGAGCGACATCAGCAGCATCCAGACGCCCGTCGCGACGTGGGCACGCGCCTCGTCGCGCAGGTCGAGCGCACCGAGGAAGGCGTAACTGGCCACGACGCCATAGAGGTAGCCGGGCTGGAAGTCGGCCAGCCGCGAAACGAGCACGCAGACCAGGGCGATGACGATGGTGAGCGGCAGGACCCGCAGCCGGCCGCGATCCTGGCGCAGCCGGCGATGGGTGATCAGCAACGGCAGTTCAAAGGTGGCGATGACGATGGCCAGCCCGACGACGATGCCGACGAGCGCGGCCAGCGACTCGCCGCTCAGCCCGAAGTCAGGACTCAGGAAGCCGTACAGCGCCGCACTGATGATGACGAAGATGACGATGCCCGTTCGCCGGCGCCAGAAACGGGCCAGCGCTTCGCGCAGCCTGCCCAGCGCCCGGCCACCGCGAGCGAACCAGCCCTCGATCTCGAGGTGGTTCTCCTCCCAGGTCTTGTTCAGCAACTGGCCGGGGAACGCGGCCAGGAGCAGGAAGAGCAGCGCCAGCAGGATGCTCTGGCCGAGTGAAACGAGGTCGAATTCGAGCTGCTCGGGGCGCGGCACGGAGCCGGCGAACGAGCGCGGCGGCAGGCCCCCGCTGCCGCTGCCGGCCGGGGCGGCTGGAGATGGGCTAGGCGAGGCGCTCGGCGTAGGAGTCGGCGATGGACCAGGCGTGGGCGATTGCGTGGGTGGCGCAGTCGGGGCGGCAGTCGGGGCGGCAGTCGGCTCCGCGGTCGGCGTCGGTGAGTCGGCGAATCGGATCCGCCACGGTAAGAACAGCCCCCTCTCAGTGCAGCACTGAGTCGAGGCAGCAATGTAACGCGTGACTGCCCGCGCTGTGAATATGCCCATCCGACCTACGCCGGCGCCGCTATTCGCCCGCCCGCCGCTGCTAGACTGCTGCCTTCGGCGCGCGCGGGAGCCGTGAACCCGCGCATGGTCTAACGCGGAGGAGTTGTTGCCCGACGGCGGCGTCGGTCCCGTGAGGCCGGCACGCAGCCACCAAGGGCTCCCGCGCGGCGGGGGCGTGGCTAAGGGCACACGTCTATCCCGCGACGGCGCATCTACCGGCCAGGGTCGCCCCTAGATGCCGGCGACCGTAATCTGCGGGCTGCAGTGGGGCGACGAGGGCAAGGGCAAGGCGACCGACCTGCTCGCCGGCAGCGTCTCGACCGTGGTCCGCTACCAGGGCGGCGACAATGCCGGCCACACCGTCGTCGTCGGCGCAGAGGTCTTCAAGCTCCACCTCGTGCCGAGCGGCGTGCTCCACCCGCACATCACGCCGATCATCGGCCCGGGGGTGGTGATCAACCCGCGCACCCTGCTGGAGGAGATGGACCAGCTTCGCGGTCGCGGCATCTCGACCGACCGTCTGCGGGTCAGCAACGCAGCGCACGTGATCATGCCCTACCACGTCGCCCTCGACGCGGCGCGCGAAGGCGCGGCGAGCGACGGCGGCATCGGCACGACCAAGCGCGGCATCGGACCGGCCTACGGCGACCGCGCTTGGCGGACCGGCATCCGCATGGGCGATCTGCTCGAGCCCGAGTTGCTGCGCACCCGCCTGGCGGCGGCGGTGGCCGAGAAGAACGCGCTGCTGGTCATTGCCTACGGCAGCCAACCGTTCGATTTCGACGAAATCTACCGTGATGCGCTCGGCTGGGGCGAACAGCTGGCCGACAAGATCACCGACACGACGGCAATCATCCAGCGTGCGCTGGCCAGTGGCGAGCACGTGCTGCTCGAGGGTGCGCAGGGCACGCTGCTCGATCTCGACCACGGCACGTACCCCTACGTCACCAGCAGCAACCCCATCGCCGGCGGCGCGTGCACCGGGGGAGGGGTGGGTCCGCTCCAGATCGACCAGGTGCTGGGCATCCTGAAGGCGTACTCGACGCGCGTCGGCGCCGGGCCGCTGCCGACCGAGCTGCACGATGTGGTAGGCGAACACCTGACCGAGGTCGGCCGCGAATACGGCACGACGACCGGACGGCGGCGGCGCTCAGGCTGGCTCGATTTCATGCCCCTGCGCTACGCCGTCCAGGTGAACAGTGCCAGCAGTCTCATGCTCAACAAGCTCGACATACTGACCGGACTGCCCGAGCTCAAGATCTGCGTTGCCTACCGCGTCGACGGCCGACTCGTTGACGAGTGGCCGCTCAGCGTCGCGCAGCTCGAGCGGGCGGTGCCGGTGTACGAGAGCTATGCCGGCTGGAACGACGACATCGGCCGCTGCCGCTCGATCGAGGAGCTGCCGGCCGCGGCGCGGCGCTACATGGCGGCGATCGAAGAGCGCGCCGGCGCGCCCATAACCGTCCTCAGCCTGGGACCCGAACGGACCCAGACGATCAGCGTCGAGACGGCTGGTGGCGCGCGGCGGTCCGCAGCATGAGCGGTCTGCGTGTGCTGGTCGTGGGCGGCGGCGCGCGCGAACACGCCCTGGCCTGGCGTCTCTCCGGCGAGGCCGCTGTGGAGCGCGTGATGGTCGCGCCGGGCAACCCGCTGATGAGCGACGTCGCCGACGTGCGGCCGGACGTGGACGCTGCCGACCACGAGGCGCTGATTCGGCTGTGCCGCGCGGCGCGTGTCGACCTGGTCGTGGTCGGTCCGGAGGCGCCGTTGGTCGACGGCATCGTCGATGCGCT
>Ga0209751_10005591_pt1 | contig 11822 bp, 15 predicted proteins | sample RifCSP13_1_FD_184019 | JGI IMG/M metagenome (GOLD analysis project Ga0209751, IMG submission 184019) | Soil microbial communities from Rifle, Colorado - Rifle CSP2_sed 13_1 (SPAdes) (version 2) | ecosystem: Environmental > Terrestrial > Deep subsurface > Rock core/Sediment | place: Rifle... | reverse complement strand
AGACATCGGGAGGTCGCGGACGGCCTGGACTTCCGAGCCCATCCCGGGGATTCCCGGCCCGGGCCAGTCGGACCCGAACAGGACCCGGTCCGCGATCTCCTCGAGGCGGGGGAACCATTCGAGGAGCCGCCGGGGCGGGATGCTCGAGATGTCCAGATACAGGTTCGGGTGACGGCGGACGAGGAAGAACGCCGTGTCGCACCAGAGGGGCCGGCCGCCGTGGGCCATGATCAGCGTGAGGTCCGGGAAGTCCTGGGCGACGTCGTCCAGGGCGAGCGGATCGCCGTACTTGGACCGCGCGCCGGGGAACACGGACGTGCCCGTGTGGACCATCACCGGGAGGCCGATCCGCTCCGCGGTGCGATAGATCGTGCGGAGGGCGGGCAGCCTCCCGTCCGCGTACGCGTTCGCCGCGAACAGCTGGTGGGGCGGATGGATCTTGAGGCCGCGGATCTCGAGCTTCGATGCGAGCCGCTCCACGTCCCGCTTCGGGTCCTTCGAGCGCCTCGGGTGGACGGACCCGAACGGCACGAAGCGTCCCGGATCCGCCTTCGCGTACCCCGAGATGAAGCGGTTCACGTCCTCCTTGAGGCCGATTACCTGTGGCGCGACGTAGTTGATCAGGCACGCGCGATCCACGCCAGCGGCGTCCATCACGTCGAGCAAGGCCCTCGGGTCGTCCATGACCCGGCCCACGGACTCCGCACCCGGGACCGTGCGGCGGATCGCCTCGAGGGTCTCCGCCCGGAGCATGCGGTACGGCTCGACGTGCACGTGGACGTCCGTGACCCCGGGCAACGGGGCGCCGTAGCGGGCCCCGGACGAAAGCCTTTGCGCGTCAGGTCGGGCTCGGGAGCCGGCGGACGACTTCCCCGTAGTCCCGGTACGGCGTGGAACAGGGCGGGCCGTCCGCGTACAGGAGCACGTTCTGGCCGGGGTCCGCGTTGCTCAGGGCGAGGATCGTCGAGGACACGGTTCCCCCGCCGGGTGCGTGCACGCACAAGGCCGGGGCGCCGCCCGCCGCGTGCGTCCGCAGGGTCGACTGCAGGTCCTTCAGGGTGGGATCGATGCCGCCCCTCCCGGCCTTCGCGAGGCGTCCCTGCACGAGCTCGACCTTCGGATCCGTGACGATGTTCCCGCCTTCGTTCGTGAGGACGTTCAGCCCGTCGTGGCCCCGGGTCGCCCGCACGGTCCCGTCGTACGTGAAGGACCGGATCTCGGACCGGCTCATCGCGAGGAGGTTCCAGAAGTTGTACTCGTGCTCCGCGACTTCCCGTTGGACGAGGACGTCGATTGCGGCCACGGAGGGACGCCGGAGCGCCTCGAGGACGAGGCGTCCGCGCGACCTCGCGGTCGCGGAGGAGCGCCCGCGGCGGTTCGAGAGCCCGACGACGAGTCCCGTCCCGCTGGCGCCGATCCACGTGCCGCCCGCCCGGCGGTCCCGGGGCGCGACGACGGGCGGGTCCCCCTCGAGGAGCGCGGGCGGATCCGCGGGCCGAGCCGCGGACTCGTCGCGGTTCATCCCGACGACGAGGTCGTACCCGGGCACGGACCGCCACAGGGCGATCAGGGTGCACATCCGGTCAGACCCCCTGGCGAAGGTCGTACGCGCGCACCTGCGACACCCGCGCGACGTCGGGTCGACCCGCTTTCGTGGCGTTCTCCGCCGCGCGGTCGTATGCGGCCACGGCGGCCTCCCGCAAGCCCGCGTCGCCCGAATCCGCGGCCTGCTCGCTCAGCACCTCCGCCGTGTCGAAGAAGTACTTCGCCGCGAGGAGGGGGTCCCCGTGGGACTGGAAGAACGCGCCCGCGAACAGGCCCTCGTGCGTGAGGCCCTCCGCGCCCTCCGAGAAGTTGACCTTCAGGACGGCCGCGTACTCCTTCGCGACCTCCGCGAGGGACACATCCCCATGGAGGTCCTGGACCGCGTTCCGGTACTCGACGAGGGCGAGGTACTGCCGCTCGTCCGCCTTCATCGCGTCGTCCGGGAGGGCGAGGTATCCCTGACCCGCCATGCGGCGCCAGGCGCCCGCGTCGCGGAGGCGGCCGAGCTTCTCGCAGCACCGGGCGAGGGCCTGGTGGATCCCGACCCGGTCGAGGGCCGAGCCCGAACTCGTGAGCTTCCCGTAGTGCTCGAGGGCCGCCGCGAAGTCCGCCCGGGCCTCCGCGTCGATCGCCTTCAGGAGGTCCGACATCCGCGTCCCGCCGTCACAGCTCGGCCCACTTCCCGTAGCCTTCCCACACGCGGACGTGGGCGGGGAACTTGACCGCCTCGCCGATCCGCTCGTGCAGGAGGGTGCAGATGTTCTCCACGGTCGGGTACTCGAGGACGTCGTTCCAGTCCTTGTGGTCGTACACCGCGAGGATCGAGCGCACCTTCTTCTTGAGGTCCGCGAAGTCGAGGATCATCCCGCCCTTGTGCTCCCCCTCGATGTACACGTCGACCTGGTACGTGTGGCCGTGCATGGAGCCGCAGCGCTCGTGGCCCGGGAGGTGGTGGGCGCAGTCGATGTACTCCGTGATCCCGAGCTTCATCCCGGGCGTGCGAAGGGAGCCGCGGCCATAAAGGTTCGTCCCCGCGCCGGGTCAGATCGGGGTCACGGTGAGGAACCGCAGGGGCTCGGAGCCGCGCTGGAAGAACTGGTGCTGCTCGCCGGACTGGACGAGGAGGACGATCCCGGTCCGGAGGGCGACCCGCTTCCCGTCGATCACGGCGACGCCCCGGCCCGACGTGACGACGAGCTGGTGATCCCAGTCGTGCGCGTGCTTCGCGCTGTACCCGCCCTTGTGGAGGGACAGCTCGTGCATCGCGGTCTTGAGGGCGCCGTCCTCCCGGCCGAGGAGCTGTCGCATCCGGACCCCGTGGCTGCCCTCCTCGAGGAACTTCACGGATTGGACGGCCCGGACGGTCGTCACGTACATGGCGGCGCCGTGGGGGATTCGCGGGACCTCATTAAAGGTTTGGATGCGCGCCTCACGCCTCGTACGGGACGGGGTCCTCGACCCCGACCGCGGCGAACGCCTCGCGCCGTTCGCGGCATGAAGGGCAGGTGCCGCAGTGGGCCCCGCGGTCCCAGTAGCACGACCACGTGACCCCGAACGGGACCTTCCGCTCGAGCCCCGCGCGCACGACGTCCGCCTTAGACTTCCCGCCCAGCGGGACGAGGACCTGGACGGGCGTCTTCGGGTACGTCCACAGGCCGAGCCGCAAGACCGAGTTGATGAAATTGAAGAACTTCGGGCTCGAGTCCGGGAACGACTCGGGGTCGAGGCCGTTGTGGCCGCCCACGATGTATCGCGCGGCTTCCTGCTCCGCGACGTACGCCGCGAGGCCGTAGAAGATGAGGTTCCGCGCGGGGATGTACGACTCGGGCGCCTCGAGGAGGGCTTCGTTCGCGATCCCGTCCCTGCGGAGGTCGTCGACCTCCTTGAGGAACGGGAGGTCCACGTGGCGGATCGGGCCCACGCCCGCGTGGCGCGCGAGGGCGTCGATCGCGGCCCCTTCCTTCGTCGGCCGCGCGAAGTAGTCGAACGTGAGGGGGAGGAGGTCCCAGCCCTGATCCTTCGCCCACGACAGGGCGACCGCGGAGTCGATCCCGCCGGAGAGCAGGACGATCGCGCGCTCCGCACCCCGGGCCATGGTTCCGCCTCATGCGCGGTCGCCCGCGCGCGGGAACCGAACCGGCCGGCGCTTATAGCCTTTCCCGGTGGACGACGCGGGCCGTCGTCAGTCCGTCGGCGGCGGGGGCACGAAGAACGGCTGCCAGAGGACGGACAGCTCGTCCTCGATCCCGTCGAGGGGCTCGCCGCCCCAGGCCGTGAGCCGCTCCCCGTACCGGTCGAGGAGGAGGGTCGCGAGGTGACGCAGCCGATGCACGATCGTCTCCGTCTCCCCTTTCCCAACGAGGGCCGCGAGGACCAGGCCGTCCTGGTTGTACATGACGAACCGGTGGTCCCCGAGCTGGATCTCCTGGACGACGCCGTCCTTCTCCGTGAACGCCTCCCGCACGAAGTTCGAGACGACGGAGATCATCCCTCCCACGACGTCCCGGTCCTTGTCGCTCAGGAGGCTCCGGGACATGTGCTTCACGAGGAGGCCGCTCGGGGCGATCACGAAGACCTCGTCGATGACGGGGTCCTCGGGCGCTCGCGGGGCGACGGGAGCGGGCGCGGCCGGCGTGGGGATCGTCACGATGACGGGAGTCGGCGGCTTCGCAGCGGGCCGCGGCGCGGCGCGCTTCGCGATGCGGACATGCCAGACGTCCGAGGACGTCCACGCGAACACGAGGCCCACGCCGAGGAGGAGGAACCATCCCGCGAGGGGGCCCCACGCGAGGGTCGAGGATCCCAGGTAGAACTGGCCGCTGAAGTCCGGGATCGGTTGGCCGAGGGTCGGGAGGTCCGCGGCGGCGGGAGGGAGCGCGAAGACGAATTTCAGGCCCGCGTACAGGGCCGCGGAGCAGGCCCCGAGGAACGCCACGCCCGCGTAGATCCCGCGGAGCTTCTTGAGGAAGGTCGCGATCGTCAGGGCGAGGCCCGCAGCTCCCGCGATCATGCTCACGACGAGCCAGCGCCCGAGCTCGATGAACAGGGCGGACATCCGTGACTGGCCCGGCAAGTCGTAGTACGTATACGTCGCGGTCGTCGTCGCGTTCGTCGAGGCGTTCTGGATCGCATGGTCGACCCCGAAGAGGCGGTACGTCCAGGTCTCCGTCTCCGTGGGTTCGACGAGCCGCCACTCCCATACGGGCTGTCCGATCGCGATGACCGCGAGGACGAGGGCGATGCCTGTCGCGGCAATGCCCGAAGCGGCCGACATGGCCTCCCTTCCGACCCGGCGCGCGGGTTAAGAGGCCTCCCATGCGGTTATCGGGCGCGAGAACGGATTATCGTCCGCGATAACGGGCGGGCTCAGCGGTCCTTCCACGCGGGATCGCGTTTCTCGAGGAACGCGCGCACGCCCTCCTCCTTGTCCGCCGAGGTCATCACGAGGGAGAACAGGGCCTGCTCGTAGCGGATGCCTTGATCGAGAGGAAGGCGCACGGACGCTCGGACGGCCGCCTTCGCGAGGCGGACCGCGAGGGCGCTGCGGGACGCGATCCGGTCGGCGACCTCCATGGATCGGTCGCGCAAGGCGCCGTGCGGGACGACCTCATCCACGAGGCCGATCCGGTGGGCTTCGCGCGCGTCGATCCGCTCCCCCGTCAGGGTGAGCTGGAGGGCCTTCCCCAGCCCGACGAGCCGCGGGAGGCGCTGGCTCGCCCCGCCACCTGGGATGATCCCGATGTTGATTTCCGTCTGCCCCAGGACGGCCCGCTCCGAGGCGATCCGGATGTCGCACGCCATCGCGAGCTCGAGGCCGCCGCCGAAGCAGTAGCCGTTGATCATCGCGATCGCGGGCGTCTCGAGTCGTTCGACCGCATCGTACAAGGTACCCCGTTCGTACATCCGCCACTGGTCGATCCCGGTGCGCCCGGAAAACTCCGCGATGTCCGCGCCCGCGACGAACGACTTGTCCCCGGCGCCCGTGAGGACGATCGCGCGTACGGCGGGATCCGCGTCCGCGGTCCGGAGCGCGCGGATCAGCGCCTCCTTCATCTCGAGTGACATCGCGTTCAGCTTTTCGGGCCGGTTCAGGGTCAGGAGGCTCACGGGACCACGTCGTTCCGCGAGGACCGTCTCGTCGGTCATGGGACTCGGCGCGGGAAGGACCCCGGGGGGCTTGAGACCTGGCCTGTTAACCTTGTTCAAGGTTAACATGTGGGTCAAGGCCCGCTTCGACCTCCGGCGAACCCTGCCCCCATGGCGGAACGGGCGAGCGGGGCGGACTCACTTCCCCTGGAACCGGGGCTTCCGCTTCTCCAGGAACGCGCGGAACCCTTCCTTCGCGTCCGCCATCGCGAACAGGCGGTTCTGGAGTTCCCGTTCGAGGGCCAGCCCCTCGTAGAGGGGCATCTCGATCCCTTCCACGACGGAGCGCTTGATCAGGCCGACCGCGCGCGCGGCGTGCGTGGGGTACGCGAGGGACGTCGCGTACGCCAACGTGTCGGCCCAGAAGCTCGCCCGAGGGAACACGCGGTTCACGATCCCCCAGTCGAGAGCCTCCTTCGGAGACAGGGTGCGGCCCGTGAACATGAGGTCCATCGCGCGGCTCTTCCCGATGAGCCTCGGCAGGCGCTGGCTCCCTCCCGTGCCGGGGAGCACGCCGAGCGTGACCTCCGGGAGCCCGATCTTCCACGGCCCGTCCGAGACGAACCGGAGGTCCGCCGCGAGGGCGATCTCGAGCCCGCCGCCCACGCAGTGCCCGTCGATCGCCGCGAGGAACGGCTTCGGCGTGGAATCCATCTTGTTGAGCGTCTCCTGGCAGTTCAGGCAGAACATCGCCTTGTAGTCCGGGGTCGAGGTCGCGAGGAGGTTGATGTCCGCGCCCGCGGACCACATCCCGTCGAGCCGGGACGCGAGGACGCACACGTCCACGTCGTCGTCGAAGCGCACGTCGTCGATCACGGCGCTCAGGTCCCGCATGAGGTCTGCGTCGTACGTGTTCGCCTTGGGCTTGTTGAGCCACGCGATCGCGACCCGATCCTTCTTCTCGATCGACATGTACGTGAGGTCCATCGAAACCCCTCGGCCCGTCGCAAGGAAACCTCCCGTAATAAAGCCGCGCCCTGGGCTCAGCGTTTCTCGAGGATCGCGATGTAGTCGGACGGCGCGGCGTCGGGCCGCCAGAGCATCCGGGTGAAGTCCCAGCCCGTCTCGTGCGCGAGCGCCACGAGGTCGTCCGGGGACAGGAGTAGGAGCTCGAACCAGTCCCCGACGCGGCCCTTGTACCGCACGCGCAGGGTCAGGAGGCCCGGAGGGCGGCCCCGGGCCACATTCCGCTTCACGTACGCGAGGTGGTGGTCGATCCACGTCCCCGGGATCCGCGTGTGCCCGACGATCCGGCCGCCGTCGCCCGTGATCTCCGCGAGCTCCCGGAGGAACTTCCGCATCCGCGGCAGGTTCCCCGCGAGGCCGAAGTTGTTCCCCATGAGGAGGACCGTGTCGAACCGCCCGAGCCCCTTGGGGAGCCGCCATACGCTCGCCTCGTACACGTCCCGCAGTCCGCGCACGCGCGCGAGGGCCACCTGGGTCGGGGACGGATCGATCCCGACCACCTTGAGTCCCCTCCCCTGGAGATACAGGGCGTGCCGGCCGGGTCCGCAGCCCACGTCGAGGACCCGCCCGCGGACGTGGCGCATCGCGTCCCTCTCGATCGGGAGCCAGGCCTTGGGGGGCGCGAAGTACCCCGCGAGGTCCGACTTCCCGCGGTGCCCGTCGTCCCGCTCGAACTCCACGATGGCCCGCTTGCCGAGCCAGTGGTCGAGCATCGCCTGCGCGTACAGCTCGAAGGATGGCGGGCGGGCCCGGCGGACCGGCATGGAGACCGCGCGGGGCATCCGCGACCCGGATAATGACCTTTCGGCGCGGGGCCATAGCTGCATCATAGTTGCGCGGCGTCAGGCTTATTCGGCCGCGCGCCTTCCCGCCGCGAGGGGCGTCGATGGCTCGGGCCCGCAAGGAGACGAAGTTCGAGGTGTTCGGTCACGAGATGGTCGAGAAGGTCGTCGCGAAGAGCGGGTCCTCGGGTCGCGTGTACCTCCCGCCCGACTGGATCGGGAGGCGCGTGAAGGTCGTCCGCGTGGACTGAGGCCCGACATGATCCGCCTGCCGGACGTCGCGGCGTGCGCCCGCTGCGGGAGCGGCCGGGTCCACCCGAAGCTCCTCATGATGGGCCCCATCGCGGGGATCGACAGCGACAGCCGCACGTTCATCTGCGAGGACTGTCGCCACGAGGGGCTGCCCGTCATGTTCGACACGGAGGACGCGCGGGCCTTGTTCGAACGGGAAGCGAAGGGGCTCGCGCCGCCCGAGGCCCCCGCGACCCGCGAGGGCCCCCTCACGATCCCCATCCTGCCCGTCCTCACGGCGCCCCTCATCGACATGCGGATCCTCGACCTCGTCCCCGTGCGGCTCGCCTCCGTCGTGGGCGTGAGGTGGGAGGGCACCGCGATCTCGGCCGGCCCGTACCGCGCGTCCTTCCAGGAGTACTGGGACGCGATCGGCGGGCCCAGGTACAACGCGTCGCGGGTCCTCATGCTCGACCTGACCGGGATCAACCGCGCGAACCCGAACTTCGAGGTGCTCCGCCACCTCGTGAAACGGTGCGACGTGTGGCTCGACCTCGGGGCCCGGGAGCCCGAGGAGGTCATGGACGGGTACATGCTCGACGTGGAGCGAATCGTCGCGGGCTCCAAGACCCTCGCCAAGCTCGAGGCATTCGCCGGCCTGTACGCCCTGTCGTCGGAGGCCCTCCCGTGCCTCGACTGGGCCGGCCGGGTCGTGTGGCGGGACTCCCGAGAGGAGCGGACGGACCTCCGCCAGATCGCCCGGGCCCTCCGGTCGATCGGGTTCGAGGCCGCGTGCGTGATGGACCTCCGTCGGCTCGGCACCGAGTCGGGACCGGACCCCTTGCTCGTCGGCGCCCTGGAGGGGCTTGACCTGGAGATCTACCTGGGAGGCGGGGTCCAGGAGACGGACATCGCGGGCCTCGCGGAACGCGGCCTCGCGGGCGGGTTCGTGGACCCTTACACGCCCGTCATCCGGGACCTCCTCCGCCACGCGGAGAAGGAGGTGCCCGCCTCCGTGCCGCCCGCCCCCGCGCCGGTCGAGAAGGCGAGCTCGTCCCGCGGGCCCGTGCCGGACCCCGGCTGTACGGGGTCCTGGCTATCAGAAATATCAGAAAAATCAGAAAGCTTCAAGTAGCGCAGGGCCGTTGGGGCGGCCATGGCGAAGAAGCGTGCGACCGCTGCGACCGGGTTGACCGCGTGTTGCGCGGGCCCGACGTGCCGCGTCGAGGCCGTCGTGTCCGTGGACGAACGGGGGCAGATGGTCCTCCCGAAGGACGTGCGGACCCGGATCGGCATCCGTGCGGGTGAGAAGCTCGCGGTCGTCAGCTGCGAGATGGACGGCGGGCTGTGCTGCGTGACCCTGATGAAGGCCGACGAGTTGAGCGAGAGCGTGCGGTCTACCCTGGGGCCGCTCTTCACGGAACTCTTCCCGAGCCGCTGACGTCCCGCGAACCTTGAAGGTCCGCCGAGCGCCTTCCGGCCGCGGGGAGACCATGTCGCTCCGGAAAGTCCCGCGTCCGTTCGCGCTCCACTGGGGGAAAGGCGTCATCGCGGAGGAAGCCTCCACGATCACGCCGTTCCACGAGCCCACGATCCAGCTGCTCGCGTTCGACGATGGCTCGAGGTCCTTGCGATTCTGCGTGTACCACAAGTCGTCGTTCGGGCGGATGCCGCTCATCGTATCCGAGGAGCACCTCGCGTTCCTCGCGAGAGAGGTCAAGAAGAACCCTGGGATCCGGACCCTGCTCAGGCGGCTCGTGGATTAGGCCTGGCCTATACGCGTTCCACATCGATGCCGAGCTGGCGGATGATGTCCAAGCCGTCATCGGACCGGTACGTGGCCCGGTAGTAGACCTTCGACACCCCGGAGTTGATGATCGCCTTCGCGCATGTAACGCAAGGCTGGGCCGTGACGAAGACGACCTTCCTCGGGTCGTTCACGCGAACCTTGATCAACGCGTTCACCTCACTATGAACGCAACCGCACCCGCCCGGTTGGTCCGCCTTGCACTCGTCGTGCGAGAGGCCCTTCGCAGTCCCGTTGTAGCCGAATCCGTAGATCTGTGTCATGTCCTCCGATGCGATGACGCAACCCACTTGGAATCTCTTGCACGTGGCGCGCCGCGTGAGGGCCATCGCGAAGTCCATGATGAGGCCCTCCAAGCTCGGCCGCTCGACCTTCCCCATGCCCGCTCCTCCCGTGGCCGAAGCGGAAGAAGCCAGCACGCCACTTAAGGCTTCGGAGCCCGCCCCCTGTCCGTCCACGGGTTCATCGAAAATCGATAAGTGTCAGCTCGCACTCGCGCCGCGCGTGCCCCCGCCGGAGCCGGGTCGGGTCGCGGCGGCCGTGTCCGCCGACCAGGTCGCAGCGTTCCGACTCGCGCGACATCGCCTCGCGGCGCGCGCGACCCCCAGCGAGCTGCCCGCGATTGCGGGCAGCATGTCGGGGGTCCAGGCCCAGGTCATGTCAGCGGCGCGTGTGTCCTTGTGGGCCCGGAGCCGCGGCCTGCGGATTGGGGACGTCGAGGCAGCCCTCTGGCGGGACCGGAGCCTCGCGAAGGCCTGGTGCATGCGCGGGACGAGTTACCTGGTTCCCTCCGAGGACTTCGACGTGTTCGTGCGCGGATGCTCCCGTCGCGCGAATCGGTCGCTCGAGTGGCTCGTCCGCGCGGGCGTGTCCCTCGCGGCGATCGACCGCGTGACGGAGGCCGTGGGCAACGTCTTGGACCGCCCGCTCACTCGGAGGGAGGTCGTCCCGCTCGTCGCGGAAGCCCTGCGGGCCCGGACGCGGTCCTGGTCCCCGCAACGGGGCGGATGGGGAAGCCGCGCGGCGGTCACAGGCCTCGAGGTGGACGGGCACTCGCTCTCGATCGGAGGCATCCTGTACGTCGCCTCGATCCGCGGGGTCGCGTGCGTGGGGCCGCCCCGGGGGAACGAGTCCACGTACGTGCGACGCGACGTGTGGCTCCCTGCAGTCCCGAGGCTGCCCGCGGACGTCGCGGAGCCGGAGCTCCTGCGGCGCTACCTCCGGGCGTTCGGGCCCGCGACGGTCGCGGACTTCGCGTGGTGGACGTACCTGAAGGCCGCGGACGCGCGGGAGGTGTGGGGGCGTCTCGAGGGCGAGCTTGCGCCGGTCGATGTGGAAGGCCGCCCGGGCTGGGTCCTGCGTTCCGATGTCCACCACCTGGAGCGTGCGTCCCTGGACGGGCCCGTCGTGCGGCTCCTCCCGTCCTTCGACTCGTTCCTCCTCGGACACAAGGACAAGTCCCACCTCGTGGAGGCGGCCCGCTACACGCGCGTGTACCGCCCCGCGGGGTGGCTCGCCCCCGTCCTCCTCGTGGACGGCCGGGTCGCGGGCGTGTGGTCCATGACGCGGAAGGCCGGCCGCCTCGTGGTCCGCGTGGAGGCGTTCACGCGGCTGTCCGCGGCCCTCCGCGCGGCGGTCCAGGACGAGACGGAGGACCTGGGTCGGTTCCTCGGGACGCCCGACGTGCGGGTCGCGTTCATCGGAGGCGGACGAGGGTCGCGTCCTTCGAGTCGTCAAGCGCGACGACCCCCTCGCGTGCGAGGATCTCGAGGTGCCCGAGCACCTCCGTGATCCCGAGGAGGATTTCCTCGATGGGGAGGGTGCCGAACAGTTTCGTCACGATCTCGAACGGGGTCACGGGCCCCGCCTGGATGAGGCCGAGGATCGCCGCCTGCCGCGCGCGGTACCGGTTCATGGAGTCCGCGACGTACCGGGGCACGTCCTCGAGGGGCGACCGGTGGCCCGGGTGGACAATCGCGGGCTTCAGGACCCGGACCCGATGCAGGGACGCGATGTAGTCCGCGAGTCCGACGGACGTCTGGTCCGCCCCGCCGAACGCGGCGATCGGCGTCATGTCCTTCAGGAGGGTGTCCCCCGCGAACAGCTCCCCCTCCGCGGACAGGTAGCACGTGGATCCGGATGAATGCCCGGGCGTGTGGACCGCCTTGAGGACCGTCCCGCCCGCCCGGATCGTGTCCCCGTCCCGGACCGTGCGAGAAACGGCCACGGACTCGCCGAACGTCTCCACGTACCCGAAGAAGTCCATCACGAGGTCCACGGTCGCCTCGGGCGCCCCGGCGCGGAGGGCTGCATCCCGGTATAGCGTCCGCCGCTCCGCGAACGTG
>Ga0209751_10005589_pt1 | contig 11823 bp, 9 predicted proteins | sample RifCSP13_1_FD_184019 | JGI IMG/M metagenome (GOLD analysis project Ga0209751, IMG submission 184019) | Soil microbial communities from Rifle, Colorado - Rifle CSP2_sed 13_1 (SPAdes) (version 2) | ecosystem: Environmental > Terrestrial > Deep subsurface > Rock core/Sediment | place: Rifle... | reverse complement strand
TATTATCGACAGAATCCTGGTCGACAATGACAATTTCATCTGCAAATGTTAGCTGTTTCAAGCAATCCTTGATCATCTCCTCTTCATTCTTTGTAAGAACAAGCGCAGAGATTGTCATTATTTAATGTAGCTTCCTTTGCCAAAATTGAACGTTAAAAAATCAAACAATGCTTTCCGCTTAACAGAGTATTTAAGCTGACGTAAAACTTGTCTCAAAACCGCGAACTTTGTCTTGGCACTTGCGTATTTAAAAGCAAAAAGCAATCTATTGCGGGTAATAAAATAATCTTGGAGTATTGATCCCGACCCCCCCGAAGATCCGGCGTTTTTATGCCAAACAACAGCGCTCGGTTCGAAAATTATCTTGAAGCCCGCATTTTTAGCTCTTACACAAAAATCCATATCTTCAAGATACAGAAAATATTTTTCATCAAAATAGCCAATTTTTTCAAATACTTCTCTTTTAACAAAAATGCACGCGCCGGTTGCAAAAGTAATCTGTTTCCTTTTTGCAAATTGTCCCTTGTCCACATCATCAACACCTAAATGTTTACCTAAAACGTTAGACCAGTCAACTTCTCCGCCCGCAGACCAAATAACTTTTCCTAAGTCCCCCGGAGAATACCGCAACTTATGAAATTCAAAGCCTTTAGCAAAATATATCTTCGGAGAAATTATATGACCCTGGTCCAAAGCCGTAACAAGATTCAGAATTAACTTTTGATCGACAATTGTATCGTTGTTTAATATTAAAATGGCATCGGCTCGCCGCCTAATGGCATATTTTATGCCCACATTATTGCCCCCGGCATAACCCAAATTATCCTGGTTTTGGACAACGGCAATGTCATTAATTTTCGGCAGAGCTTCTTGTGATCCGTCACTTGAAAAATTATCAACCACTATAGTTTCAAGAAAATGTTTATCAAATTTTAATTTCCTTATTGAATCAAGACATGTTAAGGTGTCGTCCAGGCCGTTAAAGTTAAGAATCACAATTGCCAATTTCATTAAAAAAGTTCCTGTTTGATTATATCAGCAGGTCGCCTCAGCTGAAAGCTGATGGCGCTCCTCTGATATATCAGAAAATTTATTTTGCTGATATATCTTTTAATCATTGACAGGTACAAACAACACAAATAGACTATTATGGCATGAAAAATTTGGCACTTGCAGCCTCAATTTTAGTTATCGTTGTCATCGTGATATTTTTATTTGCGACCAAAGGCAAAAATACAAATGACACATTCGTCCCCTCTCCGACACCAGTCGCCTCGCCGTCTGTTACAATAATCAATCAAAACAAAAAAGCAGATTCAAATACCTTAGGCAAAAAAATGTATCCAAATCCTCCCTCCCCGTTTCCTCAATCCGAGATTGAAGGTAAAAAGGCTGTGATAGAAACGGAAAAAGGGCAAATTATAATTGAACTTTCAAAAGATACTCCCCTTGCCTCATCGAACTTTATTTTTCTAGCACAGGAAAAATTTTACGACGGTTTGACTTTTCACAGAAAAGAGAAAGGATTTGTCATACAGGGTGGGGATCCACGCGGCGACGGTACAGGCGGGCCAGGCTATGCATTTGCCGATGAACCGGTCACTGGCGACTACCTGCGGGGTACTGTCGCAATGGCCAATGCAGGGCCAGATACCAATGGCAGCCAATTTTTTATTATGCTTACCGACCATCCGGAACTTCCCAAAAATTACACAATTTTCGGCAAGGTAATTGAAGGAATGGACGTTGTAGATAAAATTGAAGTTGGAGATTCTATATTAAAATTATCCGTAACTAACTAACTTAGCCTTTTCTTTATTTTATAAATTATTTTCATCTTAGGGTTTTCTTTCGATAAAGCTTCATATACCCAGTACCGAGTATCTTTTGATATTTTTGAAAGCTCACATACAACCTCTTTCAAAAAAGCCTTGGGCGATAAATCTTTATAATTTTCTTTTTTCTCCCAAACCTTTAGAAAAACTACTAACTGGTAAAACGCTTGGAGCATTGAGAGTGCTAAACCATGCATTCCATCCCTATATCCCCTTTGGGAAAAAAATGTTTTTAGGAAATCTGATAGCGGCCACCTCAGAATTTCGTACCATTTAACTTCCTTGTTTATTCTTATGAAATCTATTGCCTCCGACTCTGTATAATTATCAAGTTTTTTTAGAAACTGAGAAATAGTCTGGTAGTTATAATGCAGTATTGGATTTTTGAGCCTTGAAACTTCACCATTAATTTTAATTTTCTCATGGACCTTATTAAGCGGAAACATGCCTGATCCGTTTTTGAAAAGCCTGAGGTTGTAATCAGGCCACCATATGGAATTTTGAATCCATTTCCCAAAAATGATGTTTTTTCTTGGAATTTCAAACCCCATGGTTTTAGTGTTTTGTACTGCTTTTTTAATTTCTGAAGCTAGCATATCCGAAATTCTTTCGTCAGCATCTAAAGAAAAAATCCAATCTCCGCTTGCTTTTAAGAATCCGAAGTTTTTGTTTTTATCAATCATTATAGGGTCATTAACCTTTTTAAATATTTTTTTCGTATATTTTTTTGCAAGTTCTGCTGTGGCATCTGTGGATTGATTGTCAATGAAAATTATTTCATCGGCAATTTTTTTTGCAGACATAAGACAATCGTTTATCTGTCTCTCTTCGTTATAAGCAGAAATCACAACACTTATTTTCATATTTTCATGGAAAAAGAAAGGACTTTATTATTGTCTGTGCTTCTTCTCTCACATGTTTTCCATAGACAGAAAAAGAAATAGCAAAATAAATTATAGCACCCACAATAATTACTAAAAATAAAGAAAGAATGTTTTGAGGAAGGACTAATAAGAAGCCCTTTACAATTACCGCCATAATAATAGAAATTAAAAGCGGGCCAAATACATTGAATCCAAGTTTTACAGTAACGTATTTCCTTGCAATATAAATTGTGAAAAGAGAGGTGCTGGCGACCAACGCGGAAGCAACTCCGACACCAACGTAACCAAAATAAACAATAGCAGGGTATGTTAACACCCAGGTTGCGATTGTCCAGAAAATCATAAACTTTAAAACTATTCTGGGTTTCCCGATTGCAAATAGTGTATTTGTAATAGATGTAGAGATCGCTGAAAAAATTGCATTAACCGCAAAAAAATAAAGTAAGGGCAAAGCAGGTTCCCATTTTTCGTAGTTGGGAATTAAATCAATTAATTTAGGCGCGAGGGCTAACATTCCGAATATAGACGGATATACGAAAAAAATTACAAAGAAGATCGACTTCTCTATTGCTTTCCCTAACTCGTCTTTTCTCGACTGCAATCTTGAATACACCGGAAATGTAACCCTGTTTACATTATCGACAAAAAATCTGAGCGGGAGAAAAGCCCATCTCTGGCCCCAACCAATGTAACCAACTTGGGCAAAAGGCAAAATTTTGCCAATGAATACAACCAGCAGATCATCTTTAATCAGGGCCAAAACGCTATTTAGCTGAAATGGTATGCCAAATGAAATCAATTTTTTGGCGCTAAATCTATTAAACCCAACTGCGGGTAGCCACGGAGCCAAAATATAAACTAAGATCAATCCAGTTACCCCTCTTGCTAAAACCGCCCACGAGAAGCTTGCAAGCCCAAACCCCAAAAATGCCAAAAAAACAGCGGTCGAATAAAATACTATATTTTCCGCAATTTGAGGAATTATAAGCTTGCCGAAACTTAAATCTCTCTCGAGGCGAATAGAAGGAATTGTTTTAAGTGAAGAAAGTAAAAGCGAAAAAAGCAAGACCCGCATTAAGATCAGACCATCGGAATTTAAATTATATAACTGAGCAATTTTTGAGGATAATAAAAAACCAACTAAGATCAAGAGCCCAACCATCGCTTGCTGGATTGTGAATGTTGTCACAAAATCTTCTCTTGAAGGATTTTGTTTTTTCTGAATTAATGCTGCAGCGAGACCAATATCCGAAAAATAGACAAAAAAATTCAAAATAGCAGACACAACAAAAAATATTCCGAAGACTTCAGGCGCAAGCAGGATTGTCAGGATAAACGTCGCACCAAATGTAAAAACCTGAATAAAAAAAGTTCTTAGAGTAAACGAAACTACTCCGTATATCGCTCTTTTTTTAATCAACTCTATATCTAATTCTTTTTCTTTATTTGCCATGATCGAGCAAGGTAATATATTAAGAAGATCAGTGAAATAAGAGTGGCAAAATTAGCGAAATTTCTGACTCCTGTGTTTGAAAACCTTATCGTTATTTCATGAACGCCTGAGGGAACATCAAAGGTAATTAGTTTCAGGCGATTGTTATTATTGATCGGGACACTGTTCCTGTCAACCTCAACCTTCCACCCCGGGAAGCTAAAAACATTTGCGCGGACAGAGGTATTTTCAGGGGTTTCCAACTCAAAATCTATTTTTGTTGATGTATATACAAGATTGGAGATTTTGCCAGTCGCAGAATTCACTTCTACTTTTTGTTCAGGAATTTCCTGCCGATTCAAATCCACTGTCGTGTGGCCTAATTCATCTCTTAATAATGGAATGCCCTTAGGGATGTATTCAAAAGAAGTTTTTGAAACGTCCCAAGAAGTGACATCGTAACTCGTTGCTTTTTCGTCAGTCAAGTCCAACCTATAATTCTGCGGGTTGAACAACTTTAAGTTAGGCAATAAAAGTAGAATTGTTAAAATAAAAAAGGCAAGCAGTCTAAAAATAGTAACTCTTAACAAATAAATTAATGCTCCGGCAAGTACTGATGAAAATAATCCCGTAAATATTAAAAACCGCCAGGGAAACTGCAGATATGCAAGAGGCGGAAATAGTTCCCAAATAATTTTGGAATAGGACGTAGTCATAAAAGAACTGAATATAAATAGAGCGAACAAGACAACTGAAAGTTGAAAGTTGAAAGTTGAAAGTTTTGGAAATCCCCTGTTCTTTTTAAGAAGCACAGCGGCCAAAACAAAAGTAGTAACCGATGCTAGGATGTGCAGCTTGCCGATTTTAAAAGAAATACCATCTGCCAACCCTGCCGCAGACCCTCCAAACCCCCACGTCCAATTCCAAAGCTGCTGCAAATAGACAAAATGGATCCTAAAATCTGCAAGGTTTGTCAATAATAGCTGATCGACTAAAGTAAACTTCTTCTCAAAAATTGCAGGTATCCAGAAAAAAGCAGAAAGCCCAAATGCCAGCACAGTTAAAATCAAACAATTGACAACAAATAGTTTTCTCTCGGGGGTTTTTAAAACAAGAAAAAGTAAATATATTGGTAAAATTAACATGAATGGCAAAAAAACCAAGTTATGGGTAATCATTAACAGTGCCAAAAATGCAGCGGCAAGCAATATATATTTGACTGACTTCCGCCTGTATAATTTGTAATCGCTTTGCTCTTGTAAATTTGATAATTTATAATCACTTTGCTCTTGTAAATTTGATAATTTATAATCACTTTGCTCTTGTAAATTTGATAATTTATAAAAAGACCATAAGACAAGAGGCAACCAAACAAAAGAGAATGATTCTGCCAACGCTCCCCTCACATAAACGTCTACTGCTCTGTAAGGCAAAACCATATAAAACATTGCTGACGTTAAGCCGGCAAGTCTTCCCCATAATTCCTTTCCAAGAATAAACATCGCAACTCCTGACCCAACAATTGATATAAAAAATACGAGCTTCACCGAATCAATGAAGCCAAATCCCAAAAGATGGAATACCTCTCCGAGCATATAGACAAGCGGGGGATAAAAGACAAAAAGTGGATATCCGAAGCCAAAGCCTAACTCGTCTACCCATCTTACGGGAAACTGTCCTCCTTTTGCCGATTTATCAAAAAGGTAAAGTCTTGCAACCTGCTGGTCATCATGAACCTGGAACAAACCTGACGCTGCAAAGGGCAAGGAAATAATTATAGACGTCAGTATAATGAGTACATACGGAGTAACTTTACTAAACACTATTGAATTTTAAGAAAACCAGAATTATTATGTCAAAGAGTAAAGAATTAGAACCTTGAATTAATGAGCCTGATTCTCCAATTTTTATTATTTGCCATTTTTTGTTTAATGGCTTTTTATTTACCAGGGAAAATATTTCTTGAAAAGTTCAAAATAAAGTTTGATTCTTTGGAACGCTTAGTTATCTTTCCCATAATCGGTATATTTATCTATACTATTATCTCAATTATTATTAGAATTTTTCAGCTTCCATTTGCAGTTATTTATATTCTCTTAGTTCCTATGACTTTTCAATATTTTAGAAAATTTAGATGGAATTTTCGGATATTTCTGAAAATCAAACCTCACTTTATAATTCTTTCATTAGTATTATTATTAGGTACAATTTCTCAACTGCGGTTCAATTTTTTCTCTTTTTCAGAATCTAGTGCAGGAATAACTTTTTTTTCATTTCACGATAGCGCATTCCATCTAGCCGTAATAGGTGAACTCAAGAACCATTTTCCTCCCCAATATCCGACTTTTGCAAACGTTGCTTTAAAAAATTACCACTATTTACCCGATTTTTTGTTAGCGGGAATAAATTCCTCGATTCCTATTGACAAGCTGGAACTATATTTTAGAATTGCCCCGTTTTTTGCTTCTTTGTATTTCGGTCTTGCTGCTTATTTGGTAGCATCTCAATTTTCTAAAATAATAGCATTCCGAATTTTAGCAGTTGTTTTAACCTATTTTGCGGGTTCATTCGCGTATCTGATTCCGGCTTTCAATAAGGGAGCAGACTGGAATGCTGCCTCATTTATGCTGGACCAGCCGTTCGACCTGTCTTTTAATCCTCAAAATCTGTTGGCTTTTACGATATTTCTTGTCGGTTTTTATTTCGTAATTAAGTACAGTAAGCTTGGTAATATCATTTATCTTATTGTTGCAGGATTAATTTATGCCGCATCCTTTGGCTTTAAGTCCTATTTATCCGCTTTGGGAGTTTGCGCCATACTTGCTGTTTGCTTGCATCTTTTAGTTTTTAAGAAAAAAATCGAGGTTATCAAGGTACCCTTAATCACAATTTCTATTTTTTTTATTTCGTTTTTCCTGCTTATTAACAGTACAAAAAACAGCATTCATTTTTTGCCAGGTTGGATTCTTAAAAGGATGGTAGAGGATCCAGATCGGCTAAATATGGCCAGTTTATCTATATTAGAGCAACATTACCTGGAGAAAAACAATTATTTAAGAGTTGCCCAAATTAATATTCGCGAAGCGGCAACTTATATATTTGGAAATTTAGGGACGCGTATTCTGGGTTTCATATTCATACTTACATTTTTGAAAAAATTCAGAAAGTTATCTGCAGAGAAAGTGTTTGTCATTATTGTCGTGCTGAGCAGTTTATCCATACCACTATTTTTTAATCAGGGAGGATCTGCCTATAATATTATCCAATTTGGCCCATATTCCTTAATATTGACAAGTATTTTTTCCGCCATCGCTTTAGAGAAAATTTACAGAAAAATGAATTTTGTAAAACAGAAATTTCTGTTTAGCGTAATCATTCTCGCCTTTTTTGCACTTTCGGTCCCCGTCAATATCAAAACTTTTATTAAAAGATTAGATACAGAAAAGTTCGAAGTAGCAAACAATGAGCTTCAAGCGCTTCAATACCTGAAAGAAAAAACCGATAAAAAATCTGTTATCTTAGTCTACCCAACAACGAAAAACTTGAATTCCTCGTATGTTTCCGCTCTTTCGGAAAGAAGAGTATTTTTGTCCGATTCAGTCCAAATAGAACTAGCCAGCTTGGATTTTGAAACAAGGTATAAAGACCTCGTTCAATTTTTTAAATATAATGACATTGAGCAAACGAAGGGATTTTTAAAGAAAAATAAAATTACGTACATATATTTAACAGCCGAAGATGAAAAGGCTGCAGATGGTAACGTATTCTTTTTGGGATTCAAGCCAGTAATCAAAAATGACTCAGTATCTTTGTACGGGGCAAACAATTAAAAATTTTTATCCTTTTGTGAATGGAAATTGGTGTATCCTTTTATTAACCGCCCAGAGATACCACTTTAGATATTTTGGCAGCCATTTTGCCAAATAAAATCTCGATTCCTTGGCAAGAAATGTCCACGTGGTTGGAACTTCTGTAACCTTAAACCCGCCAAAATGGGCCTTAACCGTAAGTTCAATCGCCAATTCGAATCCTCCGTCTGCCTCAATTTTGACACTGTCTAAAAATTTTTTTGAATAAAGTCTGAATGAATTAGTTGCATCGTGGGTCGGAAGACCAACTAAAAAGTGAAGGCTCAGGCCTGCTGTTTGCGTTAGAATTCTCTTGATTAACGGCCCGCCAATTTGCCTACCGCCCTTCATATATCTTCATCAGTCAAATCCGCCATCATTATGCACACGGCCTCCCCTTTCGCTTTTGCAAGACCAGTTTTCAATGCATTAAGAGCCCCTTTGCCGTACTTATTTTTGACTAAATTGACGTTAGAATATTTTTGTCGGAGCTTTCGAACAGGCTCAATCGTAGTGTCTTCATTCATGTCATAAATTATTAAAAGTTCGTGAGGAATTTTTACTTTTGTCTCGACCCCGTGAATTGTCTTTTTGATGACCTCCCCCTCGTTGTAAACAGGCATAACAATTGATAGCCGCATGGATTGATTTTAGCTTTAAAGAGAAATCCAAGCAAGGAAGGCGTAATCAAATGTCCCGCCACTTGGTTTCGAAGATGTCACCCAGACCGATATTTTCACTTTGAGGTGAACGAATGTGAAGGGATCTGACCGTAAAAATAATTTTATTTGTCTCAAAAACATTCCATACATCACAAATTACGCAATTTTTGGAAACTAATTTTTTTATATTTTCAATATCCAGTTTTTTGTACATCGCATGATTGGCTGCCAAAAAAATCAAATCTGCGCCTTTCAAAATTTCTTCCAAGTCACTTTGATATCCGGAAACATATGGATCGTGCAAGAATACCTTTGCCCTTTCGCGCTCGAGCGCCTTTTTAACCTTAAAAGCCAGTGATTCGCGAATATCGTCAATTTCCGCCTTGAATGCCAAACCCAAAATTACCGCCTTTTTGCCTTCCAGTTTTGCTCTTTCTCGTATTTTTTTAATTAAAAACAAAGGCACAGACTCGTTTATTTTCCAGCTTGTGGCGATAAGATCCATAAACGGAACATCTCCGATTAGAAAAAATCCATCCTTAAAAAGACAGGGGCCGCCGGTTAAGCCCGGCATAGCCAGTCCGCCCCTTTTGTATTTGCGATTAACCAAATCGACAATCTGATAAATATCGCGGTGATAATTACCCGCAAGAATCATAAATTCGTTGGCGATTGCAAAATTGATATAGCGGTACATATTGGTAAATAACTTGGCAAGCTCTGCTGAGATATCATCCGAGATATTTACCTCTATTCCCAAATTCTTGAAAAATTCGGCAGCGCGCTTTGAACTTGCCCTATCGACTCCCCCTACGATTTGCGGAATTTCTGCAAGTTCCTTTAAGGACCTTCCTTCTGCGATTCGCTCCGGACAAAACGCTAAGAAAAAATTTGTTCCGACTTTTATACCTTTTAAATCATTTAAGTATGATCTTACATACCCTGTCGTGGAAGGAGAAACTGTCGACCTCAATATTAAAAGCTGTCCTTTCGTAAAATACGGCCGCGACAATTCCAGTGCTTTATCTATCTGCACCAGAGAAGGATTCATGTTCTCATCAACCGGTGTTCCCAAGGTAAGAATAATTGTTTTGGCAGATGCAATATTTTTGAAATCGGAAGAGACAAAAAACGACTTATTTAAATGTTTTTTTAAAAGCGCCGGAGCGCCTTCTTCCAAAAAAGGCATCCTGCCCGCGGCAATCAGATTTACTTTTTGGGAATCAACATCTACACCGTGAACTGTATAACCCTTGTCTACCAAAAAAAGTGCCAAGGGTAAACCTACTCTGCCGATCCCTACCACAGCTGCAGTCAGTTGTGTTGATTTTTTTGCTTGTTTTTGAGCCACTCAATTACCTCCAATAACCCTTTCTCGAAATTTACTTTGGGTTCCCAGTTTAACATCTTTTTGGTTTTTACTACATCCGGTACTCTCCTTTTGATATCGAACTTAAAACCTCTTACAAATTTTACCTTAAACGGTTTTTTAACTTTCATCAGTTTCCAGATTTTTTTGGCAAGATCAAGCATTTTAATTTCTTTGTCTGTGCCAATATTAAAATCCTCATTTTTAGCATTCGGACTTAATGCAGCCGTTATTACTCCGCCTGCAACATCAGAAACATGAGTGAAACATCGAGTCTGCTTACCATCTCCCAAGAGTTCCAAGGGGTACTGACCGTCTAAGATTTTTCTTATTAAATCGGGTATTACATGAGCATACCCGGGTTCTTTTTCCGGATACTCATTAATCCCGTATGCGTTAAAAGGCCTGCAAATGGAAAAAGGCAATTTGTACTGATCCCAAAATGCACGGCAATACCATTCGCCCGTCAATTTCGAAAATCCGTATGCAGTCACCGGAGGAGGGATCTTTGCAATATCACTCTCCTTCGAAGGGAAGTTAGTAGCTGATTCAAAAACCATCGAGGATGAAATATAAACCATTCTTTCGATCCCGTTTTCTGCCGCGGCTTCAAAAGTGCTTGAGTAAATTTTATTGTTTTCGGAAAGAATCGTTGCCGGATATTTATGGAAGTAACCGATACCTCCAATTTTGGCCGCAGCATTAATGCAAACATCGATATCTTTAAATACTTTATTCGTTCCGCTTTTATCGGTGAGATCAACTTTTATGAACTCTGCCCGATTATCAATCCGGATGTCTTTTTTAGAAAGGTTATCTGCGACTCTAACGGGATAACCCATATCCAACAGTTGTCTAACTATTTCAGAACCGATAAAGCCGGCTCCACCTGTTACTAGGAATTTTGCTTTCGCCATGAATAAAAAATATAACCACCTATCCCCAAGAAAAAAAACAGTGAAACGATTTCGGAGATTAAATGGACGGGTGTTTTTCCATATTTGATTATAACTTCGTGCCTACCCTTTGGCAATTCAAAAGTGATAAGACCATTTGTATTTTCGAAATTAATCTCCTGTATTTTATTGCCGACTTTTACCTGCCAGCCTGGAAAATAGACTGCATTGACCAAGATCTCTGATTCGCTTTCAGATTCTATTGTTGTCTTATAATTTACTGCTTTAATCGTCTGCTTGACAATTCTGGCATTACCGGAAACTATCTCTAATTTCTTATTTGCTCGACCCTGTGGTTTTTCCATAACCCAAATCGGCATGTACTCGTCACGAACAGTAGTTGTGTCTTCGTTTGTCGAATAGAAAGGTTCTTCTCTTTCAACAAATGTTTTTGGTTTTGTATAAACGGCAGTTGATATAACCGCGGCCAAAATTATTAAAGTTGCGGCAATTAACCTTTGGTCACTTTTGTCAATTACATAGGCGGCAAGAATCGGTGATGCAAAAACTATCACTGCCAACAGACGCCATGGGAATTGGATAAGATCCGTCAAAGGAACAATACTCCAGAAAAACAATGAAAATCCTAACATCAAAAATGCGCTTAACAAAAATAAAATTAGGGAGAAATCAACAATCAAGTTTTTTTTCTTATCGAATAACCGGAATATAATTGCTGATATAAAAAGAGCGATTGCCACTATCCCAATTTGTGGTGAAAACCCATTTTCCCCGCTCGGAAGATTGCCAAACCCCCATGAGGGAATTATTAACCTGCTAAAATTTACCAAGTGGTCGGAAATTTCCGATATTTTGGTTTGAGAAAATTTAACGAAT
>Ga0209751_10005588_pt1 | contig 11825 bp, 14 predicted proteins | sample RifCSP13_1_FD_184019 | JGI IMG/M metagenome (GOLD analysis project Ga0209751, IMG submission 184019) | Soil microbial communities from Rifle, Colorado - Rifle CSP2_sed 13_1 (SPAdes) (version 2) | ecosystem: Environmental > Terrestrial > Deep subsurface > Rock core/Sediment | place: Rifle... | reverse complement strand
CATCTGGACCGCGAGGCGCGTCGGGAGTGGCATCGCGTGACCAAAGTGCTGCGCCCGCTTCAGATCATCAGTGAAGCCGACCGCGCCATCTTGTCCGCGTATTGCTCGTGCTGGGGCCGACTGCACGACGCCGAGAGCAAGTTGCACGGCTCGGGGGGGCTGGTGGTGAAGAGCCCGTCAGGCTACCCGATGCTCAACCCCTATCTGAGCGTGGTTCATCGTTCCGTTGAGCAATTGCAACGGTTGGCCAGCGAGCTGGGTCTGAGCCCCGCGGCGCGAACCCGCATACGCGTGCCGGTTGACCCTGCTGCCGAGTCCGATGACCCATTCGCAGACTTGGGTGCGGCGTCGTGATGTATCGATACGACCAGAAACTTGCGCAACGCGTGATCGATTTTTTCGGTCATTGCTTGTGCCACGTTAAGGGCGAATTGGCTGGTCAACCGATCAAGCTGGAAGATTGGCAGATCCAATATCTCACAGATCTTTTCGGTATAGTAGATGAACGTGGTCGGCGCAGATATCGGCGATCATTCTTGGCTGTACCTCGGAAGAATGGAAAGTCAACGCTATGTGCCGGCATTGCCTTATACTTGTTGCTTGCTGATGGTGAGCCTGGCGCCGAGGTGTACTCATGTGCGGCTGATCGCGAGCAGGCGAGTATTGTGCATGAAATAGCGCGGCAGATGCTGATGACATCTCCTAGGCTGTATGCGTTGGCCAGGCCATATCAACATCGTATCGTGTGTGAGTCCACTGGTAGTTTCTACTCGTCATTATCATCGGATGCATATACACATCATGGGCTCAACTCTCATGGTGTATTGTTCGATGAGTTGCACGCGCAGAAAACACCAGATCTATGGGATGTAATGATTACATCTACAGGTGCGCGTAGGCAGCCGCTGGTTGTGGCGATCACAACTGCCGGTTGGGATCGCAACAGCGTGTGTTGGCAGGAGTGGCAATATGCTGCGAACGTTCGAGATGGTGTGATCCAAGATGATCAATATCTCAGTTGCATTTACGCTGCCGATCCAAGTGACGATTGGAAGTCCGAGCAAACATGGCACAAGGCAAATCCCAATCTCGGCGTGAGTGTAAAGCTCGAATACCTGAGACAGAAATGTTCAGAGGCACAAGAGCTTCCGCGACTTGAGAACACCTTTCGCCAACTGCATCTGAATCAATGGACCGAACAGGCCGTGCGGTGGTTACCGATGGATGCTTGGGATGCTTGCGGTGAACTAGAGGTTCCAGACCTCGTTGGCCGAGAGTGTTACGTAGGCGTCGATCTGGCTAGCAATCGCGACATCACTGCTGCTGTGTTTCTCTTCCCACTGGAAGATCGAAGCTATGCTGTAGTGCCACATTTCTGGGTACCACGCAATCCGACTGGTGCGCGGCAAAAGCAGGATGCGCTTCACTATGCTACATGGTTGCACGAAGGGCATATTATAGCAACCGAAGGCGATGTGACTGATTATGGTGCGGTAGAGAACTTCCTGGTTGAGTCATCGAAGGTCTATCAGATCAATGAAGTGGCAATTGACCGATGGAACAGCCAGAATTTGCAGACAGATCTTAAGGGCCATGGATTGAACGTGGTAACATTCGGACAAGGATTTGCTTCGATGAGTGGTCCATCGCGAGAACTAGAGCGTATCGTTCTCGGCCGTCGTCTTCGGCATGGACGCAATCCCGTACTGCGGTGGATGGCCAGCAATGCTGCGGCGGATACCGATGCTGCGGGCAACATCAAGCCGACGAAAGAGCGGAGTACAGGTAAGATAGATGGAATAGTTGGGCTGTTGATGGCATTAGGACGGGCTATGGTGCACGAAACAGTCATATTTGATGATCAGAAGTTAATTGCGTTATGAGGATGATAGCGGTTGACATACTCGTGCTTGGTGGTACGGCCATCTTCCTGTATGGCTGCTGGACCGCATATCGTCCAGTAGGCTGGATGGCATCGGGTCTTTTCGCATGCGCGGTGGGAATCATCGCCTTTATTGGGAGATCCAAGGCATGATCCTTGAGCGCCTGTGGTCGGACCGTCGGGCATCGACATTGGCTACGCCCGCAGCCTGGCTAGTTGAAGCACTTGCAGGCGATTGGACTAGCGAAGCTGGCGTCACAATCAATGAGACCACGGCGCTATCAATAAGTACTGTGTTTGCTTGCGTGCGCGTGATTGCCGAGACAGTGGGTTCGCTTCCACTCTTCGTGTATCGTCGCCTTCCCAATGGTGGCCGTGCTATTGAATCTGGTCACCCCATGTTTCCTGTTTTGCATGATCGTCCCAACCGTTGGTCGACTTCGATGGCCTGGCGTGAGGCGATGACCATGAATGTTCTGCTGTGGGGTAATAGCTATGCCAGGATTGATGCCGTAGGTCAACGAGTAACGGACCTATGGTTGTGGCATCCTTCGCGCGTGCAGATAGGCAAAACGGTAACGGGAGATTTGATTTATACGATTACGACTGGTGATGATGGGTTGACGAAGGAAGTAGTACCAGCCAACAGGATGCTTCACATCTCTGGCCCCAGTCCAGATGGTGTCATGGGATGGTCAATCCTGAAGCTGGCACGGGAAGCTATGGGCTTGCACGCTACGGCGGAGAAGTACGCATCGAACCTATACGGAAATCAGGGTACGATGCGAGGAATCCTTGAGCATCCTGGTCGCATGGAGGAAGCAGCCAGCAAGCAATTTCGCAGTGATTGGGAGCGCATATATGGAGGGCCAAAGGGTAAGAACCGCACCGTGATCTTGCAGGCTGGCATGACGTTCAAGTCGATCAGCATGCCACCCGAAGATGCGCAGATGCTGGAGAATCGCCAATTCTCGGTGGAGGAAATCTGCCGATGGTTCAATGTGCCACCGCACAAGGTACAGCATCTCTTGCGCGCCACATTCTCGAACATCGAACATCAACAGCTTTCGTTCTCGACGGACACGATCCGACCATGGCTGGTACGGTGGGAACAGGAGCTGAAACGCAAGCTTTTCGTCGGGGACGACGAGCACTACGCCGAGCATGTGATGGATGCGATGCTGCGCGGGGACAGCGTGTCCCGTGCCGAGAGTAACATGCGGCAATTTTCCAATGGTGCACTGACAATCAACGAGTGGCGTCGCATGGAAAATCGACCATCGCTCGATGATCCGGTAGGTGACATGCACTTTGTCCCCGTGAATCTCATGCCAGCCGAGAAGCTGACTGCAGCGCCAGCACAGCCACCAGCGCCGCCGGCGCCACCGCCGCAGCGATCAATTGATGAGGTGATCCAACGGTATCGACCAATTCTAGAACAGGTGGTTACTAGTCTTGGTAGATTGGAATCGGATCGCATGACTCGTGCGGCGAAGCGGCCTGAAGCCGAGAATGCGATTGCAGCATTCCGTGCATCACATCATGATCATGCTGTCGCGGTATTGCGAACCGTGACGACACTGATTGCCACCGATATGGGACGATCGGATGTGGACGCGATATTGCAGGAGATCACCACTAGGCATATTGCGCGCATCAAACCAGGTGAGATTGACGGTGTAGCCGAAGCATCATTGATTGCACTGGATATTGTGGAGTACATGAATCATGCCAGTTCGTAACGACAACACGCTAGTTGCTGAATCACGCGCAATTCCACAGCCTGGTTCTAGTGAGAGCGAGACTGATTTTATGGCTCGGTGTATGGGCAATGAGACGATGGGCGATGAATTTCCAGATCATGACCAGCGCTTGGCAGTGTGCATGCGCACATGGACCGATGCACATGGTCGCGCCAATCGTGACATGATCGAGCATCGAGTGATTCAATTTGGACAAGGTCGGCTCGAAATCCGGCAAGCTGGTGCCGATCAGCCTACATTCCTGTCTGGTTACGCGGCTGTGTTTGACGCAGAATCTAGTGTCATAAATACGCCATGGGGATCATTCACCGAGACTATTCGTGCTGGCGCTTTCGATTCGTCTCTCGCAGCCGGATCGGACGTGAGGTGCTGCCTCAATCACGACCCTACACATCTGCTCGGTCGTCGCTCGGCTGGTACGCTCGATGTGCGGGTAGACCAAGTTGGTCTTCGGTATAGCGTCGAGCTCCCGCAGACTCAGATCGGTCGGGATCTGGCAGTGAGCATCCAACGGGGTGATATCAGAGGTAGCTCATTTGCCTTTCGGGTGCTCGGGGAGGATGGCGAACGGGTCACAATGCAAGGTCGTGACGTGCGGCGAGAGCTATTGGCCGTGGATATCCTAGAGCTGGGGCCAGTGACCTATCCAGCTTATCCAGGGACTGAGGATCAGCTCAGCCTACGGTGCGTCCAGATGCTGCGACGAATCGGCCAGCAGACCACTGCGCACGATCTGAGGCGTCGTCTTGATCTAGCTATCCTGACTTGACAGACTGTGGTGGCTAGCTATGATGTGGTCGTCCTTGGCCATATCAGCCGTGATGGCTGGTGGCAGCCTGGGACGACAGGTACCCCCTCCGTGTGATGCGGTGTGGATGCCAGACGTGACTGATTGTCAGCACGTCCGGTTCTACCGGACACACGGAGATCACATCCAGTGACTATTCCAGAGTTACGCGACCTGCTCGCGAAACTCACGACCGAAGCCAAATCGATTGGAGAGAAGCTGAAGGCCGAAAAGCGGTCTTCGACTGCCGATGAGGCCAAGCGGGTCGACGAGCTGATCGAGCAGATCGAAAAAACCAAAACCGAACTGGCAGCGGCCGAAAGGGAGGAAGAGCGCCAGCGCAAGCTAGATGCGCTCGTTGTACCTCCTCCATCGCCACCGCCTGCCCCGGCGCCGCAAGGTGCTACCCCACCAGTGGGTAGCGCGCAACAGCGGTCAATGACAATCACCGCTCCCCGCGCCAATCTTGTGGCGTTCCGCGAGGAGCGCGACGCATATGTGTTTGGTACATGGTTGGTCGCGAATACTCCGTCGCATCACCGATTCCTAGAGGCTCGTCAATGGTGTCGAGATCAGGGGATCGACTGGCATCAGCCGGCGCCAGAGACACGTGCGATGGGCGAAACGACCAATACGGCTGGTGGCTACCTGGTCCCTACGGAGACCGCAGCCACGATCATCGATCTGGCCGAGCGTTTCGGAGTCGCGAGGGCAAATTGTCAGGTCATCCAGATGACTCGCGACAATTTGACGGTGCCGAAATATTCCAGCGGACCGACGGCTTACTGGGTTGCGGAAAACGGTACCATCACTGCGTCCGATGTATCGCTGGATGCTGTTGGTCTTGTGGCCAAAAAGCTAGCGACACTGACACGTATCAGCACCGAACTCATGGAGGATTCGGCTGTTGCTGTTGGTGATTTTGTGGCAATGCAAGCCGCGCGTAGATTGGCCGAGGCCGAGGACGATGCGTGGATCAACGGTGATGGCACCAGTACCTACGGTGGTATCTTCGGCGTTCGCGGCCAATTCAACGCGAACGAATCACTCGAAGGAGCAGTTACCGCAGCCAGTGGTAATGACACGTTCGCAGAGTACACCGTTGCGGACCTATCAAAACTCATGGGCACTGTGGCTCCAATGGCTTACAGCATGGGTGGTCCGAAGTGGTTCACCTCGCAAGCTGGTCGTGCCAATACGCTTGAGCGTCTGGGTCAGCAAGGTGGTGGTACTACTGTAGCCACAATCCAGCAGGGATTGATAGCTTTCTACAGTGGTTGGCCAATCGTGATCACGAACAAGTTACCGACAACAACTGGCGATCAAAGTGAGAATACGCCAATTCTTTTCGGCAACATGGAACTTGGATGCATGTTCGGTGATCGCCGGCGGGTGACCGTGAAGATCCTCACCGAGTTGTATGCGGCCACGGATCAAATCGGAATCCTGGTGACTGAACGCGTTGACATTAACTTCCATGAGGCTGGCAGTGCGACTGTTGCCGGCGTTGTGGTCGGATTGATGGGAGACTAATCATGGCCAATGAAATACAGAAAATGTGCTTCAATGAGATGGCCTCGGCGTCTCTCACGAACAGTGCAACGCAGGCAGCCAACCTGGATTGTCGCGGGTTCGACTATGCTAGTGTGCTATTTGACTTTCGCATCGAGAAGAACACGAACGCGGTCGGACCTACAATCTCGCTGCTGGAATCTGATGATACGGTCGTCACCAACTTCGCGACCTTCGACGCCAACTTCGAGCGTAGTGCGGAAGACTTGGTAGCAGCCAAGCAGGTTCTGTACCACGTGAATCGTCGCACGAAGAAGCGATATCTTCGAGCGAGCGTCACCACTGCGACCACGACCAATGATGATGTGACTGTCACGATCATTGGCGTACTCAGTGGTGGGTTCGATCTGCCAGCATCAACCTCCGGCATGGTTGCTCAGACCGATGCCGTGGTTGTGCTCGGATAACCTTCTACCTTCTGCTCGTGTCGGAGTTAAAAGGCCGACATGAGTTTCAATCATGGATGCAATCAAGCTCAACATCGGCGCTGGTAGCACGAAGCTCGATGGATTTATTCCGATCGATCGCAAGCTCGGCACCGAAGCCTACCCGCTGCCGGCCATAGTTCATCATGGCAGCGACACGATCGCGCTGACCGATGGGAGTGTTGATGAGATACGCGCGAGCCATGTGTTGGAGCACTTCGGATTCAACAATGCTCTGCGTGCAATAGGAGATTGGGTGCGGGTACTGAAGCCTGGTGGCAAGCTCAGATTGGCTGTTCCTGACATGGATCGCATCATGGAGCTGCGGAAGTCTGGCGATCCATTGTGGCGGCACTACCTTATGGGTGGTCAGACCGATACAGATGACTTCCACAATACTGTCTACGATCGCGACAGTCTCGCAGCGCTGATGAAAGAAGTGGGACTAGAGAATATCGAGGAGTGGCGTGACTCGGAACGAATCGACAACGCGAGCCACAAGTGTACGCTGAATCTGCAAGGTACCAAGGACGGCAAGCCTAAGCAACGAACGGTAAACGCCCGTGTGGCTGCGATCACCAGTGTGCCTAGACTTGGAATCAATTCCGCATGGGGATGCACGTTCGATGCCCTCATGCCATTTCGTATTCCCTTGTACCGAGCCACTGGAGCATTCTGGGGCCATGCACTGCAAAACCTGATGGAGGACCATGCAGAGAAATTGGACTGGCTTCTCACGATCGATTATGACAGCATCTTCACTCGCCAGCATCTCGACCATCTATTCCAGGTATTCGATGATCGACGCGACATGGATGCTTTGGCTGCATTGCAGTGCAGAAGGGAGAAGGAAACCCCATTGATGTGTATCGGGTCGGATGTTCCAAACGCACCAAAGCCAGTTGACGGCATCGTCCAGATCGAGCTTGAGCCTGGCAGCCCATTGCGTGTATCAACAGCCCATTTTGGCTTGACACTCATACGGGTAGAGAAGTTGCGGAAGCTGCCGCGACCATGGTTCATGTCAATCCCGAACGCCAGTGGTTCGTACAATGATGATCGCGCGAAAGAAGCCATGAGTGATCGGATTCGTGATCTGCGCCGATGGGCAGAAATTCCAGATGAAAATGTGGGACGGCTGGACGACGATATCTGGTTCTGGCATATTTGGCGCCTGGCTGGGAATACTGTCTATGTGGACCATGAGTGCCGCATCGGACATGGCGAAGAAACGGTTTCATATTACGATGAGGATATGAAGCGCCAACAATGTAGCATGCAAGATTGGCGCAAGATCAGCAACATGAACCCGGAGGTAAGACGATGACCAAGTTGACCGAATCAGATTGTGATGTACGGCTGCTCAAGAATTGGTGCAACCATATGAGCGGTCAGATCGTGACGGTGGCTGGCGGTACGGCAAGATGGCTTGTGCAGCAGAAAATAGGTGTCATTGTGGAGGAAGTGCAAAGAGGCGTTGGTATCGAGGTTCCATCTGACACCATCAAGGCGAGGAAGCGGTAATGCCAGAGTTGCAAGGCAGACTGATTCTCACGACTGCTGCGGTGCTTGAGCCAATCACCCTAGCTGAGGCCAAGGATCATCTGCGCGTATCGAACACATTGAGTGATGTGTACATCACAAACATCATCAGTGCTGCGCGTGAGTATGTCGAGGACACTACAGGTAGACAGCTAGTTGATGCAACATGGAAACTGTACCTGGATTCTTTCCCATCGATCATTCATGTGCCACGCCCACCGCTAGATAGCATCACATCGATCACGTACATCGATACTGGCGGAACATCGCAAACTCTGGCGTCTTCGCAATACACAGTGATTACTGAGGATCAGTATGACCCACAGGTGCGAGAGGCATACGGATTGACTTGGCCATCGACGCGAAGTCAGCCCAACGCGGTGACCGTGACTTTCAAGTCTGGCTATGGGGCGAATACTACTGATGTCCCGGAGCATCTACGTCAATCCATCCTGTTGCTGGTCGGAGATCTCTTCGCCTTGCGCGAGACGACCGTCACTGGTACGATCGTGGCGAGATTACCCCAACTGGAATCGCTGATGAACCAGCGATCGCTACCGGCATTGATATGAGCTTACGAGCTGGAACATTACGGCACCAGGTCACGATTCAGCAGCCTACCGATGCGCTTGCTGGCACCTACAACGATGTCTCTCGCACATGGAGTTCGATCACTGATGGTAGCGATATCTGGGCGTCGATCGAGCCGATTCAGGGTCGAGAGTTGTGGCATGCTATGCAGGCGAAGTCAGCGATAACTCATCGCGTCACTATCCGCTACATCGCTGATGTAACGAGCAAGATGCGAGTTATTTTCGGGACAAGGACGTTTGAGATTGTGAGTGTGATCAACCCGATGGAACTTGGTGAGATGCTGGAGTTGTTGTGTGTGGAGAAGCCATCATGAGCCCATCCGCCTCCATGCAGTTTCGTATCGATTTCAGTGGAGAGGCTAATCTCATTCGTCATCTTGACAGTCTCAAAACTAAAACTCGCAGTCGCATCATAGGCCAAGCGTTGCGAGCAGCTTGGCGTCCCATGCTGTTTGCAGCCAAGGCCAACGCTAGAAGGATCAAAGATACAGGTCTGCTGGCAAAATCTATTGGTGTTACTCCAAAAACTTATCGCGTATCAGGTGTCTTCGTAGGTATCATTGGTCCTCGCAAGGGGTTCAAGCAATTGATCGGAGAAAACAAACGGCCGCGTGATCCCAGGTTGTATGCGCATCTTGTGGAATTTGGTACCAAGCCACACATGATCAAGAACACACGGCATCCGGGGGCAAAGGCTAAGCCATTCATGCGCCCGGCTTTTGATAAACATTCGCGTGGAGCTTTGCGATTATTCCGGCGTAAAGCATGGGAACAGATTGCCAAGCAAGTACGGCGAAAGGCTTCATGAGTGGCCGATACGATAGAAGCATCTTTACGAACTCGGTTGGCTGCTACCGCGGCGGTCACGGCGATTGTGTCGACCCGCATGTACTATATGCAGGCGCCGCAGGCTACAGCATTGCCATACGTGATTCTAGAACGAATCGACACGAACAGACTCAATACATTGAGTGGGAGCACAACAACGAGTGAAGTACGCATACAAGTCGCTTGTCTTGCCAGCACATATACTGGTGTAAAGGCACTAGCTGATGCTGTACGTACCTCATTATCAGGATGGACGAGTCCATCGACCGATCCGGTCGTCGCGATGGTTCATTTGATTGATGAGCGCGATCAACTGCAAGCTCCTCAATTAGGTGAGGATTTCGGCGTCTATGAGATCCAGCAAGACTACAATGTGTGGTATAGTGGCTGATTATACAAGGAGATACCCATGGCTTTCAGCGCGAACGCATCGGCCGTAAAGTTTCCGAACACATCGACATCGATCGGTAACTTGCGTGATATTTCATTTGCCCTCGGTGGCACAGAAATTGATGTCACCGATATGGCCGATAGCGAGCACAAGTATGAGGTCGGAATTCCTGACAAACAAGTTACGATCGAGGTATTGGGAATTTCGGCACTTACCCATGGCGCAACAGGTTCGTTGACGGTCGCGTGGAATGATGGATCGACTACCTCCATCAGTACTGCAGTCGTCACAAACTTCGATTATGCTGGAGCACTTGATGGAGAGATCACAACCACAATCACGTTCAGGCCAATGTGACATGCTGACTAGAGACATGATCTTGCAAGCTTCCGATCTGTCGCGCCAAGCCGTCGATATCCCCGAATGGGGAGGTTCCGCATTCATCTACGAGATGACTGGTACCGAGCTGGATGGCTATCAATCTAGTCTCATGGATGGTTCTGGTACTGTCACGCCCGCGAAATTGATCGATGCACGTGCGCGGCTGGTCGCCATCTGCCTGCGCAATAATGATGGGAATCGGCTATTCACGGATACTGATGTGGCCGCACTTGGTCGGAAAAATGGCCGCATTCTCGATCGGTTGTGGAAGGTAGCTCGCGATCTCAATGCCATGGGAGATGAAGCCATTGGAGATGCGCGGGGAAAATGAGGAAGCGCCAGGACTGGATATTTCAGCATCGCCTGGCGCTCGCACTTGGCTGCACACGACGTGAACTACTCCAACGGATCACAGCACGAGAACTGGTGGACTGGGTGGCATACTGGTCGATCGAGCCATTCGGAGATGATTATTATGCACACGGGATCGTCGCATCGACGATCGCGAACGTGTTTCGTAGCAAGGGTAGGCGATTCCGACCCGAGGACTTCAAGCCTCGACCGAGGCACTCGCAACAGCAGATGAAAGCTATTTTCCAGGCGGTAGCGCAGGTATGGCAAAACAAACCGTAGGTACACTCAATATCATACTCAGTGCCAGCGCCAAGGGATTCACTGCAGTTATGCAATCGGCGCAGAAGCGGATTAGCGGATTTGGCGCGAGCGTGCGCGGCATGGCATCAATCGCAAAGACCGCGTTCATCGGTCTAACTGCCACGGCAACTGCTGCCGCTGGTGGCCTGATCGTATTGACGAAAAATGCGATGCGCAATATCGATGCAACATCAAAGCTAGCTGATCGCCTGGGTCTGGCTACCGAGGATCTAACGAGTCTACAACATGCAGCTGATCTCGCTGGTGTATCGACGGAACAATTAGATAAGGCTCTCTCGATGTTCGTCCGTAATATCGGCGAAGCAAGGGCCGGAACTACGCAAGCTGTTGCAGCATTTGAAGCCGTCAAGATAAGCACTCAGCAACTTGACTTAATCTCAACGATTGAATCGCTACTTGCCACATCCGATGCGCTAGCTGGGATATCCAAAGCATCAGATCGTGCACGAATAGCTACGGACTTATTTGGACGCGGTGGCGGCCAGATGATCAATATGCTAGGGGAAGGTAGGAACGTCCTATTGGCGGCAGCACAGGATGCACGCACTCTCGGGTTGACTTTTAGTCGTGACATGGCTTCCGGTGTAATAAATGCGAACGATGCATTAACGCGGGCAAGGAGTGCTGTTCTTGGACTTGCCAATATCATTGCCATCGATCTATCCCCAACGATAAAGCGTGCCGCAGATGCCTTTGTTGATTGGGCTGTGCGCTTTCGCCAAAGTGGCTTGTTAGGTTCATTCGATATGATAAATGGAAAGATCAACGACCTGATAGCCACATTGCTAGCATTCCGGGTAGTATGGGATTCTATCTTTGGGGTATTACATGGCATCGTCGCTAGCAGTGCTAAGGCGGGAGAGTTTGCAGTAGGTGCTATTGAACCATTTGTACTACCGCGAATTAGAGAATTTCTGGCACTGCCACGGCTTAGAGAATTTTACCGTAATTTTGCCGCTGAAGAGTTCGAATTGGCTGGTGAGAGA
>Ga0209751_10005582_pt1 | contig 11832 bp, 17 predicted proteins | sample RifCSP13_1_FD_184019 | JGI IMG/M metagenome (GOLD analysis project Ga0209751, IMG submission 184019) | Soil microbial communities from Rifle, Colorado - Rifle CSP2_sed 13_1 (SPAdes) (version 2) | ecosystem: Environmental > Terrestrial > Deep subsurface > Rock core/Sediment | place: Rifle... | reverse complement strand
AAGGGCGCGATTAGACCCGTGATCGACAGTAACAGTCCGACGCTTGTTGCCGCGAACGGGAATATGGCAGCGGCAAAAGGCCAAGCCGTGGCACGGAGCAAGGCCCCGGCAAAAACTAGTGTCATGATCAAGCACAATAAGAAGTCCAGCCTTGATTTCATTTTCTTTGTCCGCGTAAAAAGCCGTACGCTAGGATGCCCGCGATCGCTAGAACGAGGAGCAGGGTGATCGGTCGCAGGAGAAATCCCAGGCCGAAGCTGGCTATGGAGATGAACAGGAAATTTTCGGATAGGGGCCCAAGGATAAATCCAAGTAGTAAGGGAACGCGCGTCCATCCCGCGCGCATCATCACGTAGCCCAGGATCCCGAAAAGCAACGTAAAGACAAGCGTTCCGGGCTCGGGGTAGGCGGCGTAGGCGCCGAAAAGCACAAAAAGCATGATGACAGGGATGAGAAGGCTTCCCCGGATCCAAGCGATTCTGGCTGCCCGTCGAGTCATGCAAAGGCATAGGGCAGTCGCGAGCAAGTTCGAGAGGACCAACGTAAAAACCATGGAGAAACTGATCCACAAGTGTTCATTGAGCATCGGAGGTCCAGGGGTCACTCCAAGAATCAGAAAAGCGGCTAACAGCATGGCTGAAGTTGCACCCCCAGGGACTCCGAATGCCAAAGTCGGGATTAGCTCTCCTCCCGCTGACGCGTTGTTGGCGCTCTCAGGCGCTATAACTCCCCGAATATCGCCTTTACCAAATCCTTCCCGTTCGTCCTCTTTTGCCCCTCGAACTGCGGCACCATAAGCGTAGAAGGCGGCGGCCGTTCCCCCGAGCCCAGGGATCGCCCCAACGATGACCCCGATCACGCTACTCTGCAGCACCAGGAGCCAATGGCGAAACGTCTCCTTGGCTCCCGTCGCGAAGCCCGCGCTCACACGCATGGCAGTCTTTTCGGCGATTTGTCCCCTAAGGGCGAGGTCGACCACTTCCGGTAACGCAAATAGCCCCATCACTAGAGGGACAAGCGACAATCCCTCGAGGAGATAGTCCTGGCCAAGCGTGTAGCGTGGAATGCCTAGCTGCGGGTCAAAGCCGATCGTGCCGAGCCAAAGGCCGAGGGCCGCGCTCAAAAGGCCCCTGGTGGGCTGTCCCCCGCTCAAAAAGCTGATCATGACTAGCCCCACGACCACGAGCATGAACCGCTCGGGGGAGGCGAACAAGAGCACCAACGGCTGAAGCAGAGGGAGACACACGAAAAGAACCGCTGCCCCCACGACCCCACCTATGGCTGAGGCGAGGAAAGAGGCCGTTAGTCCCTTGGCTGCTTCGCCCTTTTTTGCCATGGGATACCCGTCCAAGATCGTCGCCGAAGCGCTGGGGCTTCCGGGGACGTTGAAGAAAAAAGCCGGGAACGTGTTGGAAGTATGAACGGTGGATACTAGAGATAGCATGATCGCGAAGGCTGTCGCCGGAGCGAGACCGTAGATAAACGGGAGCAAAAGAGCGATGCCCAATGTAGCCGTGAGGCCCGGAACTGCACCAAAAAAGATACCGAGTAAAACCCCCAGGGCTATGCCGCCGAGAACCGGCCCGCTGAAAGTCGCAACCAAACCTTGTAGCAACGCATCCAAGATCATACGGAAAACCTCGCCGAAGCTTTTGGCGGCGCTTTGCTTACAAGCCGGCAAAGTCTAGGCGTGGGTTCTGGCGCAAGTCGAGGCTGATCGAGCCTTCACTTGAAGATTTCTTCCAATTTCTCCTTCACCGGCTTAGGGAGGTTAAACATAGCTTGAACCAACGAACCAACCTCTTCATGGCCTACAGGATGCAATACAAAGCCTTGTTTTTCGGCCGCCGCAACAAACTCGGCGTCATGCATCATTTTCCACAGGGCACCCCGTAGGATTTGGAGCCGGTCGGGAGGTATCCCCGGTGTGGTCAGAAAGGGCCGCGTAATGTTAAAGGTCCCTATATAGACATCGAAAGCCCGCCGCTCCGTTTCATCGGAGATATAGTCGCGAAGATTCGGAAGCTTCGCGATCGCCGGCGCGAATTTTGGGGGTGGCTTGGCGCCGCCGAAGCTCAGCAAGAGAACGATAAAATTATCCTCCAGCATGGATTTCGTTAGGGCGTTTGCCTGGAGCGTCTCGGCTGCGGTTGCAACACCATCCACCTCACCCTGCCGCATAGCCAGCGCAATATCGGCGTATCCTTTGTATCCGGGGACCAGTCGGACATCGAATTTTCCGAATTGCTTGATCATCTTGGCGGTCTCTGTGATGGAGCTCCCCGGCCCGAGCACGCCGATCTTTAAGGGCTGGCGGGCGCTTCGCAAATCGGCGATCGAGCGATAGGGGAGGGCAGAGCGGATAAAAAACACGTAGTGGGCGCCCCCGACGCTTCCCAGCCAACCCCACTTCGTGAAATCAATGTCGGTAACCTGACCGAGCAATGACTGAAAGAGGAAAGTCGATGGTATGTGCAGCAGCGTGAGACCGTCAGGGCTGGCCTTGTAAGCCGCGCGGGTACCTATCAGTCCGCCGCCTCCGGTTCTGTTTTGCACAATAATGGTCGGCTCCCCGGGGATATACTTAGGCAAGAACTGGGCGGTGAGTCGGGACAGGCTGTCGTAGGTGCCTCCCGGGCTGAACGGAGTAATAATCGTGACGGTCTTTCCCTTGTAGAATTCCTGCGCCGTCGCATTAAACGTTTCGCCGAATATAAGGCTCAGGCCAATCATGGCCAAAGCTGCCACCTTAATCCTCATACTCTTTTCTCCTTTCCCTAAAGTCTCGCCATCAGGATGGCTCGGGACAATTGATCGCAGATGCAGTTTAAACCCCTAGGCCGAGGAATTGTCAATACCTAATCTTCGCGAGCGGATACAATTCCCTTGCGCTATCCTGAGGGTGCCGATACAATCACGGCGATCTCATGGCTGCAAATCGGTTTTCTAAGGTGGAATGCTATCTCGAAATCGAGACGACCGGGTTGAGCCCTTCCAGCGGCGATTTGACGGTTATCGGATTGTGCCCGGTTACAGGTTAAGGCAGTAAAGAAAGCGGCCTAAATGACAGATTCTGATTTAAAAGCTTTAGTCTTGAGGAATAAAAAGCCAAGGCCTGGCACCGCTCCCATGGTATTACGTGTTTATGTCGCGCGATGACGCAACCCATCTGGAAATCCTTAGGACGGCCCGTTGCACTCATTTATGGTCTAGCCACCTACTTGATCTCCCTCACGACTTTTTTGTACACAGTCGGTTTTGTCGGCAATATCTTTGTGCCGAAGTCCATAGATGATGGCCCCAAGGGGTCTTACGGTCAGTCGTTGTTCATCAATCTTGGCCTCTTTTTCCTATTTGCCCTCCAGCATAGCGTAATGGCGCGCAAATGGTTCAAGGGGTGGTGGACTCGGCTCGTTCCCCAAGCCGTCGAGCGTAGCACTTATGTGTTGGTCTCCAGCCTTGTGCTCCTTTTCTTTTTCTGGCAATGGCGGCCGCTAACCGTTGTGGTGTGGGAGGTGGAATATCCTCCTGCCCAACGCATTCTGGAGGTGCTCTTTTGGCTTGGCTGGCTGATCGCCATTCACTCGAGTTTTCTCATCGATCACGGCGACCTCTTCGGTCTCAGGCAGGTTCGCCTATATACGCGCGGGCAAGCATACACGCCGGTAAAATTTCAGATGCCGGACCTCTACCGCTACGTGCGCCATCCAATCATGATGGGAATTCTCATCGCCTTCTGGTCAACACCGGTCATGACCATGGGACACTTCGTGTTCGCCGCGGCATCGACGGCCTATATTCTCTTGAATATCCGACACGAGGAGCAAGAGCTGGTCGAGCTCTATGGTGCGGCGTATCGAGAATACCGCCGCAGGATACCGATGCTGTTCCCGCTACCAAGAAGGAAGGACTGAGTCATGAGGACTGAAGTCTTTTGAACGTTTTGAACTGTTCAAGTTGTTTAAGCCGTTCAATCCCTCAGCACTCAGTCCTCGACACTTTCTTGGTTGGTTGACACCCCTTCGCCCGGTCCATTATAGTGAAATGGTTAAATTCAAATGGCGACGACACGGCGTAAAACCAGGCAGATTCAGCTCGGCAAGGTCAAGATCGGCGGGAACGCACCGATTACGGTACAATCCATGACCAAGACCGATACCCGGGACGTCGCGGCTACCGTAGACCAGATCTGGGCCCTGGAGGCGGCCGGGTGTGATATCGTCAGGGTTGCGGTTCCGGTGCGCGAGGCGGCCGAGCACCTCGGTGAGATTCGCGGACAGATCCGAATTCCCGTGATCGCGGACATCCACTTCAACTACAAACTTGCGCTCATCGCGTTGGAGCAGGGAGTGGATGGACTCAGGCTCAACCCGGGCAACATCGGCGCCCGCTGGTGCGTTGAGGAGGTGGTCAAGATGGCCTCCGAGCGCAGGATTCCCATCCGTATCGGGGTCAACGCCGGTTCCTTGGAGAAAGATCTTTTGAAGAAATTCGGTGGGCCGACGGCCGGCGGGATGGTGGAGAGCGCGCTGCGTCACATCGGTATTCTGGAGGATGTCGGATACAACGAGATCAAGGTCTCGCTCAAGTCTTCCGATCCCCTGATGATGATCGAAGCCTACCGTTTACTGGCAGATAAGGTGGATTATCCCTTTCATCTGGGCGTAACCGAAGCCGGCACTCCGAGCATGGGCACCATCAAATCGGCGGTCGGGATCGGGACGCTCTTGGCCGAGGGAATTGGCGACACGATCCGCGTGTCGCTTTCGGCTGATCCGGTCGAGGAGGCGCGAGTCGGGATCGAGATCTTGAAGTCGCTCGGCCTGAGAAAACAGGGGATGACCTTTGTTGCCTGTCCTTCTTGCGGCCGGGCCGATGTGGATCTGGTCGCCCTGGCCAAACAGGTGGAGGAGCGCATGATCCCTTACAACCATACCGATATCCATGTGGCCGTGATGGGGTGTGAGGTGAACGGGCCAGGCGAGGCTCGCGCCGCCGATATCGGCGTGGCTGGAGGAAAGGGTCTCGGCCTGATCTTCAAAAAAGGGGCAGTCGTCCGTAAAGTCCCCGAGTCGCAAATCGTAGAGGCCTTGATGGACGAGGTCGAAAAGCTGGTGGCCGAAAGGGCGGCAGAGCGGGCGTCCGTGGTCGACGATTAGCCCCGTTCCAGACCTCGATCCGGAGAGTCGTCGATTTAACCCGCGATGCGATAAAGTTTCGTACTGGGGTTTGGAACGGGGCTAGCCCTTTGGGACTACTTCCGTGTCCCGTTCAAGAGCACAACGTGCGCTGGAGCAAGACCTTTATCCCCACACTCAAAGAGGATCCCGCCGACGCGGAGGTCATCAGCCATAAGCTGCTCGTCCGCGCCGGGATGATCCGCCAGATCAGCCGCGGGATCTATAACTACCTTCCTTTGGCGCTGCGGGTGATTCGAAAGATCGAAACGATCGTGCGGGAGGAGATGGATCGGGCGGGGGCTCAGGAACTCCTGCTGCCGATGGTCTCGCCCGCCGAGCTATGGCGAGAAAGCGGCCGCTGGGAGGTCTACGGGAAGGAGCTCGTCCGCTTTAAGGACCGCCACGAAAGAGACTTTTGCCTGGGACCGACGCACGAAGAGGTCATCACTGACCTGGTCCGACGCGTGGTGCGCTCCTATCGGGAGCTGCCCTTCAATCTTTATCAGATTCAGACCAAATTCCGTGACGAGGTGCGCCCACGGTTCGGTCTCATGCGGGGCCGCGAGTTTATCATGAAGGATGCCTACAGCTTCCACGGGGATGTGGAGGACTGCCGGCGCGAGTACGAGAACATGTTTCACGCCTACAACCGGATCTTCACTCGCTGCGGTCTCAAGTTCCGCCCGGTGGAGGCGGATACGGGGGCTATCGGCGGAACCCTCTCGCATGAGTTCCAGGTGCTCGCGGATACGGGGGAGGATGCCCTGGTGAGCTGCACCCGCTGCGATTATGCGGCGAACGTGCAGAAGGCCGAAGTGAAGGCGCAGAGGCTTGCGGGCCGGAACCTCAAGGAATCCTCACCACCGATAAAGAAAGTCGCCACTCCGGGAAAGAAAACCGTAGCTGAGGTGGCCAATTTTCTGGGACTTGCCTCCGAGAGATTTATCAAGACGCTCGTTTACAGAACGGACGGGGGCGAGCTGGTGGCGGTTTTGGTTCGCGGGGATCACGAAGTCAATGAGCTTAAACTCAGGACGGTGCTGGGATGTCAGGAGGTCGCCCTGGCGGGCGAGACCGCGGTGGAGCAAAGCACCGGCGTCACTCCGGGCTTTTTGGGGCCGATTGGGATTGAGCTTCGGGTTGTGGCAGACCAGGCGATCCAGGGGATACGCGGCGGTGTCACGGGGGCCAATGAGGCAAATGCTCACTTTGTGGAGGTCGATCAGGAGCGTGATTTCACGCCGTCCGTTTTTGCTGACCTTCGGATGGCCGCAGCAGGGGATCCTTGCCCTCGCTGTGAAGGAGGGACGCTCGAGGCCCGCCGGGGAATCGAGGTAGGCCAGATCTTTCATTTGGGAAGAAAATACAGCGAGACCCTGGGTGCGACTTACCTTGATGCCGAAGGACGTGAGCAGCCGATCGAAATGGGCTGCTATGGTATCGGGATCACGCGCCTGCTCGCTGCTGCGATCGAGCAAAATCACGATGGCAACGGGATTATCTGGCCTCTATCGATCGCCCCGTTTCATGTCCTGCTCCTGCCGATACAGTACCGGGAGAAGGCTATCTTAGAGGTGACCGATACGCTGTATGACGAGCTCAGAAAACGCGGTGTCGAGGTCCTGCTCGACGATCGCGATGAGCGTCCCGGGGTCAAATTCAAAGACGCGGATCTCATCGGAGTCCCTCTACGGGTTACTGTTGGCGCCAAAGGGTTGCAGCGGGGAGGGGTGGAGTTGCGCTGGCGCCGCGATGGAAATACCGAAGAGGCTATAGTGGGAGAGGCCTCAGGAAAAATCGAGGCGCGCATCAAGGAGGCGCTGAAAATCTGAGACGCATGGTGCCCCCCGTCGAGCTTGTGCGCCCCCCCGTCTCCATGCGAGAGCGGTTGATCGTCGCTCTCGATGTCGACGATCTGGAACAGGTGAAGGCGCTGGTCCGGCTCCTGGCAGGCAAGGTGGGGATGTTCAAAGTGGGCAAGCAGCTCTTTACCCATGCGGGGCCACAGGCGGTAAAGTTGATCCGGGAGACGGGAGGTGAGGTTTTCTTAGATCTCAAGTTCCACGATATCCCCACCACCGTGGCCAAGGCGGCGATCGGCGCGACCCGTTTGGGGGTTAGAATGTTTAACGTCCATGCCTCCGGGAGCCTGGAGATGATGCGCCTAACCGCGCGCGAGGTGCACCGGGTCTGTCGTCAGGAGGGCCTGAGGCGGCCGATCATGCTGGCAGTCACGGTTTTGACCAGCCTGAACAAAAGCGATCTCGAGCGTGTAGGCGTCGGCGGAGAGGTGATGGACCAGGTGGTCCGCCTGGCGCTCCTCAGCCAGGAGGCGGGCATGGATGGCGTAGTGGCTTCCCCTCATGAGGTGGCCGGTATTCGCGCTGCCTGCGGTCGCCGCTTTATCATCGTCACCCCGGGAATCCGGCCGCAAAGGGGGAAGCGGAACGATCAGAGGCGCGTGATGACACCGGAGGAGGCGGTGCGGGGGGGTGTAGACTATATCGTGGTAGGACGACCGATCCTCGAGGCCAAGGACCCTCTGGTGGCCGTCCGCGATATGATTGCCGAGATGGAACGCGCCGCGCTTAGCTGATCGCAGTCTGTTCTGTGTTTGCCTAAAGTGGCTATATCTTCACCTGCCTGTAGGGAACAAAGGGACGGGGCGCGGCAGGTTTTGGGTTCAGGCGGGACATGGCGGTCAGAAAACTGATAAACTTGTCCACATCTACGTGCTGCTGCAACGCCATCGAGTTCCGCCGGAGAAGTCGAAACTCTTTGCGAATTGCAGCAGAGCCAGCGAGTTCCTTCAGTTCCTGCTTTTCTTCCTCAGTGAACACGTCTGAATCTCTTCCTCAATTGCTTGGCTTCTGCCCCAAGACCGAAGACATCATAGTACTCCTGAATCCGCTTCCAGTCCAGCTTGGAGCCGTATAGGTCCATAAGTCTTTCGATGTCCGCCAATTCTTGCGGCCTACGGTCGGGGTCGTTGACCATTGCTTGCACTTTTAGCCCGATTACGTCCTCCGGATCAACGGCTTTGACAGTCCGCTTCTCGCCGAACACGGGATAACTCTTTACACGCGCGAGCATGGCGAGCGAGGTCTTGCGAAACGCATGGATCAAATCGATCGATCCCCAGGCGTCGTCATCGTGGCGGTACTGGGAGACATTCTCGGTGTGCACTACCCGTTGGTACCCCAGATTAGTCAGGAGATCGTGGACCTTATTCAGGTCGTCTTTATGCACGAGAAAATCCAGGTCTATTGTCGTCCTCGGATAACCCAGGACCCCTAGAGCGAAGCCGCCTATGGCCGCATACCGGATGTGGCGACAATCGAACTCCCCCAGCAATGCCTCCAAGACGCGCTCAAAATTCACCCCGCCATTGTAGACATTCAGGCGTGATGCCGCAAACAGGAAGTCCAGCAGAGGTGTGAGGCTCGCAGATCGCTCGCTACGCTTATGGAATATCAGCTCCGGCAGGGTATTTTGGATCAAAACCCGACATCGAGAGCCTGTTTTTTCCGCAGGCACTGGATCCTAAATCTTTACAGTTAGGGAGCACTGCGAATCGGGCTTTACAGGCTCAAATATTTTCAAGCCTCTCTTCCAGTAGATCTCTCCTCAGTAATTGCTCTGCTCGCATGACATGAACGACGTACACAATGTCTCCCTTAACCCTGTAAAACACGCGGCAAGGGGGGATATGAAGTTGACGATAGGGCAGGTCCGGAATTTCAGGAGGGACAGATCCCATTTTGGGAAATCTTCCGAGTCTCCCAACCCGGGAAAACGTTTCTCGTACCAGCCTGTGGGCGGCGTCGGGTTTGTCGAGGGCTATGTAATCCGCGATGGCGTCTAAATCCAGCAGGGCGGGCTCAGCCCAAATTACCCTAGCCATCGACGCATTTTTCTTTTGGCCTGTGTGTGGGTCAGCACGCGACCTTGCTGGATTGCCTTTTCGCCCCGTGCGATGCCTTCCAGTATCCGTATCCTGTTTTGCAGGTTTTCAAATGTCCGCACATCCACCAGATACGCGGCCGGCTTGCCGTGTTCGGTGATAAGTACCGGCGTCCCCTCTTTCTCAAGCTCCGCCAAGATCTTCGTAGCTTTTCGCTTTAGCGTTGTGACAAGGTGGGTTTTCATAAGAGTGATATTAAAGTATCACTTTCTTAAACGCAAGCGCGTTAAAGCCGGTAGATCCGGCGCGGGACGCCGATGTAGAGGTTTACCAAGGCCCCATTCTTTTTTTGGCACCTTTCTGCGGAAAAGATGTTCCGGCGTCGATTGCTGCGCGGCGGTGTGTTAGAGGAACGATATCGGGCATCCGAGGCGGCGGCGTTCCTGGCGTGCCCTGCATCGAGTGTGGCTTAGGCTTTACAGGGAGGAGAGGAGGAAACCTAACAGGGAGATGAGAAAAAGGAAAACAAAGGCTTATCCGGCGAGCAGAGCCTACGAAAAAGGTTTGGATGAACGCCTCAAGAATCCGGAATACGCAATTGGATATCTGAATGCCATTCTCGAAGAGAACAATCCAGACCTTCTGCTTTTGGGTCTTCGAGACGTCGCCCGAGCCTATGGCTTCATCCATATCGCTGAAGCTACAGGCCTCAATCGGGAAAGCCTTTATAAGGCGCTTTCAAAGGGCAGGCATCCAAGGATCGGGAGCATCATGGAGGTCTTGTCCGCGATGGGGTGCAGAATCAGGTTAGAGCCGGCCAAGAGAGCAAGACGCAAAGCGGCCTGACCTATCCAGAGACGGGAGCAGTGATGAACGGCGCTATGTTAGAGGAAGGATATCCGGCATCTGAGGTGGCGGCATTCTTGGGGTGCCCTGCATCGAGTGTGACTCGCGCTTTACGGCGATGAGGGGAGGAGACCTAAGCAAGTTACGCAAGTCCGAAACAGTCACCCGGATAGCAAGATACAAGACCTGACCCTCATCCTCTTTAGCGCTGGATTTCATAGCTACCCACCCCGTAGGCAATAAACATGCCAAGCCCATAACGCTACGAAATTCCTATGAGACGCTCTCGTATGTCCTTCCCTAGTTGCCATTCCATTGTCATGAAGTGACAAAAACGGTCAGATGGATTCAGATTCCTTTCTTTCCTTTAAGCTCCTCTTACCTTACATGGTTCCTTTGGACCTTGGCTTTACGACCATACCTCTGCCACCGCTTGCGGAGAAAAGGGGGTCGGAAAGACGATCTTTTTTTCTTCCCTGCTTTCACCGTTCTTGGAGTTGCCGATCCTCCCATGGGACGGAATTGATTGGATTGTTTGGATGATCGGCGACGGCTATAATTCGACTGGGAGGATTGACGATGAACATAATTCAGATGTTTTTTTGTCATAAGAAAATAAACCACGCCGGGCGCGAATCATTGCAGAGGCTGCCACAAGGTGATTCTAAGCGCTTGGAAAAGGCCCCCAATATCTGGTTGCCTTTTGCCATACGTAACTCGCTCGATGTCGCTGTAAAACAGCTCAAGAAGATTGTTAAGAGGCCTTGAAATGCGGCATCGGGATTTGCTTTTCGAGCGCCTTCGCAGAGAACTGAAAGTAGCCCCCGACTTGCCGGTGCGGGCCAGCAATCGATCACCCAAGCGCGAGTCCGGCAAAGCAAACCAGTCCGCCAAAATCGTATTTCGACGTGGACAGTATCCGCGTCCCGTTATGTCCGTCTGCGCCTATGTCAATCTGCGCCCGGCTCGCAAGTGGGGCTGGACATCCTACCTCCGGTTGCTAGATGAACTCTTCTGCATTAATATAAGCTTGGCATGCAAATCCGTGTAGAGGGAAACTCATGAAACGGCTGAAACTTGGAGAATACATTGTCACGGACCCTGATATCTGCCACGGCAAGCCCACCTTTAAAGGGACGCGGATCATGGTCAAGCACGTTCTGGGCATGGTCGCTGAAGGCTGTACGTGGGACCAGATCATCGCGGAGTATGGTGGCGTGATTAGCTGGGAAGCAATGGCCGAGGCCGTACGGCTGTAGGTTCAAGGAGAGTCATATGCGCCAAGCTGCAGTAAAATCTCTTCCCATTGCCAAGGCCCAAACGAATTTGGAATCGGTGGTGAAGCGTGTCCACCTGAAGAAGGAGTATTTTATCCTCAACAAGGATGGTGTTCCTTTGGCTGGTCTCATGGACATTGACGAATTCGAAGACTACCTCGAGCTTCAGGACCCCAAGGTCAGGGCTCACATCAAGAAGAGTTACCAGGAATATCGGGCCGGAAAAGGCCGACCTATTGAAGAGTTTATTGCTGAACTCAAAGCGAAGAAGCGCAAAATAAAAAGTGCGCGTCGGAAGGCATGAAACAGCCCTTCCCCGTCCACAACACCCCTCACTACGAGCGTCTCGTCCGAAAGCTCCTTAACACTCACCCTGAACTCGATCCGATCCAGGAGCGCGTCCGTGAGATTCTAAGCGCTGACCCATATAACCGGAGCAGGGCTCACCCGATCAAAAAGCTTAAAGGTGTCCCGCAAGGCGAAGGTCAATACAGACTACGGCTCGGCCGGTGGCGTTTCCGCTACGATATTTATGGCCGGGAAGTTTGGCTTTTTTACTGCGGCCTACGAAGAGAGGAGACCTACCGCTGATTCCTTCGGCAAGACTCAGCGTTGTATTTCACAC
>Ga0209751_10005580_pt1 | contig 11834 bp, 16 predicted proteins | sample RifCSP13_1_FD_184019 | JGI IMG/M metagenome (GOLD analysis project Ga0209751, IMG submission 184019) | Soil microbial communities from Rifle, Colorado - Rifle CSP2_sed 13_1 (SPAdes) (version 2) | ecosystem: Environmental > Terrestrial > Deep subsurface > Rock core/Sediment | place: Rifle... | reverse complement strand
TGAAGTCGCTACTACGACTCAATCTCGTGATCCACTGAGACTGACAACTGATCACTGTTCACTGATTACTGAAGAATTCGACCTCATCGTTCTGTCCGTCGGCATGGAGATTTCGGAGCCGGTGCGGGCGCTGGGCCGCCGTCTGGGTGTCGAGCTTGACGAGTACGGCTTCTGTCACATGGTGCAATTCAACCCGGTGGAGACCACCCGTCCCGGCATCTACGCCGTCGGGCCGTTCCGCGAGCCGAAAGACATCCCCGAGTCGGTCGTCGAAGCGAGCGGAGCCGCGGCCGCCAGCGCGGGCCTGCTGGCGGCGGCGCGCTGGTCGCTGACGCACGAGCGAGAATTCCCGCCGGAGCGCGAGGTTGTGAGCCAAGAGCCGCGCATCGGCGTGTTCGTCTGTCACTGCGGCTCGAACATCGCCGGCTTCCTGGACGTGCCTGCCGTCGCCGCATACGCGCGGACGCTGCCCGGCGTCGTCCACGCCGAGAATAATCTGTATGCGTGCTCGCAAGACTCGATCAAGCTGATCGCCGGGCGCGTGCAGGAACACGGCCTCAACCGGGTGGTGATTGCCAGTTGCTCGCCGCTGACGCACCTGCCGCTCTTCCAGGACAGCATCCGCAGCGCCGGGTTGAATCCCTACCTGTGCGAGATGGCGAACATCCGCAACCAATGCTCGTGGGTGCACTCGCAAGACTGGGAGGCGGCGACAGAGAAAGCCAAAGACCTGGTGCGCATGGCCGTCGCGCGCGCGGCGCTGCTCGAACCTCAGCAAGCTGTCGGCGTGCCAGTGCAGCATGCCGCGCTCGTCGTCGGCGGCGGCGTGGCGGGCATGACTGCCGCGCTGTCGCTGGCCGAGCAAGGCTTCCCCGTCCATCTCGTCGAGCAAGAGGCCGAGCTTGGCGGCAACCTGCGCCACGTCTTCACGGCCTCGAACGGCAAAGACCCGCAGCAGGTGCTACAGCAGCTTATCCAACGCGTGAACGCCAATCCGGACATCACGCTGCATTTGCAGAGCAAAGTCGTCGCCACCAGCGGCTTTATGGGCAACTTCACGAGCACGATTCGGGATGCACGCGAAGCGGGCAAGAAGCAAGACGTGCAGCACGGTGTCACCATCCTCGCCACCGGCGCGCAGGAATACCGGGGACCGGAGTACGGCTACGGCACGCACCCGCGCATCGTGACGCAGCAAGAATTCGAGTCGCGCTTGGCGCATCCAACCTCCAACCTCCAACTTCCAACCTCCATCGTCATGATCCAGTGCGTGGGTCCGGCGGAGAAGTTCTGCAGCCGCATCTGCTGCACCGTCGCGCTGAAGAACGCGATCGAGTTCAAGAAGCAAGCGCCGGATGCGCAGATCGTGATCCTGTACAAAGACATCCGCGCCTATGGCTTCAAGGAGCGGCTGTACACGATGGCGCGCGAGCGCGGCGTGGTCTTCATGCGCTACGACGACGAGCACAAGCCGGAAGTCGAAATCCAAAATCCAAATTCCCAATTCCCAATTCCCAATTCCCAATTCCAGATTCGGGCGTGGGATCCCGTGCTGCGCCGACCGATCACTTTGCAAACTGACTTACTGGTTTTGAGCATGCCCGCCGTGCCGCGTCCCGACATGCACGAGATCGCCAAGATGTTCAAGGTCTCGACCGACGCCGACGGCTTCTTCCTCGAAGCGCACGTCAAGCTGCGCCCGGTTGACTTCGCATCCGACGGCGTGTTCATGGCCGGCATGGCCCACTATCCCAAGCTGCTCGACGAGACGATGATCCAGGCGCAGGCTGCCGCCGCGCGCGCCGCGCGCGTCCTGAGCCGCGAATCGCTGACGGCGGGCGGGCGCGTGGCCGTCGTCGACGAATCAAAGTGCACGGGCTGCCTGACCTGCGTGCGCATTTGTCCCTTCGGCGTGCCGAGGATCAAGGCCAACCTGACCGGCGTCGGCCGCATCATGGGCGCGGCATACATCGAAGCGGCGATCTGCCAGGGCTGCGGCGCGTGCGTCGCCGAGTGCCCGGCAAGGGCGATTCAACTGATGCACTACACCGACGCGCAGATGGCGGCGAAGGTGCGCGCGCTGATGGAATCACCGCCGGGGTTCGTCCCGCTGGCGGGAATACCGGTAATTAGTAATTAGAGATTGGAGATTGGAGATTGGAGTTTGGAGTTTGAAGTTTGAAGTTTGAACTTTGAACTTTGAACTTTGGAGTTTGAAGTTTAGAGCAATTCGCCAATTACCAATCACCAATTACCAAACAAGGTGAATCACAGTGAGCAGCGACGCGCCATTACACATCATTGCCTACTGCTGTGAGCACTGCGCCTACGCGGCGGCCGACCTGGCCGGCGGGCTGCGCATGCAATACCCGCCGGCGATCAAGGTCGTCCAGGTGCCATGCACCGGCCGGCTCGACGTGCTGATGGTGCTGCAGGCCATCGAAGAGGGCGCGGACGGCGTGATGGCCGCCGGCTGACTGCCCGGCGACTGTCATTACCTGGAAGGTAATCTCAACGCCCGGCGCAGGATAGAGCACATCCAGCATCTGCTGAAGCAGATCGGCCTGGAGCCGGAGCGCGTGCGCATGTTCAACATGTCGTCGGCGATGGCCGGCCAGTTCGCCGCCGCCGCGACGGAGATGAATGAGCAGGTGGGGAAGTTAGGACCGAATCCACTGAGAGTAATCAGTAATCAGTAATCAGTGAACAGTAATCAGTGAACAGTGATCGGTGATCAGTAATCAGTGAACAGTAATCAGTGAACAGTGAGCACCGGCCACTGATGACGGATGACTGATAACTGATGACTGACGACTGATGACTGACAACTGATGACTGACAACTGATGACTGATAACTGACGACTGACAACTGATGACTGACAACTGATAACTGACAACTGATCACTGATAACTGATCACTGGCAACAGACCGGAGGTCGACCATGATCGTAGCAGAACAAAAACCACTGGAAGAGATCAAAGCCCTGATCGGCGACGCGAAGAACGTGCTGGTCGTCGGGTGCGGGACGTGCGTGACGGTGTGCTTCGCCGGCGGCGCGCGCGAGGCGGCCATCGTCGCCGCGTCGCTGCGCATGGCGACGAAGCTCGACGGGAATTCAAAATCCGTCGCCGACGTCACTGTCCAGCGCCAGTGCGAGTGGGAGTACCTGGACGAGATCGCCCAGCAGGTCGGCGACGTCGACGTCGTGCTGTCGCTTGGCTGCGGCATCGGCGTCCAGGCGCTCGTCGAGCACTTCCCGAAGGCGTGGGTCGTGCCCGGCCTGAATACCAAGTTCCTCGGCCTGCCGCTCGAGCAGGGCGTGTGGGCCGAGCGCTGCGCCGCCTGCGGCGAGTGCATCCTCGGCCTGACGGGCGGCATCTGTCCCATCGCGCGCTGCTCGAAGTCGCTGCTCAACGGGCCGTGCGGCGGATCGGAGAACGGGCACTGCGAGATCAACCCGGACATCCCGTGCGCCTGGCAGTTGATCTACGACCGGCTGAGCAGCATGGGCAAGCTCGACCGGCTGCTCGAAATCCAGCCGCCCAAGAACTGGCGGGCTGCGCGCGACGGCGGGCCGCGCAAGATCGTCCGCGAAGACCTGCGCCTGTCGTCACAGGAGGAATGAGCGATGACTACGACGAACAACAACGGCCCTACCCCCTCGCACCTGGCACCTGGCACCTCGCACCTGGCACCTGACACCTATCTGTCCGGCTCCAACCTGGAGCGCATCCTCCGCGCCGGGCACTTCGCCGTGACTGGCGAGCTTGGCCCGCCGCAAAACGCGGACGGGGATGTGATTCGCAAGAAAGCCGCCCTGCTGAAAGGCTGCGTCGACGCCGTCAACATCACCGACAACCAGACGGCGATCGTGCGCATGTCGAGCATCGGCGCGGGGACGATCGTCGTGCAGGAAGGACTGGAGCCGGTCATCCAGATGACCTGCCGCGATCGCAACCGCCTGGCGATGCAGAGCGACCTGCTCGGGGCGTACGCGCTGGGCATGCGCAACCTCCTGTGCCTGTCGGGCGACCACCAGACCTTCGGCAACCACCCGAACGCGAAGAACGTCTACGACGTCGACTCGATCCAGTTGGTGCAGATGGTGGCAAAGATGCGCGACGAGAAGGTCTTCCAGTGCGGCGAGGCGTTCAAAGGCCAGGAGCCGCGCTTCTTCGTCGGCGCGGCCGAATCGCCCTTCGCCAGCCCGGTCGAGTTCCGTCCTTTCCGCCTGGCGAAGAAGGTCAAAGCCGGCGCGAGTTTCATTCAGACGCAGCTCGTGTACGACCTCGAAGCGTTCAAGGTCTTCATGGACAGGGTGCGCGAACTCGGCCTGCACGAGCAGACCTACATCCTGGCCGGCGTCGGCCCGCTGAAGAGTCCCGCCATGGCGCGTTACATGAAGGACAACGTGCCCGGCTTGCGGGTGCCCGATCAACTGATCGAGCGCATGGAGCGAGCCGGCGCGCCGTGGGCCGGCAAGTCGAAAGACGAGCTGACCAAGGAAGACAAGAAAGCGCGCGCGGCCGCCTGGCAGGACGAGGGCATCAAGATCTGCGTCGAGCTGATCCAGCAGCTCCGCGAGGTCGAAGGCGTGGCCGGCGTGCACATCATGGCCATCGAGTGGGAAGAGGCCGTGCCCATTATCGTGGAGAAGGCGGGGCTGTTGCCGAGGCCGGTGTTGAACGGGAACTCAGGGAACTGAAGGAAAGACGGGAAGTTCCTTCAGTTCCCTGTGTTCCTTGAGTTCCCTTCACCGCTCCGGCTGGGAGTGATGGTATACTTCTGTCATGAGAATCTACCTCGATACGTGCAGCTTACAGCGCCCGTTAGACAGCAAGACGCAAATCCGGATTATCCTCGAAGCCGAAGCTGTCTTGGGCGTGTTGACCCTGTGCGAGTCGGGTACAGTCGAGTTGGTCGCATCGGATGCCCTGCTGTTTGAAACGGAGCGAAATCCCAATCTTGACCGACGCGAATACGCCTTGGCCGCGCTGTCACGGGCGAAAACGTTCGTGGCGCTCAACGAGCAGGTCGAAAAACGAGCGAAGGAATTGAGTAATGTTGGCCTCAGGCCGTTGGATGCGTTACACCTCGCTTCGGCGGAGGTCGCACAAGCAGATTACTTCTGCACTTGCGACGACAAGTTGTTGCGGCAAGTGAAGGGGATTGCAGGTCTCGAGGTACAGGTCGTTTCACCGATTGAGTTAGTGGAGGCGATCGAACGATGATAGCAGACACTAAGCCACTGGCTGAGATAACCGCACAAGCGCTCAGGCTCTTATATCAGCAGATGGGTGTGGTGAATACCGTCCGTTTTATCAGTCAATTCACAGCGGGGTATGGCAACTATACCGAAGAGCGTGAGAAGTTGTTTGGCGATATGACCCTGGATGACATCATCTCTGCGATCAAGCGTGAGAAGAGTCAACCCAGCTAAGGCTGCCGCGCCCAACCAGTCGCTCAAGCCGACCGAGGAAACTGGAAACATGGCCTCACCCAATCTGATTTGCCAGAGGTCGGTTCTCAAGGTGTGGTGTCGGAAGTCTTGAGCGGCAAGCGAGAACTGAACGTTCGCCAAATTCGCGCGCTGGCGAAGCGCTTTCACGTATCGCCTGCGGTGTTCATGTAGGCCTGCGAGTCTTCGGGCCGCTTCGGGTATAGAATACGCGCGTATTACACAACCACGAACGATAAGCAGGAGGGTCCATGGAAGTCGTAACTGTTTCGCCCAAGTTTCAAGTCGTTATCCCTCTCCGTGTCCGGCGGTCGCTCGGCATCAAGCCCGGTCATAAAGTACAAGTCATCTTGTACGAAGGGCGGATTGAACTGATCCCGCTCAAGCCCATCAAGAAGATGCGTGGCTTTCTCAAGGGCATTGATACGACGATTGAGCGCGAAGCCGACCGCGTATGAACGTCGTAGACTCCTCGGGTTGGCTAGAGTACCTTGCCGAAGAAGCCAACGCGGGCCTCTTCGCGCCCGCCATCGAGAATACGGCTGAGTTGATAGTTCCTGCCATCAGCCTCTACGAAGTGTTCAAGCGCGTTAATCAGCAACGCGATGAGCATATGGCTCTTACGGCAGTGGCGTTGATGATGCAAGGGCAAGTGATCAATCTGGATGCCAGTATTGCCCTCAGCGCGGCCAGGCTCTCAATCACTCTATCTCTGCCAATGGCGGATAGCGTGATATTGGCAACTGCTCGTGCTTTTGGTGCAACGCTGTGGACACAGGATGAACACTTCAAAGACGTTGAAGGGGTGCGGTTTGTGGCCAAAAGGAAATGACGGTGGCGACGCCGTCGAGCAAGACCTGGTCGGCTCAAGAGATTCCGCCGCTCCGGCTGGGTCTGTGACCCAGCCGTCACAGCCGGCCGCTGTTCTGCTGGCAGGTTTCAGGATTGGTAAGACCTGAGTCGGATAGTTGCGATTGTCAGACGCAAGAGTGCTTACACAGAGATCGCGTATAATAGTTGCCGATGTAGGGAACATTGAGAGGGCTGGAGGATCAGAGCCATGACAGACCAACAACTACTTGAGCGAATCACCATCAATCCAAAGGTAATGGTCGGCAAACCTGTCGTCAAAGGGACACGCCTTACCGTGGAATACGTCCTCAACTTGCTGGCGCACGGCGCATCGGAGACCGAGATTCTCCAAGAGTATAGCGGACTAACGCGCGAGGACATTCAGGCGTGCCTGCTCTTTGCGACGCGGTCGCTTGAGAATACCGCCTTCATGCCACTGGTGGCGGAGACTGCCTGATGCGCTTTTTGGTTGATGAAAGCACCGGTTAGCCCGCTCAGTGCAAATTCAGTGAGGGCTGTGATGACAGTTACAGAAATACTCAAGAGATGCAAAACAGTCCTTGAAAGCAATTACAAATCACAGTTCAAGGGACTGATTCTGTACGGGTCTATGGCCCGCGATCAAGCCAGCTCGGCCAGTGACATTGACTTACTCGTTTTGCTAAGCCAGCCCTTTGACTACTTTCGGGAACTCCGCACGATTATTGAACTGCTGTATCCCATTCAATTGGAATCCGACCACCTGATTTCGGCCAAGCCGGCTCCCTGGGACGATTTTGAGCGCGGGGTCATCCAACTCTATCGCAACGCGAAACGAGAAGGAGTGCCGGTGTGACTTCGCCATTTGCCGACGAAATCGCGGCTAATCTTGAACGGGCTGAGCAGTCCATCCAAGCCGCCCGACAATTGGCATCAAGCAGTTTCTACGACTTTGCGGCTTCACGAGCGTATTATGCGGCTTTCTATGCCGCGACCGCCGTTCTGTTGCACGAAGGGTTGGAATTTAGCAAGCACAGTGCTGTTATTGCTTCGATTCATCAGAGATTCGTCAAGACAGGCAAACTGGACAAAGAACAAGGCAAGGCTCTGAACTGGCTTTTTGAACTGCGAAGTGTGGCTGACTATGGGGGTACAGCACATGTATCCCGCCAAGAAGTAGAGCACGCGATTGAAGCGGCGGAGAAGTTTCTGGAGGCCGTAAAACCTTTGCTGCACTGACACAGCAGGGCCGACCGCGTACGAATGTCGTAGACTCATGGGGCGGCCAGATTCTCCATCGCCCTATCTCTGCCGATGGCTGACAGCGTGATACTGGCGACCGCCCGCGCTTATGATGCAGCACTGTGGACACAGGATGAATACTTTAAAGACGTTGAAGGAGTGCAGTTTGTCGCCAAAAAGAAATGACGGCGGCGACGCCGTCGAGCAAGACTTGGCCGGCTCCAAGAAATTCCGCCGCTCCGGCTGGGTCTGTGACCTAGCCGCCACAGCCGGCCGCTCTTCTGGTGGCAGGTTTCAGGGTCGGTAAGACCTGAGTCGGATATATGTGATTATCAGATCGGCCGGATAACCCGCCGACAGAGGGCGTTATAGGACATGTTCGTTGGATAATCCCGAGTTGGGCGGCTGCCTTCTCACCCGTATCACGTTGTGACACTCAAGGAATCGCTGAATGAATGCGTCTGAGTCTCCCCATGATTTTGCGCCCGCTGACGAGAGAGAGGGGTTACTCAACGAGTATCGGACCCTCAAAAGCGAGATTCATAACGCACAAGGACAGCGGCTACAGATCATTTCACTGACAGTTGGCGCGCTTGGCGTTGTGTTATCCGTTTCGGCATACGCAGTTCTGGGTTCTGGTAGCGCCACACCAGAAGCACGGCTTTTGCTAGCGGTCGGTGGAGCCATCGTCTTGTACGCACTCATAATCCCCAGCCTCATCATGATGTTATCCGTTCAGCAGGCAATACAAAGACTTAGCGGCTATATCCGCATTTACATTGAGCCACGAGTGCCTGGTCTAAACTGGGAGAGCCGGTGGCGGGACTTCATGCACCGACACAAGTATAGAGGTGGACTGCGCGGCTTGGGCGGAATCTACTACTTTCTATCACTTCTCCCGCTTCTGCTCCCGCTGTACGCAGCGAGCCAGAGCACACAGAATTGGGCGCTCATATTCGTTCTTGTTCCATTTGTGGGCTGGTCACTTTATCTCTCGTATGATTTACAGGCCGCTGTCTCAAAGAGCTGGAAATGGGCGAAGTGGGAAGGCCAAGAATGATCCATCGCGCCGCAACGGGCGGCCCAACCAGCGCATGCAGCCGCCTACCGCGCCGCGATTTGGGCATTCAGGTCGGCGGGGCAGAATCGCCGTGAAGTATCGTTCCCGTCTTTCGCAGCCGGCGTGGTAAAGTGTATGTCCGCTACGTTCTCACACATCAAGAGTACGGCGAGGAGACTGGAAACGATGAGCGTCTCGACGAAGGATATTCAAAATCATTGGGCGACTATTCGCCCGCTGCTCACGATCCGCAACGAGCGCGAATGCGATCGGGCCGTCAAGCGGCTGCATAGTCTGCTGGACGAGATCGGCACCAATGAACGGCATCCTCTGTATGGGCTGCTGGACACGCTGGGCACGCTCATGCATGCCTATGAAGAAAAGCATCATGCGCTGCCTGAAAGCAGCGGCGCGGATATGCTTCGCTTCTTCATGGAGGAACACGGCCTCACCCAATCTGATTTGCCAGGGGTCGGTTCTCAAGGCGTGGTGTCGGAAGTCTTGAGCGGCAAGCGAGAACTGAACGTTCGCCAGATTCGCGCGCTGGCGAAGCGCTTTCACGTATCGCCTGCGGTGTTCATGTAGGCCGGCGAGCCTTCGGGTCGTTCGGGTGTAGAATACGCGCGTATTGCACAACCACGAACGATAAGCGGGAGTGTCCATGGAAGTCGTAACTGTTTCGCCTAAGTTTCAAGTCGTTATCCCTCTCCGTGTCCGGCAATCGCTCGGCATAAAGCCTGGTCACAAAGTACAAGTCATCTTGTACGAAGGGCGGATTGAGCTGATCCCGCTCAAGCCCATTAAGAAGATGCGCGGCTTTCTCAAGGGCATTGATACGACGATTGAGCGTGAAGCCGACCGCGTATGAATATCGTGAAAGAAATGACGGCGGCGACGACGCCGAACAAGACCTGGTCGGCTCTAAGAGAGTGTTTCTTAAATGGTCAATCGGCCCGAAATGTCATGCTGAGCGCAGCGAAGCATCTCGGGAATGTCGCATTTTTCGCCGATTCTCGCAGAGACCCTTGCTTCGCTCAGGGTGACAAGCCGTGTTGGGTGATTTAAGAAACACTCTCTAAGAGATTGCGCCGCTCCGGCTGGGTCTGTGACCCAGCCGACACAGCCGGCCGCTGTTCTGGCGGCAGGTTTCAGGGCCGGTAAGACCTGAGTCGGATATATGCGATTATCAGATCAGTCGGATAACCCGCCGTCAGAGGGTCTTATACGACAGGTTCGTAGGTTAATCCCGAATTAGGTGCACCTTCTGTACCGCGCACTTCACTTTACGGTATTGAACGGACTATGACAACACTCTCATCGAAATCTATCGAATGGGCTATCGAACATCTTGTTCGGCATTGTGATACCGACATATTCCCGAAAGCCTTCGAATTCGAAGCGATCAACTATTGCAGAGACGAAGTAACCAGGTCGCTCTCGAAACAGGACATCTGCCAGTGGCAGACCAGGGCGTTCCGCCGCTGTCTTGTCCCCAAACAGAGATACGGCTTTCGTCTCGCAACTCAATTAGATCCGTTAGACATGCTGTTTTACCTGGCTCTATGCTTTGAAGTTGGCGAACAGATCGAGAAGTCCAGATTCCCGGCAAAAGTAAAACTCGCTTTCTCTTATCGTTTTGCGCCCGACAGCAGTGACTATTTGCTCTTTGACCGAAATATCGGCTATGCCGACTTTCAAGAGCACAGCGGAGAACTTGCCAAGAAACATAGTTACGTCGTCCTTGCAGACATTGCCGACTTCTATCCGCGGATCTATCTTCATCGGCTAGAGAACGCTCTGAGTGTGGCAGTAAAGTCAACACCTACCCATGCCAAAGCCATCGTCCAACTGATCAAAGGATGGAACCAAAATGTCTCCTACGGCATACCTGTCGGGAACAATTCATCGCGATTGCTCGCAGAGTTAGTGATTGATGATGTTGACCGCACTTTGTTTGCCGAGAACGTAACGTTCACCCGGTTCGTTGATGACTATCGAATTTTCTGCCACTCAAAGCAACAGGCATACCAGTGTCTTGCCCGGCTCGCTAACATCCTGTACGAGACACACGGTCTAACTCTGCAATCCCAGAAGACCAAGATTCTACCAGCTGCTAACTTCGTGAACGAAGTATTGGAGACAGAGGAGCGCAAAGAAATCGAGTCGCTCGCGGCGGGCTTTGATGAGATCATTGATGCCCTGGGCTTAAACAATCCATACGAGATGATCGACTACGATCTGCTGTCACCTGATGTGAAAGCTCAGATCGACGGCCTTAATCTCGAAGGCTTATTAGACAAGCAGATGGAGGCAGATGATATAGATATTTCGATGACGAAGTTCCTTATCAACCGCCTGGGTCAATTGCAGCGATTAGCACCTCTACGCAAGTTGATTATAGAGACGGACAAACTGTATCCTGTGTTTCCAGAGGTCATCCGATACTTGGCCCGATTGGTGGACATCATCGAACCAGATAGAAGAGTCAAGATTGGGAAGTATCTACTTGATAGACTGAAAAGTTCTGTCATCAGCCATCTAGAGTTTCACCGTATGCAGATAATGTCGCTCTTCGCAGGCAGCAACAAGTGGGGCAATGCGGACAAACTCGCAGGCTACTACAATGTCGCGTCAGATAACTGGTTTAGGCGCACTCTACTGATAGCGATTGGGAGGTCTGAACAGCACTATTGGCTCAGGGCAAAGAAATCCGAAATGGACCAAATGCCGATCTGGGAGCGACGGGCTTTTATCTACGCCGCGAGTTGCTTTCCAAAAGATGAAAGAGAAAACTACTATCGTGCAGTTAGCCCACGGCTAGACAACCTTGAGCGGTATGTCGTTGCATGGGCGCAGAAGAATCCTATAAGCAGTTAACCAGGCGATGAGCGTACCTGACAATCGTTGCTCGCGACTGCCTACCGCGCCGTGTATATGCGATTATCAGATCAGTCGGATAACCCTCCGACAGAGGGTCTTATACGACAGGTTCGTTGGATAATCACGAGTTGGGCGGCCACGCAGCCCTCGTGCCCTTCTGTAATGGTAAGATTCCGACCATGGCGCAATTACATTAGGTACTGAACAAGCAGGATTCATCATTATGGGAGAAGTTCAAACCGATGAAAAGGAACAGTCTCAGTAGATCCGAATTTCCGTGTATGAGCCGCGTGACGGCGTGAAAAGTAGCGGGGCTTGCCCCATTCCTGTAAGATTGGAGGTGCTCAGCCACAATCTCAGG
>Ga0209751_10005577_pt1 | contig 11839 bp, 11 predicted proteins | sample RifCSP13_1_FD_184019 | JGI IMG/M metagenome (GOLD analysis project Ga0209751, IMG submission 184019) | Soil microbial communities from Rifle, Colorado - Rifle CSP2_sed 13_1 (SPAdes) (version 2) | ecosystem: Environmental > Terrestrial > Deep subsurface > Rock core/Sediment | place: Rifle... | reverse complement strand
CTTTGCGGACTTGATCTCGAGGGCGGTCTCTTCGGGAACGATGTAGCGCTCCGACTCCATCCGGTGCCTGTCAACCTCTTCCACCCGAACAGGGCGGAATGTCCCTGCCCCGACGTACAGAATGAGAGGCGCGAATACGACACCCTGATCCTTTAACCTCTCGATCAGCCCTGGCGTGAAATGGAGACCGGCGGTAGGGGCAGCCACTGCCCCTTCGTGCGTCGCATACACTGTCTGGTACCGTTCAAAGTCTAAGGAGTGACGGTTGACGGTTGACGGTTGACGGTCTGGTGGAACATTGTGCATTTGCTGTGAACCGTGAACCGTGAACCGTGAACGCTCTCTCTTGATATACGGCGGAAGCGGCATCTGGCCGAATTGCAACAAGAGGTCGCGCAATCTGCCCTGGTGCGCTGTCCGGAGCAGATGGCGACCATCTCCGTGCTTCTCTAGCACTTCGGCCTCGATCTTCCCATCGGCCAGAACGAGCTGGTCGCCGGGCCGAATCGTTCTGGAAGGCTTGACCAACGCCTCCCAACGGTCTGCCTCGATCTCTTGAAGGAGCAGGATCTCGACGGCATGGTGTCGCGCTGAACGGCCGAAGAGCCTGGCGGGAACCACCTTGGCTTCGTTGATAACCAAAAGGTCTCCTGGAATGAGGTGCTCTGCCAGGTCGCGGAAGATCCGATGCCGCAGACTGCTTGCTTTCTGGTCGAGGATCAGGAGCCGAGAGCCATCGCGCTCGGGGGCAGGGGTCTGGGCAATCAGTTCGCCGGGGAGCGCGTAGTCAAAATCGGCTGTTCGAAGAGAATTCGGCACAGGTGAGGCGTCTCCAGATGGCGCCGGGTCTGTTTACCGGCGGCTGAAGAAGGAGAGCAGCAGCGTCAGGATGATGCTCAGCAGGATCGAGGTCGCAAGGGGGAAGTACAAGGTGAAGTTCTTGCGTTGGATATAGATGTCTCCGGGAAGCCTCCCAATGTACGGGACCTTCCCGATGAACAGCAAGACCCCACCCACGGCGGCAAGGATAATCCCAAACATGATCAATAGCTTGGCGAATGAATCGAACTCCTGCATGGCCCTTCAACCCGCTGCAGATTAACCCTTTCCCGATTACCCCTGCCACAGCTCCCCCTGGAGCTCGACGGGAGGCGACGCCTTGAAGTGATCAAAAGCCAGGCGGGTGGCGGTCCGACCCCTGGGAGTCCTGGCCAGATACCCGAGCTGGATCAAGAACGGCTCGTAGACGTCTTCGATCGTCTCCTTTTCCTCCCCCACGGCGACCGCCAGCGTCTCGATCCCTACCGGCCCACCAGAGAACTTTTCGATGATGGTCTGGAGGATCCGCCGATCCATCTCATCGAACCCCTTCGTGTCCACCTCCAACCGCTCCAGCGCCATCTGGGCAACCTCACGTGTAATGACCCCATCCCTCAGTACCTGCGCGAAGTCCCTGACCCTGCGGAGGAGGCGGTTGGCCACCCTGGGCGTCCCTCTGGAGCGTCGAGCGATTTCCCATGCGCCGTCTTCCATGATCGACACATCGAGGATCTTCGCAGAGCGAATGACGATCTTGAACAGGTCCGCCTCGTCGTAAAAGTCAAGGCGCAGGACCACCCCGAACCTATTCAGCAAAGGTGAGGTCAGGAGCCCGGCACGGGTCGTAGCCCCAATCAGCGTGAAACGGGGCAGGTTCAAGGGGAAGATTTGAGCGCTGGGCCCTTGACCGATGATCAGGTCCAGTTTGTAGTCCTCCATCGCCGGGTAAAGCGATTCCTCTACGAGCGGGTTCAGTCGGTGGATCTCATCGATGAACAGGACGTCCCGCTCCCGAAGATTGGTGAGGATCGCCGCCAGGTCCTTCTGCCGTTCGACCACCGGCCCGGAGGTGGCCCGGATGTTCACCCCCAACTCGGAGGCAATGATAAAAGCAAGGGTGGTCTTGCCGAGACCGGGTGGGCCGTAGAAGAGCAGGTGGTCCAGCGCTTCCTTTCGCGCCGTTGCCCCCTGGATGAAGACCTGAAGGTTCGCCTTGACCTTCTCCTGGCCGACATAGTCATCCCAGGCCCTCGGGCGCAGGCTCTGCTCGAGCTGCTGATCCTCGCCCTGAAGGTGCCGGGTCGTCACCCGCTCAGGCCCGCTCTCCCCACGCTTCACTGCCACCGTCATGCCCTTTTGGCCGTCCCCTCGGACAGGTTTTTGAGAGCTTGCTTGACGAGCTTTTCAAAGTCCGCTTCGGTCCCCAAGGCTTGCCGCGCCGCTTCCGCCGCCCCGGTAGCCTCCTTGCGGCTGCAGCCCAAGTTCAGCAACGCGGAGACCACGTCCTCGACCATCTGGTCTCGTTCCGACCTCGGCTGCCGTCCCGCCACCACCGGACGCGCGCGAGGCAGCTCCAGGACCTTGTCCTTCAGTTCCAAGATCATCCGCTCGGCCGTCTTCCTGCCCACCCCAGGGATCGCCTTCAGTCTGGCAAGGTCGCCCTCAAGGATGGCCGGGATGAACTCCTCCACGGAGATCCCTGACAGGATGTTCGATGCAAGACGTGGCCCGATCCCTGTGACTCCCGTCAACAGCTCGAAGGTCACCCTCTCCTCAGGGGTATGAAAGCCGTGCAGGTGGATCGCATCCTCGCGGACATGCGTATAGACGCGCAGGAAGACCTCCTGCTGGACCGCCGGAAGCTGATAGTAGGTGGAGAGGGGCACAAACACCTGGTACCCGACGCCGTTCACATCGACTACGATCTGCCCAGGCTCTTTGGATACCAGCCGGCCTCGGAGTTGCGCGATCACCGTCCTTTGCCTCTCGAGAGATGTCGGAGCCCGGCCGAGTGATGGTGGCAGATGGCGATGGCGAGGGCATCGGCGGCGTCCATTGAGCGCGGCGGCTCGCGCAGGCCCAGGAGCGACTGAACCATCCGTTGAACCTGGCCTTTGCCCGCCGCGCCATACCCCGTCACGGCGCTTTTCACCTGCAGCGGCGTGTACTCTGCGATGGGGAGCCCCCATTGAGCAGCCGCCAGGAGAGCGACCCCTCTCACCTGGCCCAGCTTGAACGCGCTTTGCGCATTTTTCGCAAAGACAAGGGTTTCGATGGCGGCCCAGTCCGGCTGGTGGCGCCGGATCAGTTCGGCCAGACGGCTGAAGATCTGCTGCAGGCGGGAAGGGAACGAGTCGATCGCTGAGGTGATGATACTACCATATTCCACGGCTCGCAGCACACCGTCACTGCGAGCCACCATCCCATAGCCGGTGGCGCTGGCCCCTGGATCGACCCCTAAGACCAGCACGTGACTCCCATCGGGATCATCGAGCGATTCAACCTATCCGGTCATCGCCGCCATGATCTCTTCGGGGATGTCGAAGTTGGCGTACACATTCTGGACGTCGTCGTGGTCCTCGAGCTCCTCCATCAGTTGCAGCATCTGTTGGGCCTGTCTCCCTCCCAACTTCACAGTGCTCTGCGGGATCATGGTGACTTCGCCGGTGGCTATCTCGATCCTCTCCTTCGCCAGGCATTCCTTGACGCGCTCGAGAGCTTTGGGCGCGGTGATGACTTCGAAGAGATCCTCCGACCTTCGGACATCCTCGGCGCCCGCTTCCAGCGCGACGCCAAACAATTGATCCTCATCAGTTCTGGCCGCTTCAACCTGAATCAGCCCCTTCTTTTCAAACATCCAGGCCACGCATCCGGCTTCTCCCAGGCTCGCTCCATTCTTGGCGAAGATCTTCCGGATCTCCGCCGCGGTGCGGTTTTTGTTGTCTGTCAGCACCTCCAACAGGACGGCGACCCCGCCTGGGCCGTACCCTTCGTAGACATACTCCTCATAGGACACCCCGGGGAGCTCACCCGTCCCCTTCTGGATCGCTCGCTGGATGTTGTCCTGGGGCATGTTGACCGACTTGGCCTTGTCAACGGCCAGTCGAAGGCGAGGATTCCCGGCCGGGTCGCCGCCGCCAACCCTGGCGGCGACGGTGATCTCCCTGATCACCTTGGTGAATATACGGCCCCGCTGGGCATCCACCTTGGCTTTCTTGTGCTTGATGCCCGCCCACTTAGAATGCCCTGACATAGCTTATCCCCCTTTCCGCGTAGCCAAAATACCACAGGAACTCGCAGATTGTAAAGGGAAATTGCCGTGCCAGGTTGTGTAAATTCGCACCACGGCGAGTATGCGGCCAGGCGCGGAATGTCGTTGCGTGTCAGCAGATCTGCGGCCGGAAAGCCCCGGAAAAGACTTGACTGTGCCTTCTTTTGTATGATATCGCTTGCTCGATTTTTTGTTGAATGCCTCGCCGGGGTTGTCTGTCTGCTTTCGCTCCAAAGCGTGATGAGGCAAGGGGGCGATCACCGTTGTGTTTATCCGGGGAGCTTTGATGACCTCACGCCTCCGAGCCGCCGCAGGTCTAGCCCTGATCCTGTGGGTCGGATGGTTCGCAGGCCCCGCTGACGCCGGGGATCTCAAGGACACTATCAAGAATCTCTACGGCCCCCAGGGGATTCTCCTCCAACCAACCCCCTTGCCTTTCTTCACCCAGGAATCTCGCTTCCAGGCATCATCCCTCCAAGGGCTTGACCAGCTCAATGACCAGTTGACTTCGGCCATAGGGGTGCCCTCGTTCAACTCCTCCGTGACCGGGTTCACGTTCGACATCGAGCGCGGGATCCCCGTCCAAACCACCGAGAGCCTTGGCCCTTTGCTCGCTGAACGTGCCACCACCATTGGCGCGCGCAAGCTCGACGTGACCTTCACCTATACTCGGGTCAACTTCACCAAGCTGCAGGGGAAAGACCTGAAGGACCTGGAACTCGTCTTCTTGCGGGATGATGCCAACGGCAACGGGATCCGCGATACCGCAGGCCCCTTCCGCTTTGAGAGTGACGTGATTCGTGCCAAGCTCAGCGTTGATCTGACCGAGGACATCTTCGCGCTTATCGTCACCTACGGCCTCACCTCCGAATGGGATGTGGGATTCGTTCTGCCTGTCACCCATATCCGCCTATTCGCCAAGTCTCATGCCGCTATCTTCGATCAGTTCGGCAATCCCGGCGGCACCAGGATCGGCGACCTCCCCGTGCACCAGTTCGGCCCCGACTCCACCCAACCAGATGCCTCCGGAGGCGGCGATGAAACGGGCCTCGGGGACATCATCCTTCGAACGAAATACAATTTCCTCCGGAACTACGACGGCCTCATTCCAGATCTGGCCTTCTTGGTCGAAGTGAAGCTGCCGACGGGGGATGAGGACCGGCTCCTGGGAACCGGTGGCACGAACGTGGCGGGCCTCTTCATCGCTTCCAAAACCTACGGGAGATGGTTCACCCCTCACGTCAACTTCGGTTACGAGATCGATACCAAGGACACTCGGGAGAACAGTCTCAGGTTCGCATTTGGCTTTGACGCGCGTCTCCTGCCAGAGCTGACCCTTGGCGCCGACGTGATCGGTCGCTACAAGCCTGACGGAACTGGAACCGGGGATCATGTAGTCGACCTGTCGCTCGGCGTGAAATGGAACCCGATCAACTCATTGATCCTCCGGGCAAACGTTCAAATTCCGCTCGACAAAAATAGCGGCCTTCGGGCGGATTTTATTCCCACAGTAGGTATCGAGTATCTCTTCTAAATTCTCGGGATCTCCTGAATGCCAATCCTGACAACACGAACGGCCCGCCTCATCTTCGCGGCTTGCCTCTCGGCAGCGGCCGTCCACGGCTTACATCCGGTGGAAGCGGCGAAAATCGTCGCCCTCAAGAGCGCTGACGTCGACGTGTATAATGAGGTGCTGGAGGGGTTCGACAGCAGCTTCCCCCGAACCACCATCTCCGAGTATGATATGGAGGGAGATTTCCAGAAGGGGAGGAAGTTCCTGGCCCGGCTCAAGTCCGGCTCCAGGCCGGATCTCATCCTGGCCATAGGTATCTGGGCCTTGCAGGTCGTAGTCGAAGAGATCCGGGATATCCCAGTTGTCTTCGCCATGGTTCTGAACCCCACTACCGTGATCGGACAAGAGGCACACAATATCACGGGCGCTAGCATGAATGTTCCTATCGAGCAGCAGATCGCGCTGCTCAAGAAGGTCTCGCCTCAGGTGAGGAGAATCGGTGTCATCTACGATCCGTCCAAGACCGGTTTCCTGGTGAGGCAGGCCGAACGCATCGCCCGCGATCAGGGCGTCAGGCTTGTCACGAAGGCCATCGCTTCATCCAAAGACTCCTTCGCCGCCCTCGATGCGATGCAGGGCGAGATCGACGCCCTCTGGATATTGCCGGATCTGACCGTTCTGGCGCCGGAGTCGGTCCAGTACATGCTGCTCTTCTCATTCCGAAACAAGATCCCGCTGCTGGGCCTCTCAGAGAATCAGGCCAGAATGGGCGCCCTCCTCGGCTTGTCGTTTGAGAGCGGCCGGGATATCGGGAGCCAGGCTGCAGAGTTGGCCAACGCTATCCTCTCGGGGAAAAGCGCCGGAGAGCTTCCGATCACCGCAGCGAGAAAGGTGAGGTTGACGGTCAATCTCAAGACTGCCGGCAAGCTCGGCCTGCAGATCCCAAATGAGATCCTCGAACAGGCCGACGTGCTGATCCGATAGGCCGGTAATCAGAGGTCGCTCAAGGATGAGCAGATGGTGTTCTGGCGGGTAAACAGATTCAGGACGAAGGTCCTCCTGTCGATCACTCCGATGATCCTGGCCCTCTGCGTCCTCTTCGGCGGGATTTCGCTCTACCAGCACAATAAGTTGCTGCGGGGCGAGTTCGTCAAGCGGGGAAAGGCTCTGGCCAGCGACTTGGCTGCCAGCGGCGAGCTGGGGGTCTTCAGCGAAGATGAGAGGCTCCTGAATGCTTCGCTGCGCGGGATCACGGGCGAAGAGGACGTCGCCTACGTTGTCATTTACACCGATACAGGAAGGCGCCTGGTCAGTGGAGGCAAGGCGTTGGCCCAACCAGGCCCGACATCAGTCCCCGAGGCGTTGAGCGACGAGATTCGCGCAGGCATCCTGGCCAGCCGGCGGCCTGTGGAGAGGAATCCGAGTGGCGCCGGGGGCGAATCGTTCCTGGAGTTCTATGCGCCGATCCTCTCGGGCGAGGTCCGAATGGTTGAGGAACAATTCTTCGGGATGCCCAGGCCGGGTCGTGCGGCTGATGATGACCGCACTCGGGTCATCGGGATCGCCAGGGTTGGGCTCTCGCTGAGAAACATCGATGCCCACTCATCCTACCTGATCAAACTGTGGGCCATCCTGTCCATCGCCTTCCTCGCGGCGGGCACCCTCGCCGCCTATGCGCTCTCCCGAAGGATCACGCAGCCGATCACCCGCCTGACGGAATCCACCGCGAGGATGGCCGAAGGGCAACTCGACCAGGAGATCCCCGTGACCTCTCGCGACGAGATCGGGACATTGGCGAAGACCTACAACGAGATGGCCAAGGCGCTGAAGCGAACCCTCGACGAGCGGGAACGTGTGGCAGAAGAGTTGACGGACCTGAATCGGAGCCTGGAAGATCGGATTCGCGAGCGGACCGCTCAATTGCGAGACCTGCACCGGCTCGGCGTTTCGATGCAGGAACCGCTGCCGTTGTCGGACCGCCTGAACTTGATTCTGAAAGGGGTGCATGAGGTCATTGGGCTGGATCGGATCATCGTCTGGCTCCCGGACCAGGAGGAGACCTGCTTCGACATGGCCGCTGCCACCGGGTTTGCTCAATTACCTCCAGGGGGCGTCAAGGTTCCAATCTCCGACGAGGTACCCACCTTGGCACGGGCTTACCGAGACAGGGTTGAAATCATCGTCGAGGGTTTGTCCTCGGTCCCGGTGGAGTTTCGCGTGCAACCCCCGTACGACCGGGTGTCAGTGCTCCGCTCTCGCGCTTTCGTAGTTTTGCCGCTTATCTCTCGTGGCCGATCCGTCGGAGTTCTCGCCGCTGACAACGCCGTCAGTGGCCAACCGATCGCTCCCCGGCTCGACCTGTTCCGCATCTTCGCCTCCCAGGCCGCAGTGGCTATCGAAAATGCCCAGCTTTTCCAGGAGGTGGAAGAGGCTAACCGCCAGCTCGCGCGTGCGAGCCGTCACAAATCGGAGTTCCTGGCCAATATGAGCCACGAACTCCGGACTCCCCTGAACGCGATCTTGGGATTCACCGAGCTGATCATCGACGGGGTCTACGGGGAGGTTCCGGAAGAGCTCCGGGAGTCGATCGAGGACATCCATACGAACGGCCGCCATCTGCTCAGGCTCATTAACGACGTGCTGGATCTCACCAAGATCGAAGCCGGGCGGATGCAGTTGAGCCTGTCCGAATACTCTGTTCAGGAGCTGATCGACTCCGTCATCTCTGCGACCCGCTCGCTGGCAGAGGAGAAGCAGCTCGACTTGAGTAGCCGGGTTGACAAGGACCTGCCGCCGGCGTTCGGCGACAGCAAGCGTCTTACCCAGATCCTGATGAACTTGGTAGGGAACGCCATCAAGTTCACTCCCGCTGGCGGCTCCGTGAACGTCACTGCGAAGATGGTTCCGAGTTCCGAGTTTGGAGTTTCGATTTCACAACCCGAAACCCGAAACCCGAAACCCGAAACGGCGAGCGCCAGCGAGCTCATCGAATTCTCGGTGGCGGACACAGGAATCGGCATCGCTGCAGAGGAGCTGGAAAACATTTTCAGCGAGTTTCGTCAAGTCGATAGCTCCATCACCCGGGAACACGGAGGGAGCGGCTTGGGGCTCAGCATCGCCAAGCGGTTCGTCGAGTTGCACGGGGGGGCGATCTGGGTGGAAAGCCAGGTCGGACGGGGGTCGGTCTTTTACTTCAGGATTCCCCTCAAGGCTCAGAGGGAGGGTGCGTCGTGAGTGGGAAACTGATCATGCATGTCGAGGACAACGAATACAATCGCAAGATCGTCAGAGATCTTCTCTCCAAGAATCATTACGAGGTCGTGGAAGCCCAGAACGGGGCGGCGGCGCTGGAGGAATTGGCGCGGCGGCGCCCCGATCTTATCCTGATGGATGTTCAGTTGCCCAAGCTTTCCGGCCTCGAAGTGACCCGCATGATCAGGGCCGATCCGGCGCTTGCTCAGATCCCGATCATCGCCATCACCTCCTTCGCCATGAGCGGCGATGACCGGCTAACTTTCGGCGCCGGTTGTAACGGGTACATCGCCAAGCCCTTCCGGCCGCGCGACCTCCTGGACATGATACGAAGGTTCATAGGCCCCTGAGCGCGTTCACAGATCCTTGCAATGGGGTACCCGCGAGATCGGCGAATCTCTTGCATGCATCGTACGGATCTTTACAGAGGTCGTTGTGAGTCTGCTGGCAGAGCACCGGTCCACTTCGGACGCGCCGCACTTGCGGCAGCGCGGGTGAATAGCGATGGGAGACTTCCGAGCGAAGGTACTGATCGTTGATGATGATCCGTCCGCTAGGAAAATCCTCCAGACCCGCTTACGGATCATGAATTTCCAGGCCCTGGTTGCGTCCAGCGGCGCCGAAGCCCTGGAGCAAATCCGCCGCGAGACACCTTCAATTGTCCTCCTGGATCTGCAGATGCCGAAGATGTCCGGAATCGACGTCCTCAAATCATTGAAACGTGAGGGGCTGGAGACGACGGTGATCGTCGTGACCGCGCACGCAACCATCGAGATTGCCGTGGAAGCTATGAAGCAGGGAGCCTACGACTTCATCACCAAGCCCGTCGATTCGAAGCACTTGGAGATCGTCGTACAGAAGGCCTTCGAGCGAGAGGCCCTGCGCGCGCAAAATCGCTTCTTGCAGACAGAGGTCGAGGGCCACCTCGCTGAAATCGTCACGAAGAACCCAGGTATGCAGCACCTGCTGCAGCTCGCGCGGCGCGCCGCAGCCAGCAATACGACGATCTTGCTGTTAGGGGAAAGCGGGACCGGCAAAGAAGTCCTGGCCAGAACAATTCACCAGTGGAGCCTGAGGACAGGGTACCCTTTCACGGTCGTGAACTGCGTGGCCATCCCGGACCAGTTGCTGGAGAGCGAGCTATTCGGCCACGAGAAAGGGGCCTTCACAGGTGCTCACCAGCTAAAAAGGGGGAAATTCGAGATCGCGGATCGCGGGACAGTGTTTCTCGACGAGATCGGGGAAGTCCCGGCGAGCATACAGACGAAGCTGCTCCGCGTCCTGCAGGACCATGAGTTCGAGCGGGTTGGGGGGACCCGTCAGGTCAGGGCTGACATCCGCATCATCGCTGCCACGAACAGCAACCTCGAACGGGCCGTCAAGGAGGGGCGCTTCCGGGAAGACCTCTACTATCGGCTGAATGTCGTCAGTCTCAAGCTGCCGCCGCTCAGGGAGCGCAAGGAAGATGTTCCGGTATTGGTCGAGCACTTCCTGCGAAAGTACGCGAGGGAGCTCAAGAAGCCCTTGAAGCGACTGACCCCGGATGCGCTCGAAAACCTGCTCGCCTATGACTGGCCGGGAAACGTGCGCGAGTTGGAGAACGTCATTGAGCGGGCTATGGTCTTGAGCACGGAAGACCAGATCGGTCTGGAAGACCTGCCGCCCCAGATCGCCTCCGGCCCTCGCCGTGAATCGTTCCGCGGGAAGGGCTTCCACGGCGCCGTCAGGGAGTTCAAGCGCTGGATGATTCAGGACGCGCTCAAGCGGTCACAGGGTAATCAGACCAGGGCGGCGGAGCTCCTGGGGCTGCAGCGTACCTACCTGGCCAAGTTGGTCCGGTTGCTGGAGGTCAAGTCCGCCCTGCGCCCCCCAGAGAAAGACGGTTCGTAGTCGGCCACGCGACGCGGCCGACGCGTACCTCTTCTGATTCCAGATTGTACCCAATGAGGTACGATCTGCGACTCCTGAATAGGGGGTTCCCGCTTTCGCGGTCCTGCCTGATCGCTATCCGACCCAGTAAAATCAATGACAATGCCGACCATTTCACCGCCGAGAAAAGGGGAGGAGGCCGCGGGCCAAGATGGCACACTAGTTGCTCTATCAGCGGCGTGTAATCGGTCTGTCGAGTCACATAGCCAGCGTCAGAAGATGTGATCACCGAGGTTTCACAGTGTACCCGACAGCTCTGACGGTACTGCTGCTTTTCCCCTGGTCGTTGGTGGTGATCGTTGCGATCAGTTGTCTCCGACAACGTGGCGATCGCAGGATCGCGCAACCGGCGACCGTTTCCCCAACACGCTCGTCGCGTCCACAGGGTTAAGGATGGGGGCCTCCGCAACCCCCCGGAGGTCCCTGTCCTAGCCCAGTCCCCCGGTTTCCAGAGTCCTCTTCGCTGCCTTCCTCCGGATTTTCCCATAAGAGCTTATCCGTAATAGGCTTATGCACTTGACTCAAGTATCCCCAACGGGTAGTATCTGCGGGCGTGGAGGACTATCCACGCACGCTCATGGAGTTTGAGCGCCGGTTCGCCTCGGAGGAGGCGTGCCGGGCGTACTTGGTTCGCCTGCGTTGGCCTGATGGAGCCCGGTGCCTGCGCTGTCAGGGCACGAAGGTCTGGCCGACGGGCCGGGGTTTGTATCACTGCGCCGCCTGTGGGTTCCAGACCTCGGTCTTGGCCGGGACGATCTTCCAGGACACCAAGCAAGACTTGCAGTTGTGGTTCCGAGCCATGTGGTACGTGACGAACCAGAAATCGGGCGTGAGTGCCCTGGGCCTCCAGCGCGCCTTGGGCCTGGGCAGTTACCGGACGGCGTGGACGTGGCTGCACAAGCTGCGGGCGGCGATGGTCCGCCCCGGTCGAGACCGGCTCAGTGGGACGGTTGAAGTCGATGAGACGTACCTGGGTGGTCCCAAGCCAGGCAAACACGGACGCGGGGCCGCCGGGAAGACGTTGATCGTCGTCGCCGCCCAGGTCGATGGACGTC
>Ga0209751_10005573_pt1 | contig 11842 bp, 5 predicted proteins | sample RifCSP13_1_FD_184019 | JGI IMG/M metagenome (GOLD analysis project Ga0209751, IMG submission 184019) | Soil microbial communities from Rifle, Colorado - Rifle CSP2_sed 13_1 (SPAdes) (version 2) | ecosystem: Environmental > Terrestrial > Deep subsurface > Rock core/Sediment | place: Rifle... | reverse complement strand
CCGCCCGTAGAAGTGCGCCCACGCCTCCCGATAAGCGGGTGCGCCGCCCGAGGGCGTGTAGCCGTGGCGGGTCGGGTCGTCGGCGGATTTCTTCAAGGCCTCGACGACGAACGGCGCGGGCGGCAGGTCGGGCGAGCCCATGTCCATGCGGATCACGTCCACGCCCGCCGCCTTGAGCCGGGCGATCTTCTGATTCAGTCCGTGAAAGAAATAAGACGGCAGCGCCGCCAGCCGGTCAGCCGGTCGCAGTTTAGCTCTCTCCATATCGCGCCTGCTCTCGTGGGTCGGGGTGTCTCACCGGCCTAGTGTACCCGTGGATGGGGATAACGCCAGCGTCGCACGCATATGCCAGAAAGCATAACGGATTCCTAACCAAATTGGTGCTTGCATCCGAGAAGGGCAAGCCTATAATGATTGTACCTAGATCGCTGTGCTAAGCAGTGAGCCAGCGCGGTGGGGCGCATGGCAGGGGTATGGTCACACACTCCGAGCCGTTCGCAACTATCGCGGGCGGTTCGATTTGTTTAATGTGCGGGTTAGCGCTTTTGCGAAGACACCCTGACCTTTGTCAGGAGTCAGCCCCGCGCCACCACTCCCGCGGCTTAGTTACGTGAGACATATCGGCAGGGCGGCGGCGTTCAGCCTGAGCCTGAGACGAGCGGTGAGACGCCGCGCCGCATGAATCCTTAATCGTTGGGCCGCTATTGTGTCATTCAGCAGTGTTGGCAAGGCATCCTTAGAGCTATTCTTCTCATGGATAATCTCAGTGTCATCTTGATTATTCTCCTCGCCACTCTTGTCATGTGCCTCGCCGTTGCAGGGGCTATCCTCTACAGACACCTGCATTCCTCACGCTCTGTTGAGTTTCATAGCAAGGTACCACCCGCCGAGGTCAGTCCTGAGATACGACCCTCTACGGTCCAGCGTCCAGAAACGTTGCCTCCTGAGGTATCTCCTACTCCGGTTGCCAAAGCAGCGCTCCCTTTCACCGACTTGGGAGAAAAATTAGCAAGAGATCAGGAAGCAACAATTCCCTATGAGGAGAAAGGAAAACTCCCACCCAACAGGGTTGATATATCAGATAATGTTATAGAAGCTATTGAGACGCCTTCTCAGACGAGTGCGCCCACTCCTGATCTAGCATCTATGTCTTCCATACCACCAGCAATTACAAAAAGGATGCCTGTTGGTCATGGTGGTGGAAGGCCAAGAGGTGGCCTTCAAGGAGAAGAATCGGAGCAGCCGAAATCTTCCCAGAGGAAGCCTCGCGCTTTGAAGCCCGAAGTAGTATGTTGGTACGAAGAGCGGAAGTGGTTCGTAGGGCTAGAGACGCCAGAAGAATTTCAGGAATATTTTGGACTCACAGTTACTCAGGATGGCATTCCACTGACCCAAGATGATAAAGATCGGTGGGCGCTAATAAAAGCCGATGGAAAAATCAGCGTAAGTTGGGCTAAGGTCGAGCAACCGATTGAAATTGATCTGAATAACAAGCCATACCTGCTTTTCAGGCTAGCGGGACAAAGCATACGCCGTGGCCGCCTCATTCGGTATGCAACTGTTGGCTGGTTCCTTGTAATAGTGCCTGATCGGTGGCAACGGGATGAGGAAGTGTCCGGGATTGCTTCGATCTTCCCTGAACCGGTCTTCATAGCTGGCTACCAAGCACATTACTTTTCGCTCAGTCGAGAAGATAATCGAAAAATTGCATTTAGCATACCGCAGGGCGAGTCAGTCAGTGTCTCGACACGCGCCTCACGTTTTGAACTGGTCGGGACCCGGCTAATAGACGCAAGCGATGACATAGGGCCACTATTCGGAGAGGGTCCACCGAGGATTCGAACGCTGGAGCTAAATGGTTGGAGTAGTATCAAAACCATAGTCATAGGACAAGAAGGGCCTGGAAGGAACCGATGGCGAACTGACTTCAGCCCTAATCCAGATCAAACGGAACAGGATCTCCCGGATGAGCTCTTCAAGCGGGCTGGTGGATGGTATTTCATCAGAGTTTATGACTCTGAAAATGGCCCCCCAGCCGAGAGTATGGACTTCCGTTTTATGAACGCTCTGAAAAACATTAGCATAGCCCATCATTTGGCGCTTCCGGAATTTGCTGGACATATTCCCGTACAAATTGAATTTGTGCATGATGCGGGTTGCGTTGTCAATTTAAAAGAAGGCTTTGAAGATGTACTTCGAGTTCAACGCACTATGGAGCAAACAATAGTAACGATCCCAGCCGATCCTGTATGGGACAAAACGCGCTGGAGTGTCAACTTGGGCAACAGAGTAGTGGAAGCAGATATTATAGTAGAGCGACTCTGGTGGGCTATCGGTGATGAGATCGTTGCAAACGTACAACCTTATTGGACAGATAAGCCACTTATGGTGTTGCATAATGTGTTTACTGCAACCTCAAAAAGCTTTCTGTGGCTACGTTTGCCAAAACCGAAATGGGTAGATGAAGTGCGATTGGGTTTTAATGAGCGAAGGGCAAGTTCTTTTCCAGTTAAAGTTGGGGAAAGAAAGGTAGGAATCCGATTAGGCAACCTTGAGGGGGCACAAGAGCTTGAAAATAGAACTGAAGAGCAGTATCTTAAGCTCTGGGTTACCATCAACGATATAGAGCTTTCCACGACCATTGCGAAAGTGTTATCTGAGGAGCATATATCACCCAAAAACATAGAGATTGATATCTCTCAGATCCAGGTTCTCGATTTGCTAAATACTCCTATGGATCGCAAATGTTGTAGTACCTGCGGTTTCGCCAATCATAATGAGCGTGGCATCCGGTGTAGTGTAGGAACATGGGAAGAAATGGTTGGCGAGGATTTGTTCTATCAAAAGTATGCGACATATATCTGTTCTCGTTGGCAAGGTGAGTATTACGATGTAGACGGAAAACCAGTCACACCCTAGAATCTGCCTAATGAGGTCAAGACTAAAATGAACCCTGTAGAATTGGCGCAAAAGGTAGAAGAGAAATACCAACGTTATCTGAAGACCACCTTTTACTTCCGCGATCCGGTGTTACGCGCCTCGTTTAAGCAAGCCTTGAAAGACACTGACCGCTTGAGTAGAGGCCCCTACCTCGAAGCTACCCCTGTATTCAAACGTGGGCAAACTCCACGATCATTGTTTCAAGGCCTACTCGGATATGCCCCGCACGACAGCTTTTTGAACGCCGTACAAGCGGACAGGCCTCTCTATCAACATCAAGAGGAAGCGATTCGCCGAGTATGCGAGGGGCGTAATGTTGTTGTTGCCACGGGAACCGGCAGCGGCAAGACGGAAGCCTTTTTATACCCGGTGTTGCTCCATCTTTATCAAGAGTTCCAGCAAGGCTTGTTGGGGTCTGGTGTGAGGGCGCTCATCCTTTACCCAATGAACGCGCTCGCGAATGACCAGCGAGAACGATTGGGCAAGATATGCACTACCCTAAAAGAAAGTGTTTCGCCATTTCGGTTTACGTTTGGGCAATATACAGGTGATACACCAGATAGCGAGGGCGATTCTTATCGCAACGCGCGTAGCCGTATTGATGGGCGATATGCAGGAGAATTAGTTCTCCGAACGGAAATGCGTCAACAACCTCCTCACATCCTTCTCACAAATTACTCGATGTTGGAGTATCTGCTACTCCGCCCGCAAGACAGCGAATTGTTTGATGATGGACGAGCCAAATGGTGGACGTTTTTAATTTTAGACGAGGCACATCAATATCGAGGCTCAAAGGGCATTGAGATGGCAATGTTGCTCAGGCGGTTAAAACGTCGGCTTCGGGAAGGGGACCAAACGGGAGAGTTTCGCTGTATTGCAACCAGCGCCACTATTGCTGGCGGCATCGAGGATCGCGCGAATGTAGCAAAATTCGCGGAAGCTTTATTCGATGAGGAATTCCGTGAGGAAGATGTAATCCTTGGAGAAACTGAGCCTTTGCCCGCGGAAGGCACCAAGAGCCTGCCGTCAAATGCTTATTTTATCCTTCGTAAGGCCATCGAAGCGCCCACAGACGAAACTCAAGCCCAACTCTCTAAGTTGGCATCTGACTTTGAGGTGACTCTTGAGGCGAACAAGGAAATGCCAAAGAAAGTCGGGCAATTTCTTCAGGAGGACAATCGCGCGATCCGGCTTCGGCATCGGATTACTGGCACGCCTATGGAGGTTCAAGCGATTGCCGCTGATGTTTTTAGTGATCTGCCAGAGCAACAACAAGTCGTGGCTCTTTCTGAACTTGTCGAGTTGCTTCTAAAAGCCACAGACCCTGTTTCGGACTCTCCGCTTCTCTCTGCCCGGTATCATCTCTTTCTTCGCTCTTTGGAAGGCGCTTTCGTCGCTTATTGGCCGGAAAAGAAAGTCTATCTAGATCGCCAGGCGACAACACATGACGGCGCGGCCTTTGAGGTTGCCTTATGCCGCGAGTGTGGTCAACATTACTTCGTCGGCAAATTGAAGGATGGGAAATTGCGGGAGGCGATGCGCGACCCCGGACATCCTGATTTTGGCGCTGATTTCTTTCGCCCAGTCGAGGTTGTAGATATCGAAAGTGACGACGATGATGAAGGTAATGCAAAGCAAAAGCAATCTTTCCGACTCTGCGTTCAATGCGGAGAGATGTGGCGGGCGAAACCTGGCCTCAACAAAGGCGGATGCGGACACAATGCTTCAATCCTTGTGATTATGCAAGAAACGTCCAGCGAGAAAGAAAGTGAGAAGGGAGATCAAATACCGAGGTGTAGCGCTTGTGGCTATCGAGCACCCGACCCGGTGCGGGAAGTCGTGCATGGTACTGACGGGCCTCATGCAGTGATTGCAACGACACTTCATCAGAACCTTCCAGCGGATCGCAAGAAGGTACTGGCATTTGCCGATGGACGTCAGGAAGCAGCATTCTTTGCCTGGTACCTTGAGAAGTCGTATGAAGATATTCGCAACCGCAACCTAATTCTGCGGGCCGCTCGGAGACTCGCTCCCCATACGACAGAAGGCTTATCCTTGCGCGAACTTGCAACTGGAATACGCGATCTTTTTAGAGAGTTGAAAGTGTTTGAAGCCTCAAAGGGCGATATTGAACTTCGGCGCGAGGCTTGGCTTGCGCTCTATCGCGAGTTTCTCACTGACGAACCAAGGATTTCACTGGATGGCGTTGGCCTGCTCCATTGGTCAATTAAGTGGCCAGATGGCTTCCAGATTCCAGAATTGTTGCAACGTCCACTTTGGCCATTAAGTGAGCGTGAGGCAAAAGAATTGATGACTATTCTGTTTGGTTTCATGCGACGCGAAAGGGCTGTCGAACTTCATACCGAGAATGCCGTTTCGATTAACAATGATAACTGGGAGGAACTTAACCTTCAGGCGCGACAAGTGTCCGTCCAAATTATCAAATCAAGACGCGGACGCGCTATGAATAGCTGGGCTGGGGCGACGACGGCCAGGGCCGGTTTCCTAAAACGAATACTTGCAGAAGTTGGCTTGGGAGAAGACGCGGCCAAAGAACTTGATAAGACTCTGCGTGCAATATGGGAGACTGTGCGGCAATGGGATGATCAACATTCCTCAGATGAGCGCCTTCTAATCCGTGTGGGTGATGCTCACAGATTGAATCCAGACTGGTGGAGAGCCTTCCCTGTTGGGAAGGACGAGCCTCTTTTTCAATGTGATACCTGTGGCCGTTTGCAAAAAGTTTCAATCAAAGGCGTCTGCCCCAGACATAAATGCCCAGGCAAGCTCAAAGAGGTTCATCAGACCAATTTGGAGGAGAATCATTATCGTCTCCTCTACGATGAGGATTTGCCAGCACGTTTGATAGTAGAAGAGCATACGGCACAAATTGACAAGGAAAGGGCGCGTGAGTTTCAGAACGACTTCAAGCAAAACAAGATTGATGTCTTAAGTTGCTCTACGACATTTGAGCTTGGGGTAGATTTGGGCGATCTGGACACAATCTTTCTCAGGAATGTGCCTCCCGAAGCTTTCAACTATGCCCAGCGCGTTGGGCGCGCTGGCCGCCGCAAAGGATACCCTGGACTTGCAATAACATATTGCAAACGTGGGCCTCATGATCTGTATCACTTCGCGGATCCTCAGCGGATGCTCAAGGGGACGACCCAAGTACCTGTGCTGAGTCTAACCAACGAAAAAATTATTCTCCGTCATGTAGCGGCGACGGCGTTTTCTCGCTTCTTCCGGGCTTTCCGAGTCAAATTTGAAAGTGTGGGGGCCTTGTTTAAAGACCTTGAGCAACCCACAGGAACCTCAGACTTTAGAGAGTTCCTTCAGGCAAATAGAGCGGAGCTGGAGGATACCCTGCGCGCAGTTGTTTCTCAACAAATGGCGGAGTTGATAGGCTTGAAGGATGGGACTTGGATTGAGAAGGTTGCTGGAGCTGATTCTCGCTTTCGGCTGGCTGAAGCCGAAGTCTCAAGCGACTACAAGAGTGTGAAGGAGTTTGAAACCACATCCGCACAAAAGCGGGACTATAAGGCGGCCGAGCGGGCAAGCGCACGGGTGAGCACGATTGCCGGCGAAGACGTCCTCTCCTTTCTTTCACGGAAGGCCGTGGTCCCCAAGTATGGCTTTCCAGTAGATGTGGTGGAGTTAGATACTCATCCAGTAAGAACGGGCAGAAGTAGAGAGTCATTCGAGGTTTCCCTTCAAAGAGACCTTGCGATCGCCGTCGCGGAATTTGCGCCGACTAGTAAGTTGGTTGCTAATAAGAAAGAATGGGAATCCAAAGGGCTTAAGAAAGTCGCTGGCAAGGAGTGGCCGCGGAAATTCTACCGGAGATGTATCCGGCATAATTTTTTCAAGCAATGGAGGCAGGAAGATGTGGAACCTCCTGGCAGGTGCGGTTGTGACCAATTGCCCGAAAAGTATGAATATGTCGATCCTATATTTGGATTTGTCACGGCTATAGGGAAACCAGAGGAGCCTAAGCGACGCCCGGCAAAGACTTTCACGACAAGGCCGTACTTTGTGGGTTTCACCGGGGCAAAGCCGAGTGAGATGTCTTTCGGCGGTGTTCAACTCACAAAGACGTCGCCCGGAAACATGGTTGTGCTTTGTGAGGGCCGTAAGGGAGAGGGTTTCAGCATTTGTGAGACTTGTGCAGCAGGTGTCAAACCCGGCGAACTCAAGAAAGGACACAAGACTCCGTTTGGAACAGATTGCTTGGGGAAAATTCAAAGGGGTATCTCTCTTGGACACGAATTTGCAACCGACGTACTCCGTATGCAATTCCTTACTCAGCCGTCAGTGATGGATATTGAACCAGTTTGGTTTGCCTATTCGCTTGCCTACGCAGTTGTTGAGGGGGCTGCTGAGATTCTGGAAGTTCCATCTTCTGATCTAAATGCGACTGTGGCTTATGGTAGCGAGTACTTTATTCCTCCGATTATCCTCTATGATAATGTTCCCGGCGGAGCAGGACTCGTCGCTAGATTGGAGGAAAACGATGTGCTCAAGCGGGCATTGGAAGCGGCATTGATAAGAGTTAGTGGAGCCTGCAAATGCGGCGAGGACACGAGCTGCTATGGTTGCCTAAGAAGTTACCGCAATCAGTTCGCTCACCAACATCTCAGGCGAGGCCCAGTGATGCACTATTTAGAAATGATGTTGGCGAATTGGTAGTTCTTGAAGAGCGCCCAACCGTGTCCTAAGAAACCTTCTCGGTTATAGATTGATGCGTTTTCTGCGGCGATTCAGGCCATGCGGACAATGCTGGGACAAACCCATTGGGCGCGAGGTACACAAATTCATCGGCTCAATGCGGTCAGCACTTCTCCGCTCAGCATTCGACCTCGGTTGTGGCTCACGTTCCAGCCCGTTCCCAAAAAGGATCGTAGCGTCCTAAACGGGGTCGGACCAGCCGCCACCACCAGTGACAGAATCACGCGGGAACAGGAACCAGAACCTGTCCTGAGCGAAGCCGAAGGGCCGCACGCCGGTAAATATGGGGAAGTGACCCCACTGCGACAACGGGGAGGGAGTGGTTACGACCTCTCTCTTACCCACTGGCTCGCAGTGCAAGGATTGCTGCTCATGACTGTAACCCATATGTCTCAAGTCGAGTCATCATCAGTACGGGCTGCAGTCATAGTCGGCATCTTTGGAGTCATCGCCGCATGTTTTGGCGGTATATTTCTCCTGCTCCCTACTGCTTTTGAAAAGGGCTTTATCGTTATTGCCCACAGTGTTCAAGGAGGCAACCCCAATGAACCATCATCTACAGATTTACCGACCCTAACACTACCGAGCCAGACACCCTTAGTTGTATTGCCAACCAACACACTTTTCCAAGGAAGGCACTGGAGGAACCCATGACATCCCATTTTCGGCCAATCGCGCTCATTGCGCTCCTCGCCAGCGTTCTCGTGACGCCGGCCATTGCCCTTGGGCAGTCGGACACGACTCCCCCGACGCTGGTGAGTTTCAGCTTTACTCCGTCCGCCATAGACACAACGGCTGCACAGCAGCCTGTAACCGTTACGATGCGCGTGACCGACGATCTCGCCGGCGCATTCCCAGCCCTTTTGAGCTTCGTGAGCCCATCCGGAAGACAGGGCCAAGCTATTCTTACGGGGGAGTTCAACCTCATCTTCGGTACCTCGCTGGATGGCGTCTGGCAGGCAACACTGAACTTCCCTCAGTTCACAGAGTCCGGTGCATGGACGGTCTCTGGCCTGTTGCTCAATGATCTCGCGGGGAACAGCGTGGCACTGAATGCCGCCACACTGCAGGCGCTCGGCTTCCCTGTCACTCTCAGCGTGACGTCAACCCCCGATACGACTCCGCCTCAATTGGTCGGCCTGCGACTCACTCCATCCGCGGTTGACGTCTCGGCCGGCGTGCAAGACGTCACCGTGGAACTGGATCTGATCGACGCCCTGGCCGGGGTTCAATTGGAGCCCGAGCGGCGGGGGTTCTTCCTACTCACGGTCAGAAGTCCGTCTGGCGGGCAATCCCATTCCCTCTCAAATCGAGACTTCCAACTGATCTCGGGCACGGCTCAGAATGGGACCTGGCAGGGGACGCTCAGGATCCCTCAGTTCAGCGAAGCAGGAACCTGGACGGTGGGCGACATCACTGTGCCTGACGCCGCCTCCAATACTCTCTTCGTCTCCACTTCTCAGCTGCGGGCGCTCGGCTTCTCGCCGGACCTCGGCGTCACATCGGTTCCATCCGATACGACACCGCCCCAACTGGTGGGCTTCACCTTCACTCCGATCCTGATTGATACATCAATCAGCGCAGTACAGGTAACGGTAACCTACACTACGACCGACAACTTGGCAGGGGTAGATTTTTCGCCGGACAACCCAACGCTGACCGGTTTCCAGGCAGCCACCTTCCGAAGCCCCTCTGGGGCACAGGTCGTCGTTGCGGAGTTCTTCAACCTCGCAACCCTCATTGCGGGGACCCCGCAGAATGGGGTCTGGCGAAGCACGTTCATATTCGCCCGCTTCAGCGAAGCCGGCACGTGGACGGTTCGCGACGTGATGCTTAGGGACGCGGTTCGCAACCGCATCTTTCTAAACACCGCCGCGCTTCGGGCGGCAGGCTTCCCGACAGAACTCATCGTAGTCCAACCATCGCTTCTGGTGGACGGCACGGTAGCTCCCACCACCGGGGGCACCGTGATGGATCAGGTCTTTGGAGCGAGGGCTCAGGTCACGTTTCCCCCAGGGGTTCTCAGCGCCACGACGCAAGTCGCGATCGATGTGTTTGAATCACCCCTGTCCCTTCCCACGCCGAGTGGCTTCACTGGACCGGGAACGCGTTTTGTGAACATCAACCTTACTCCCCAGCCGGCATTCCCGCTGCCGCCACCTGGCTTGACGGTTGTCCTTCCGCTGACAAACGTCATGATTCCGGGGGACAGGATTGACCTGTTTCGAGTCGATCCGGCGACAGGGAATCTGGTGCCCGCGCTGGATGTCGCAGGGCAGCCTGTCGTCGGCACCGTTGATGCTGGTGGTCTAAGCGCGACGTTCACAGGGGTTGCGGGCCTTTCCATCGTCGTTGGCTTGGTTCCCGCAACGATTCCGACGATTCCCGTGATGATCGACATCAAGCCGGGGAGCTTCCCCAACTCCATCAACCCCAAGAGCACAAGCACGATCCCTGTCGCCATCCTCTCGACTGCCGACTTCGATGCTCCTAGCGAGGTGGACAAGACGTCGCTCACTTTCGGTCGGACGGGCAATGAGCAGAGCCTGGCGTTCTGCAACAAGAGCGCCGAGGACGTCAACAGCGACGGGTTGCTGGATCAGGTCTGCCACTTCCGTACTCGGTTGACCGGCCTCCAAAAGGGGGATACGGAGGGCATCCTGAATGGCATGACGGTGGATGGCGTTCCAATTGAGGGACGTGACTCGGTCAGGATCGTGAAGTAAGACGGCTGTTTCGTTGATGAACCAGAGGAGGTCAGGTGTGAGGCCTGGCCTCCTCCCCCATTCAGCGGCTGGCCTGGCCCAAGTGGATACAGCGCAGGAGAGGTCGGGAGTCGCTCGCGACGATTGTTGGGCAGTTCAGCTCAATCAACACAAAGGAGCAAAAGATGAAACGCCGTTCATTGAATTCAGCTGGACGAATTGCTAGCATTCTAATCAGTTGCTTGAGTCTGGCGTTATTCTTGTCTTTTCCTATTTCTGTTCGCGCCGCAGAGCCCGTTACACCCTGCATACCCGAACCCACTGATATGACTACTAGCTATGGCAATCTGATTTCATGTTCAATCGACAATGCGGGCGATACAGACCTGTTCCGATTTACCGGGACGAACGGCGAACCCGTAGTAGCACAGGTCACCTACCAGAGTGGCGCCATGCGACCCTGTATTCAACTCATCGCGCCTGATAACACCACGACAACTGCCTGCAATAACGCATTTTTCAATAGGATCGATATCACTCTTAACCAGACGGGAACATATACTATCCTTGTCGATGTTTTCTTCAGCGGAACAATAGGCAATTATTCTCTGGCGCTCGAAAGGCTCATACCTCCCTCCCCCAACGCAGGGGCTGTTCAACATGGGATAACTTATGAAAACACATTAGACGCTAGTGGCGATTTGGATTTGTTCGTCTTGGACGGAGAAGTAAATACTACAGTGAGGATACAAGCGACATACCAAAGCGGCTCTATGCGACCTTGCATGGAATTGATTGCGCCGGACAATAGCCGCATGACTGCGTGCAACAACGCCTTCTCGAACTCGATTGACACCACATTGAGCCAATCAGGTCCTTACGTCATTCTTATCCGAGATTGGTTTTCCACTAGCACCGGAAACTATGCGCTGGCGATTGAACGGGTGCGTCCTCCTTCCGCGAACGCTCAACTCCTTCCATATGGGAGTACGATAGCAACCGACATCAACTCATCTGGCGATCTCGACCTCTTCACCTTCCGTGGGGTCATGAGCACTACCATTAGACTCCAGGCCACTTGGCAGAGTGGATCGCTGCGACCTTGTATCGAACTCGTAGCTCCCGACAATGCGCGCACAACCGCATGCAGCAATGCCTTTTCAAATTCGATTCAGGCAACCTTGAACCAGTCAGGCACTTATGCTGTCCTTGTCACAGATTGGTTTTCCACAAGCACAGGCAATTACACCATCACACTTCAGTGTCTTGTCGGGTATTGTGTAAATGTCTATCTACCATTGATCCAGAGATAGCCAACTCATCATATAGGTTGTACAGCCTAGCTGCTGACCGCCACATGAGTGCCGACAACACTGACGGTAACTTAACCGCCAATACATCGCCGACACTTTGTGTATTCTGACGTATTTTCGTGGGGTTTTGCAGTACAACCTTAACGAATGTGTCGG
>Ga0209751_10005570_pt1 | contig 11844 bp, 15 predicted proteins | sample RifCSP13_1_FD_184019 | JGI IMG/M metagenome (GOLD analysis project Ga0209751, IMG submission 184019) | Soil microbial communities from Rifle, Colorado - Rifle CSP2_sed 13_1 (SPAdes) (version 2) | ecosystem: Environmental > Terrestrial > Deep subsurface > Rock core/Sediment | place: Rifle... | reverse complement strand
GAGGCTCCATCCTGTTTCCTTCCGGAAGTCCGACGGAGTGGAGTCTAGATAACGGGAGCGACCGCTCACTTCAGCAAGCACCGGGCTGGGCCGGAAAGCCATCCACCAACCCATGACCCAGACGCACAACAGGGACATCACAGTGACAACGTGGGTCGTGTCGTCTCAGCGTGTGTAGAGAAGAATCGAGCCGCCGTAGGCGATGATCTGGGTTCCGGTCCAGGTGAGCGGGGTTGTGCCACATGCCTCGACCCGGAGCGGGGGCGCCGGTTCTAGCTCTCGCCACGAGCCGGCCACTGGGTCGTTCGCGACGACCCGAGTGTTTACGGCGTCCCACCCGGTGCCGATCCACCCGGTCCAAAAGACGACTTCAGTCCCCGTGCAAACCATGGCTTGGCTTGCATGGGTACCTTTTTCGCTGCTGGTGGGCTCTAGGAGAGCTGCGGCAGAAGCCGCCCAGTCTGAGCGGCGGGGTCGAGAGCCACGCCGGTCGAACCTGAGTCACAGCCCCAGCTCTGCCTTCAACTCCTCCAGCTTTGCGTCGGCTTGCGCCACCGAGATGGCTTCCCGCAGCTCGGTCTCAGCCCCTTCCGGGGAGGCCTCGCGCAGTTCTGCGCGAGCCTTGGCATCGGCAAGACGAACATCGATCTTCTCCTGGACCTTGTCCAGGCTGGGCGACTCGACCTCCATCGACGCGCCGATCGACTCGACTGCCCTATTGACGGCTTCCTGCATCTTGGCCTGCTCGAGCCGGCCGACCAGTTCCATGCGCTTGGCAGCCAGTTCCTGCAGACGCATCGCATTCTGCTCTACGGCCCCTTTGGCACTCTCCGCCTGAGAGGCGGCGATCTCGTACTGTTCTTTGAATCCGGCCAGATTGTTCTCGCCCGCCTGCAGCCTCATGGCCAGGCTCTGTGCAGCTCTGGTCCACTTCTCCATGCCCTCGGTGTCACCGGCGGCCTTGGCGCCTTCTGCTTTCATCAGCGACTGCTTCGCCATCTCGCGAGCCTCGCCCACGTCGTCGGCCGCCCGTTCGATCTTTGCCTCGATTTGCGTGCGGTGGGCAATGATCTTGGCCGCCTGGTTGCGCAGCTTCTGATCCTGAGTACGTGCGTCCTGGATCGCTTGCTCGATCTCGATCTCGGGGTCCATGGCTCGTTCGGCCGTCGTGCGGAAGAGGGTCTTGATGTACCCCCACAAACGCTTGAAAAAGCTCACCTGGTTTCCTCCAGTCTCGGTAACACAGTACGTCCCATCTTACGGATCCTGGTTGGCGGCTGAGCCGCGATCTGTACGGACCTCTTCGCTACCTCTTGCGCCGGGTGCGGCCCCTCCCGCGCGACGCGGAGCGGTTCGGTCTTGGAACTGATCTGGCGCGCCGGCCGGAACTCGAACGGGACCCCAACGAGGAGCCGCTCGATGACCGACCCGAACTGCCGGACGGCGGAAAGATCAACCCCCCGAGCCCGGACGATCGGCGCGGACGCCGTCCAAAGTCGTACGAGGTGCCCTGTGCCAGGCCGGACAGGATCACGGCCACCGCCCCCATCCAATCGAAGCCACCGCCACCGTGGGAACGGGGCGCCATGGGAGCCGGCACCCTTTGTCCGCCCACCATGATGTCGCGCGGTTTTGGTTGTTCGCCGCGCCGCAGCTTCTCGGCGCACTCCCGGCACACACTGACCATCTTCTCTCCGGCAGCCGTCTCGACTTTCGCCTCCTCGACACCGGCCCGGTGAGTCGGGTCGAAGAAACACGAGTTGGGACGGTCGGCCGGTTCGGGTGGGATCGGACGGCCCTCCACAACTGCTTCGGCCGCCTCGAGCTGCCAGCGAGTCGTGTCGAGTTGATCCGACAGGCGCTCCAGCTCCGCCAGGCTCGTAGCCTTGTCGAGTTGATCCTGAGCCTCCTGGTAGGTGGCGCTGGCGGTACGGAAATACTCCTCGGCTTCGTCTCGCTCCGACAGGGTGACCTTGTCGGCAAGATCGAGGATCTCGTTGGCGATCACATCAAGCTGACCCCGGATTTCTTGCTTGGCCTCTTCGAGCCTTAGCCCTGCCGTCTGCCGGGCCTGTGTGGCCGAACGGCGGGTCATGTAGAACACCAGCGCGATCACGCCGACCACGATGGCCAGGAAGATGAAAACGCCCCCGCTCCCACCGCGGGAGCCTCCTCCGGCGGCGGAGCCGTCGGTGGTAGTCGCGGCAGTGGTTCCGGCCGGCACCCCAACCAGGGATTCTGCGAACACTCGAAAATCACCTTCGTAGCTACGGTCGGCATCCTTGACCGTCTCGTCAGCCGCCCGGTTGAGGTCTGCATCGGAGAAGTCGTCGCTGCGGGCGCCGATCTCGCCAGGAGAGATCACCACCACCGTCGCCCCCGAATCGAGCAGGACCACGACCTTCTCGGCGAACTCGTCGGTTCCCTCGACCGGGTCGTCGGCCAATGCCACGAAGTAGAACCGTGTCTCCGGGTTGGTCACCTGGGCAACCAGGCCCTCCATGACTGCGAAATCGACTTCGGCTCCCGGCTCGATGTAATAGCCGCGCGGATCAACCTGATCAGCAACATCGTTGGGATCTGCAGCAAGAGCCACTCCCGCCGGCACCATCAACGCCGGCAGCAACAGCAGCAGCAATGCAATAGATCGGTGCATACGACCAGCCTACCGGTGTTCACATGAGCCCAGAGACCGGCACCTCGTCAGGATGCCGGCTGATCCTCGGGAACGAGGATCCACAGGATGATGTAAACGAGGAGACCCGGGAACCCCACCGATCCAATCGACAAGAGCACATAGGCGATGCGCACGAGTCCTACGTCCCAGCCCATGTAGTCGGCGATCCCGGCGCACACCCCGGCGATCTTGCGGTCTTCGATCGACCTGGTGAGACGGCGGGGCTGCTCGATGATCTGCTCCTTCGGTTTCATCCCTGACGATACGCCCAGAAGTGGGTACCCGGAAGGGAATATCCATTCGCGGGCCGGTGGAGCTCAATCGGCTCCGAGAAGCTCTCCTACGAGCCGCGTGACGTGTCCCGTGGCGCGGACATTGCGATACGCTGCTTCGAGAATCCCGTCGGGCCCCACGACAAAGGTCGAACGGATCAGTCCTTCGTACTCCTTGCCGTAGTTCTTCTTGGCACCCCAGGCCCCGAGTTCAGAGGCCAGCCTGTGACCCTCATCGGAAAGCAGCGGGAAGTTCAAGCCCTCTTTCTCCTTGAACCTGGCGTTCGATGATGGTGGGTCCGGACTGACGCCGACCACCGCGAACCCTGCCCTGGAGAAAGCGTCGTAGCTGTCGCGAAATTCGCAGGCCTCGGTTGTGCATCCGGGAGTCAAGGCCTTCGGATAGAAGAACATGATCAGTCGGGAACCGGCGAAGTCGCCCCGCGACACCGCATTACCCGCCTCGTCCTGGAGCGTGAAAGCCGGCATCCGGTCGCCCACATCGATCGCCATGCTCCAGAAGTTAGTAGTTGGGAGCGAGTAGTTGGTGGTTGGGGAGTCAATCAGTCGGTGAGGCGGTGGTCGGCAGCCCGGAGAGAGTGGTAGGGAGCCTGTAACTGCCTGGGGTTGGTGGGAACGGGCACCCTCCCCTGACCCTTCGGGTTGGATGCACTCGCCCTAACCGACTCGTTTCCTCGCCGGGAAGAGCCACACCAAGCAGGTACCACGAACCAAGAACCTGCCGCTTCGGGAAGGCAGAACCACCCGATGGTGTTATCTAGCCCAGGAGGTCATCCAATGTTTCGATCCGACGGTGAGATGGTTTCGCCGGAGAAGGCGCTTCCTGGTAGGAATGAGCCGACGCCGCGTGCCGACGTGCACTTCGTGAAGGGAACGTCCTTGTATGCGCCGTTCCCGGAGGGCACCGAGCAAGCCGTCTTCGGCATGGGTTGCTTCTGGGGGGCGGAGCGCATCTTCTGGCAGATTCCCGGCGTGTACACGACTGCCGTTGGCTACACCGGGGGCTACACCCCCCACCCCACGTATGAGGAGGTCTGCACCGGGCGGACCGGACACACCGAGGCAGTGCTCGTCGTGTACGACTCTCAGCAAGTCACCTATGAACGGTTGCTGAAGGATTTCTGGGAGCAACACGACCCCGCGCAAGGGATGCGTCAAGGGAATGACCGTGGCACGCAATACCGGTCGGCGATCTACACCTTCAGCGACGAGCAACTGGACGTCGCCGAGCGATCGCGAGATCGCTACCAGAGTCTGCTCGACGAGAGCGGATACGGGCCCATCACCACCGAAATAGGCCCCGCTTCCGACTTCTACTACGCCGAGATTTACCACCAACAGTACTTGGCCAAGAACCCGGGTGGGTACTGCAACCACGGGTTTTGCCAGGTGTCCTATTCGGATAGTCTTTAGTCGTGAAGCTTCAAACTCCCGACTTCTTGGTTCCCGCTACTGCCCGCAGGAAGAGGGCCAGATTGGCGGGCCGCTCAGCCATGCGCCTGGTCAGGTAGGGATACCACTGAGATCCGTAGGGAACATATACCCGTAGCCGGTGGCCCCTCTCGAGGATCTCCTCCTGGAGAGTTGGGCGTACCCCGTACAGCATCTGGAACTCGAACGACTCATCCCGGATACGAGCCCGGGCATAGGTGTCGCGAATTAGCGCTTCGTCGTGGGTAGCGATCGCCGGGTAGGTAGCCGGTTCGGCCATCAGTATGCCGAGCAACCGGCGGAACCGTGCGTCGACTTGTCCCCGGTCCTGGACGGCCAGTTCCGGAGGCTCGACATACGCCCCTTTACACAGCCGAATGTGTCCGCCCAGCGGCATGATACGGCGAAGGTCGCCTTCGGTGCGGTGCAGGTAAGCCTGCACGGCCACGCCCAGGTTGCCGAAACGCTGCTGGACCTCTGCGTACAACTCGATAGTTGCACCGGTCCAGGTTGATTCCTCCATATCGACCGTCACCGTGGTTCCCGCCTCGGCCGCCCGCTTGGCCAGCGTTTCGAGCGCGCTCGAAGCGATCGATGGATCGACCGCCAAACCCAGCTGAGTCAGCTTGACCGAAACGTTGGCGTCGAGGTGCTCGGATTCGATCCGGTCGAGACAGGCCAGGTAGTCCTCGAGCGCAGTGGAAGCCGACCCGGCGTCGTGTACGTGTTCTCCCAGGTGGTCCATGGACACCGAGATGCCTCGCCGGTTGAGGGCGCCCGCCACGGCCACGGCATCTTCCAATCCCTCACCGGCAACGAACCGGGTGGCGAGGCGACGGCCGACCGGGTGTTCGGTGAAGAGGCGCTTGACCCAGGTGCGTTCTGTGATGCCGAGCATGCCCCGGCGGTAGAGGGATAACAGGTCGGGCACTAGTGGTCGCCGTTCTGCTCGGCCCTGGCTCCCAGTTCCCGCGAACGCTCCCCCGCCGCCCGCACCGCATCCTCGACCAGAGCTCGAAATCCCCGTTCCTCGAGCACGTGCACGGCTGCGGCGGTTGTGCCGCCCGGCGAGGTGACCTGGGCCCGCAACTCGGAGGGGCTGAGACCCGTCTCCACCAGGAGGGCGCCCGCACCCTTGATGGTCTGATTCACCAACCTCTCGGCGATCTGCCGAGGCAGCCCCTCCCGGATGGCGGCTTCTGTCAGAGCCTCGGCCAGCAGGAAGGCATAGGCCGGCCCGGTTCCCGACACGGCGGTGACGGCGTCGAGCAAGCTCTCTTCCATCCGGATGACCTGGCCAACCGCCGACAGCACCCGTTCGGCCCGGGCCAGAGCCTCCTCGCCGGCATAGCGTCCGGCCGCCAGACCGGTGATCCCTTCATCGACCAGAGCCGGGGTGTTCGGCATCGCCCGCACGACGGGTGCTTCGCCCAGCGCAGCTTCATAGAGGCGGGTTGGCACACCCGCCGCCAGCGACAGAATGACCTGCCCGGGCTGGTATCTACCCTGTATCTGGTACAGCAGGTGTGGCACGTCGCGAGGTTTGACCGCCACCACGGCCACCTCCTTGCCAACCAGCGCCTCGGCCGGATCGAGCGTGACGGCACAGCCGGTTCGTTCGGCCAGCTCCCGCCGGCGCTCCTCACGACGGACGGCCATGGAGATTTCGCCGGTCTCCCATCCGGCTCGTAGGAGGCCGGAAGCCAGAGCCTCCCCCATGGCTCCGGCACCGAGAATGGCAACGGTTGAGTGCATCCGTGCAGTATATGAAGGTCGTACGGAGCGCCCGGCTCAACCCTGCCTGAGGTACCGGGGCACCATCCCCATGGCGGTAGCCACCGCCCGCCGCTTATCCCTCCGGAACCGCCGCCCAACTCGTAGTCTCAGCCGTCTCCGGGCGTGACCTCCGGATGACGCATGTACCACTCGGTGAACGCCCGGCATTTCCCTTCGTCATCGAAGTCGATCACGAAAAGGTTCGAATAGGTCCCGTCGTCGACATACCGGGTTACCCCGGTCACAACGGCTCGCCTGCCCTCGACCAGGATGGGGCGATACTCCGCCCGCCATGCGTCGGGTTCGTCTGGCTCTTTGAGCCAGTCGACGACGATGGCCTCCCTTCGCCGCACGGGCTCATCCCACGGGTTGTAGGCGTAGGTGGCATCCTCCGAGAAGAGCGCGCCGATCGCCTCCGGTTCGTTGCCACGCCAGGCCTCGAGGTACGCATTGAGCCAGGCCTGCACAGCTTCGAGTTCCATTTCTTCCTCCTGATGTGGCAATCGGATGAGCCTAGGACCCGGCCGGCACGGACGGCGTTTTCGTCACACCGGCCGGAGGGTTCCGCCGAAGACCTGCCAGGCCAGGAGGGTCTTGGCGAACAGGCTCAACAGGATGTAAGCGTGCTCGCCGTACAGATAATCCCTCCACTTCCCGACCTTCTTGTACTGCAAGACCATGTTGATGGCGAACACATTGAAGAACAGGAAGATGGAGAAGAAGATCCAGTACACGAAGGCGGGCGGGCCCTGGTCGCCCTGGCCGGCACCGATCAGGTAGATGGCGATCCCAATCCAGGGGACGATCCCGGCGATGATCCCGAACCAATAGGACGTCCAGTCGGTCTTTTCGGTCGTCTGGTTGTGGAGCTCCATCATCCAGCCGAAGAGAATCATCATGGCGTTGACGGCGAAAATGGCGATCAGGGCCACCACGTCGGAGATGCCGACCAGCATCGAGACGACCACGATCATCAACGACGAGCTGAGCGAGTACTCGATCCAGCGAGCGTAGTTGGCGCCTTTCAGCAGGTTGCGGGAGTACCAGGCGTTGATCCCCGGTGTGGCGATGGCTAAATGCGCGATCGCCGACAGCAACAGGAAACCGGCCACCAGAGGCCCGGTGGGAAGGTCGAATGCGGTGCGAAAGTCGGAAACAAGCCGATTCGCATCTGCATCAAACACCTGAAATGCGGTAGTCACGGGAAGAGCAAAGTCGCTGCTCAACACGAGCATGAGAATCCCTTGCACCAGGTGAAAGAATCCCATGATCACATTGAAGCGACGCAGCTTGCCCAGCTTGGTTTCGGTCGTAACGGTTGTCATCGCATCTCCCCTCGCAAACGTTGAGTCATACGGCGCCGGATCTGAGCCGGATGACGGGAGTCGCCCGAAGGCCCCGGAGGGGCAGCTGCAGGCGAATGACATGTGGGAGCGAAATCAGCCTTTCCTGGCCTCCTTCATCAGACGCTTCTTCTCCCGAAGTTCGAACACCTCATCCCACGCCGCGACATCGGCGATCGACGGCCAATCGGCCGCCTGGTCCTCCCAACCTTCCGGTTGTACACCCATGCGCTTGCCGAGGATCCCGATGAAGATCCGCGACTTCTCCTTCCCGTACCCGGGCAGCTCCTGGAGCCGTTTCAGCACCCCGGCCGCATCTGTCCCGTCCGCCCAGATGCGGGTGACATCACCGTTGTACCGTTCCGCCACGAAGGCACACAGTGCCTGCGCCCGTCTGGCCATTGAACCCGGGAATCGATGAATGGCCGGAGGCCCTCTGAAGACTTCGACCAGCCGGTCGGGGTCGATCCCGGCGATGTCGGCGGCATCGAGGGCCCGCCCCAAGCGCTCCCGCAACAGGTAGGGCCCAAGAAAGGCACGTTCCATCGGGAACTGCTGGTCCAGCATCATTCCCAGCAACAAGGCCAGTGGATCTTCGGCGAGAAGCCGGTTGGCGTCTTCCTGGTCCGTCCAGGGAAGTGAGGGGGGCTTTGGCATGGTGCTGACCTCCATCGATGAACCGTTACGGCAACCGTAGCGATCCGGGCCGGTAATCGGACCCTCAGGTGCCGGCCCGGTTGGCCGGCACGATAGCCTGCGCTCATGAAGATCCTGATCAGCAACGACGACGGATACCGGGCCCGCGGCATCGTGGCTCTCGCCGGGGAACTGTCGAAGATGGGCGACGTAACCATCGTTGCTCCGGAGCGCAATCGCAGCGGCGCCAGCAACTCGTTGACGCTCGACAATCCGATCCGCGCCACCCGCATTGAAGGCGGCTATTTCGTCGACGGTACCCCGACCGACTGTGTGCACCTCGCTCTCACCGGCCTTCTAGTCGAGGAACCCGATGTAGTCGTGGCCGGCGTCAACGCCGGCGCCAATCTAGGCGACGACGTCATCTACTCGGGAACTGTGGCAGCTGCCATGGAGGGACGATTCCTCGGACTTCCCGCCCTGGCCATCTCGCTCGTTCTCGACGGTGCGCGCAATTACACGGCCGCGGCGCGAGTAGCCCGGATTCTGCTCAGCGACATTGCGGACAGCCCTATCCCTTCCGACACCATCCTGAACGTCAACATCCCCGACATACCCTTCGACGATCTCGAAGGCATCGAGGTGACGCGACTCGGTCACCGCCACAAGGCCGAAGGCGTCGTTCGGACCAAAGACCCACGCGGCCGCACCATTTTCTGGGTGGGACCGGCCGGACCGGAGCAGGATGCCGGGCCCGGAACCGACTTCTTCGCCGTTGCCCAGCGGAGGGTCTCTGTGACTCCGATGCAGGTCGATCTGACCCGCCACGCGGCGCTGGATGCCACGGCCCAATGGGCGGCCGGGCTGCAGTTGCGATGACAGCGAAGTCCTCTCGCCGCTGAAAAAACCACTTGGTTTCCGCGACTTGTGTGTAAAACTGCCACCACCAGAGAAAGGAGGTGGTCCGCATTGATTGAAAGTTCTTGTAGGACTCTGGAGGTGGCCGGGCGCTAAGGCGGCCATAGCGTCGCCTTCCCAACAAGGGATCAGGTGGCGACTCAAAACCGGACCACCGAGACCTGGAGACCCGCGAGTTGGTCCTCTCGCGGCATCGGAAACGATGAAGTGTCTCCGGGTCTTCTCGCGTTTGGACTGGTCTGGTATCAGCGGGAAGGGGGCAGGCCCCCCTCCCGACCTGCCCCTGGGCGCGGCCGAACTCCTCTCGTCCCGGCGGCCACGTGGCCGGCGGCTGCGCCAAGGCTTCGGCCGTTCCCGGCCGGGCCGGCCTTTCTCAAGGTGGCCTGTCAAGCCCATACTGTCTGCGCCGGAACGACCTTCTTGTCGCGCGCATGCTGGAGCGGACGCCTCGGAGCCTACGCTCGTCACAATCTCACGAGTTCCAAGCCCCAAGGAGAAGTGGTTCTTGCGGACGAATCCGCGATCCCCTTGACGACGGTCGAAAAACTCTCATCGGTTCGCAGCGATCCCAGGAATTGAGGGCCGCCGTCCGCGCCGTGGAAACGTTGACCGGGAAGGGCCGGCCCCCCGTTCAGAGCTCCCGGGCCGCCGACCACCGGACGGCCAGCCAGAGGGAGAGTCCAATCAAGACCACCGTGACAAAGGCGGCGGGCAGGTAGTCATCTATTCCCATGCCGCTCGGGATACCCGCCAGAGCCCCGACCAGATGGCTGGGAAGCCACTTGCCGATGGCCTCCACGATCCCGACGATGGGCATGACCAACAGCACAACGATGGTGACCAGGACGGCACCGAGGACGTTCTTGGAACGGCTCCCGGCGGCGGCCACAACGGCTACCACCAGCGCCAGGTAGAGCGATCCGTAGCCGATGCCCGCCAGCGTCCCGCCTACCGGAAGGCTCCCGATGAGTACCACCGTCTCGTACCAGGCGGCCAAGGCACCCAGCACAAACGACGCCCCGACGGCCAGGAAGCTGACGACGAGGCGCGGAACGAGAATGTCCCAGAGCCGGGGGACTCTCGTGCGCAAGAACACACCCATCTCAGGTTTGGCGTCAAAGGCCAGCGAGCCGGCAGCTACCACCACGGCCACTAGAAGCCCTATCTGGGACACGTTCGACACGTACTGGATCATCCCGTCGGCGGGAACCGGAGGCGGGAAGGTCACCTCGACCCCGCCACCAAACCGCTCAACGATCTCGCCGAGATAGCGTGCCGACAGCGGACCGAGCAGGCCGAAGAACACGTAGACACTGGCCAGGGCGATCCAACGCTTGGTTCGAACCAGCCGGAGCCATTCCAATCTCCACAGACTCATGAGGTCAGCTCCAGGAAGACCTGCTCCAACGTGGCGGCTTCCGGGCCGAACGACACGATACGGGCATCGGTACTTGCCAAGGCAGCCGCCATGTGTTGTTCGGCAGCCTCGACCGACTCGACGAAGATCCGCACCTCTTCCTGGGTCACCGCCTCCACAGACCGTACCCACCAGGCGCGCCGAAGCGCCAAGATCGCCGCATCGCCGGGAGGCCGCAACCGGAGCCGGTAGGTGGGAACGGCACTGCCCACCAGCAACGCGTCGATAGGCCCCTGAAACAACAACTCGCCCGCCCGCAGGATCCCGACGGTGTCACACACCTCCTGCACGTCGCCGAGAATGTGGCTGCTGAAGATCACCGTCGCCTCGCCGCGCAACCGGGCAACCAGGTCGAGCACCTCTCTTCGTCCGGCCGGGTCGAGAGCCGAGGATGGCTCATCCAGCATCAGTAACCCGGGCCGCCCGACCACCGTGGAGGCCACCCCGAGGCGCTGCAGCATGCCGCGGGAATACCCACCGACCGTCCTCCGGGCCGCGTCGGCGAGACCCGCCTCTTCGAGCACCTCATCGACCCGGCCCGGTGGAACTGACGGATCGGTCAGTGAACGGGCCAGGTCGACTACCTCTCTGCCCGTCAACCAGGGATCGAACTGGGGAGTATCGGGCAGGACGGCCACCTTGGTCCACTCGACACCGATCTCGACCGTTCCTGCGGTCGGCTTGCGCAGCCCGGCCAGGATGCCGAGCAAGGTGGTCTTACCCGCCCCGTTCGGGCCAACCAGGCCGTACACCGACCCACTCGAGACGCGCAACTCGACGTCGCAAAGGGCGAGCGTCGACCCGTATTCCTTTCGAAGCTGGTGGGTACTGACAATCATTCGAGGCGGGGTTTCCGGCCGATCGTGAGATAGATGATCCCACCCAACGGCACCGATATCACACAGATGGTCGCCCACGCCCATTTGGGGAGGTGCTGAACTTCAGATCGGGCCAGGTCGACGAGGCAGTAGACAAGAAAAGCGGCGATCAAGACCAACACGGGCGCCAGCGCAGCCCACGGTATGTCCTCCATTGACTGTCTCCCGGTCGCTTCCCCTCAAACTAGCGATGCTGTCCGGCGAATTGGCCGGCACTCTCCGCTGGCACGGACCTGGTGGGATCGTCGAGCTACCGGCCCGAGTCGCCGACCGGGTGTCGGGCGGGGGGTGGTCACCGGGCGGTTGCGATTGCGACGACCGGCCCGACCAGGAGTGCTGCAATCAGCGCCGCAACCACCGCCATCGCCAACCGGCGGTGGGCGGGATTGCCGACCTGATGTCTGCTTGGTCGTCTTTCGATGCGGGTTCACGGTGCCGGGAGTTGGGGTGGAAGGCTTGTACCACCATCGTCTCG
>Ga0209751_10005567_pt1 | contig 11846 bp, 15 predicted proteins | sample RifCSP13_1_FD_184019 | JGI IMG/M metagenome (GOLD analysis project Ga0209751, IMG submission 184019) | Soil microbial communities from Rifle, Colorado - Rifle CSP2_sed 13_1 (SPAdes) (version 2) | ecosystem: Environmental > Terrestrial > Deep subsurface > Rock core/Sediment | place: Rifle... | reverse complement strand
GGGAAGGTCCTCGGCGGTGGCGCTCGAGCGCACGGCCACGTCGGGGTCGCGCCGGCCGATGCGCTCGCCGAGCCTCCGGTACGCGGCGGCGACCGCCTCGGCCAGCTCGGGCGGGATCGCGCCGTCCGTGAACAGGCGGCGGAGCGCGCGGCCGGCGCGGGCCAGCGGCAGCCGCCCGCGTTTCAGGTCCTCGAGCGTCCCGGCGATCCGCTCCCGGAGGTCGTTGGCGTCCACGAACCGCCAGTACGCCGCGGCGGTCGTGGCGAAGCCGTCCGGGACATGGATGCCCGCGCCGGCCAGATGCCGCAGCATCTCGCCCAGCGAGGCGTTCTTGCCGCCCACCTCGGCCACGCGCCCCCGGTCGAGGTCGCCGAGCCACACCACCAGCGGCCGCTCCGCCGTCATGCCGCGCCCCCCCACTCGAGCGCCTCGGCGCGGAGGGCCACGAACGCGGCCAGGCCTGGAGCCAGCCGGGAGGCCGCGGCTTCCCACCAGGCCAGCAGGCGCCCCCAGCGGACGACCGGTACGTAATGGACCGCGCGGCGGCGCGCCCTGGGGGCGAACCCGCTCGCCGCGAGCAGCCGGTCGAGTTCCCGCTCGCCGAGGAACCGCGCGCCGCGCCAGACGGACGGCACGACGATGCGCTCGAGTCGCCGCCAGAGCGTCCAGGCCCCCCACGGCCTCAGGAGTGCCAGCACCAGGGAGCCGCCCGGCCGCAGCACGCGATGGGCCTCGCGCAGCACCGCCGCAGGATCCTCGGTGAACTCGAGCCCCAGGACCAGCGTGACCAGGTCGAAGCCGGCTGCGGGCAGCGGCAGCGCCGCGGCGTCGGCGCAGACGAGGCGCGGGCTGCCGATCTTGGTCTGCGCGGCCCGCAACATGGCGAGAGACCGATCGACGCCGGTGACGTCCCAGCCGAGCGCCGCCAGCGCCAGCGTGTAGTGGCCGGTCCCGCAGGCGAGGTCGGCGCACCGGCCCGGGCCAGGCTGGCCCTGTCCCACGAGCGCGAGCACGGCGTCCAGCTCGAGCCCGTGGGTGAGCCGCCCGACGGCCGTCCGGTACCAGGCGTCGTAGCGCGCGGGCGCCTCGTCGAACGCCATCGCTGCTCCCCTCACACCGGACAGGCGTTGGACACGGTCACCGCCATCACCACGTGGCCGCTCGCCGCCGCGCGGGCGAACGCGTCGCGGAGCGCCGCGAAGACCGCGTCCGCCTCCCCGGTCACCAGCGTGCTCATGGGCCCGACCGTCGCGACCAAGCCGGCCGCCGCCAGCGCCTGCGCGAACGCGTCGATCGCCGGCGCGAGCCGCTCCTGCCGGAGCGGGTAGAGGGCGACCTGCGCGGCGATCACCATACCGTCCTCCTCAGAGCAGCTCGCGGAGCGCCTGCACGAAGCGGCGGTTGTCCTCGGGCTGCGCGGTGGTGACGCGCATGAAGCCGCGGCCCAGCCGCCGGAAGGGTTCAACCGGAGGAGCGCGGCAAGGCCGGTGCCAACTCGGAACCATCCGGAGTTCCAGGCGCTTCGCCGCGGCCGATGGATCGGCGGTGGGGCCCCGCTGACTCACCTGGGGCGGCCGAGGTGGGACACCGATGGCACGACCGCGCGGCCGTGGGTCTCGTGTGCGCGGAGACTGCCGCTGGCGCGCGACCTACAGGCGGATGCCGTAGCGGCCGAGCGCCTGCTCGACGATCTCGAGGACGGCGGCCGGGTGGCTCCAGCCCGAGGCGCGCGCCCCCCGCATGTACTCACCCGAGGAGAGCAGGTACGGGTTCGGGTTGGCCTCGATCAGGTAGGCCTTGCCGCCCGCGGCCAGGCGGAAGTCGAAGCGCGCGTAGTCGCGGAGCTGCAGGGCCTGGAACGCGGTCAGCGCCGTGGCCTGCATGGACTCCACGACCTCCTTGGGCAGGTCCTCGGGGATCCGGAAGCGGCTCCCGCGGTAGGCGCGCGTCCCCTCCTGCCACTTGACCTCGGTGCCCGCGATGCGCGGGGTGCCCTTGGGCAGGTGCGAGAGGTCGAGCTCGACGGGCCGGAAGGCCTCGGCCTGGGCGTTGCCGATCACCCCCACGTACATCTCGCGGCCCTCGATGTACTGCTCGACCAGCACGGGCTGGTTGAACTCGACCTGGAGCTGGTCGATCCGCTCCATGAGGTCCTTGATGTTGTCCACGTGGGCGCTGAAGCCGATGCCGATCGAGCCGTCCTCGCGCGCGGGCTTGACGATCACGGGGAAGTCGATGTCGTGGGCCCAGCCGAGCCGGCTGCGGAACACGGTGGCGAACTTCGGGGTCGGCACGCCGTGGAAGTGCAGGACCTTCTTCGTGAGCGCCTTGTCCATCCCGAGGAGCAGGCCCCGCGGCCCCGAGCCCGTGTAGCGCAGGCCGAGCAGGTCGTAGTGGGCCGCCACGAGCGGCTCCTGGGTGTCGTCGCCGCCGAAGCCCTCGACCAGGTTGACGAGGAGGTCGGCGCGCACGCGCGCGAGGCGGCCGAGGCTCGCCGGCTCCACGCAGACGAAGAAGACCTCGTGGCGCGCGCGCCGGAGGATGCCGGCGATCTCCTCGACGTCGTTCTTGCGGTCGCGCCGCCGCGGCGGCCGCGGCGCGTCGTCGGGCGTGTGGGCGATGCCGATGCGGAGCCTAGCCATGCGCCTGCCCGTCCTTCGGCCGCTCCCCCGCGGGACGGCCGCCGGCCGCCGGCTCGCGGCGGGGCGCGCCGGCGCGCGCGAGCGGGCGGCGCGCGCGGGGCACGAAGCTGCCGCGCGCCAGGTGGTTCATCGCCAGCGTCGTCGCGTAGGCCGTGAGCTCGACGAGCACGGCGGGCTCGAGCCGCGGCTCCACCCAGAGGTCCAGGCGCTCGGCGGTCTCGCCGATCGAGTCCACCAGCGCGCGCACCACGCCGCGCCGGACCCCGGTCCAGTACTCGATCTTGTTGATCAGCGTCGCGCGATGCTGCCGCACCAGCTCGGCGGCGGGCCGGATGCCCTGCTTGCGGCGGCCCTTCTTGATGAAGAAGTCGGGCAGGTCGTTCTCGAGCGCCACGTCCACCGCGGCCGCCTCGGCCTGCTGGGCGCGGAAGAACTCCTCCACCGTCATGTCCATCTCCTCGACCGTGATGTCGGTCGAGGCCAGGCGCACGAGCGGCTCGGTCCCGCCCACGGCGCGGGCCATGCGGTCCACGTAGCGGAGCTTCCGCATCGCGGGCCAGCCGCGGTAGCGCTCGCGCCAGCGCGAGCGCGGCGTGAGCCAGACGGCGAAGGTCTCGCCGAAGTCCTCGTCGGGGTGCTTCTGGGCGTACCAGCCCTCGAGGTGGCGCACGAAGTGGCGGTCGAACGGCACGGGCCGGTAGCGGTCGCGGTAGGGGCGGTTGAACGGGCCGAACAGCTCGCGCCACTCCGGGCTCTCGTAGAGCTTGTAGGCGTAGTTGAAGGCGTGGCCCGCCTCGTGGCGCAGGTACATGCGGATCTCGCGCGCGTCCTCGACGTCGTCGATCTCCTTCTCGAGGCGCGCGAGCTTGGGGTCGGCCAGGTAGAACGGGATGCCGATGATCGGCTCGCCGTCCGGGCAACCCCACTCGTCGGTCAGGTAGCACGGGGGCCGGAAGTGGCGGAGCCCCTTCTTCTCCAGCTCGCGGTGGAGCGTCTGGACGTAGCGCTCCACGGGCGAGCCCTCCAGGCGCAGCCCGAGCTGGCTGATGCGCTGCGGCAGCAGCGCGCGCACGTCCGGGGGCGTCGTCTCGAAGCCTCGCATGGCGGCGCCCCCATCTTACGCGGTGCCCCGCCCGATCGCGGCGTTCCTAGCGCGGGCCCCGCACCTGCTCCCGGACGCGCTTCAGCAGGCGGCGCGCCCACACGAACTCCGTCGCCAGGATCGCCAGGCCCAGCGGGATCACGAGCAGGGCCGGGCCGGGCAAGACGAGCATCGCGACGCCGAGCGCCAGGACGGTGCCGCCGATCACGGCGACGACGAGACGCCGCGCGCGGCGGAGCATGGGGTCAGCGCGGGCCGCGGCTGCGGACGAGACGGGCGACGGTGGCGGCGGTGACGGCGGCGCCGAGCCCCATCCGGAGCAGGCGCAGGCCCGCTCCCGCGAGGCGGAGCACGGGCACGCGCGAGAGGACGACGCCCGCCAGGACCGTGCCGGCGACGACGGCGTACGGCGCCCAGCGTCGGCGCGCGAGGCCGCCCCGCAGCGCGGCGACGTCCTCCTCGATCAGCGTGCGGGTTCGCGCGATGTCGGCCTGGATCTCGGCAACGCTCCGAGCCATCGCCACGTCTCCTCCCACGAGGCCAGGGTCTGGCGCGGCCCGCCGAGCCGCCGGAGCCGCCGCGCGCTCCACGCACCGGCCGCGAGCCCGACCAGGCCCGCGCCGCCGCCCGCGAGCGCGAGGTGCTCCCACGCCGCGCCGAAGGCCGGCGCGAGCGCGGCCGCCGCCAGCACGACGAGCGCGGCGACCAGCGCCGCGCCCCCCGCGAGGCCGACGCCCGCGGCCACCGCGGCCCGGATCAGCAGCGCCCGCGTCTCGGCGACGCCGAGCTCCAGCTCGAGCCGCGCGAGCCGGGCCAGGTGCGCCCCGAGGTGGGTCACGGCCGCGCCCGCGCGGCCCGCGTCTTGTCGTCGATGTACTCGCGCACCTCGCGCCCGTAGATCCACACGAGCACGCCGCCGACGATCGCCCCTGCGACGAAGCCTTTCAACCAGCGCATGGCTCGTCCCTCCCCGGGGTCGGCTACGGCAAGATGCCTGCCAGGTCCGTCCCGGGGGCCGCGCAGTCCAATGCCTTGACGCGATTGACTCCGTGGGCCGCGGCCGCCATGCCGCCAGTTTGCCCGACGGCGCCCGCTGTGACGCGCCCGACCCAGACGGGGCGCGGGCACCCCACCGGCGGCGCCGCGCGCGGCGTCACCCTGTCGCGGGGCGTCACACGAGCCGCCTGATCAGGGCGAGCTCGTCGCGGACCAGGCGCGGGAGCAGGAAGCGGCGGCGGACGTGCTCGCGCCCGGCGCGGCCGAAGTCGCCCCGCTCGCCGGGGCGGCCGAGGAGGTGGATGACCTCGGCCGCGCAAGCCTCCACGGAGTCCACCAGATAGCGGTCGAACCCCGGCGGGAACTGCATCGGGATCCCGCCGGCGCGGCCCGCGACGACCGGCTTCTCCTTCCAGAGCGCCTCGGAAACCACGAGGCCGAAGCCTTCGCGGAGCGACTTCTGGATCACGACGTCCGAACCGCGCTGGAAGACGTTCACCTCCATGCTGCCCACGCCCGCGAGGTTCGTGAACACGAACAGGTCCGGGTCCTGGGCGGCCTCTTCCTCCACCCGCTCGAGCATCGTCCAGCCCTCGGGGTCGTCGCCCGCCATCGCGCCGATCAGCGCGAGCTGGACGTCGGGGACCTCCTGCTTGACGAGCCGGTAGGCGTGGATCGCGCCGAGCGGGTCCTTCCACGGGTCGAAGCGCGAGACCTGCACGAGGAGCGGCCGGTTCACGTCGACGCCGGAGTCGGCGATCGCGCGCCGGCAGACGTCGAGCGGCAGGTCCATGTTCTTCGTGGCGAGCGGGTCGATCGCGGGGGCGATGAACGCCGCGCGGCCGCCGTCGAGGCCGGGCAGCAGGAACTCGGCCATCGTGAAGACGAGCGCGTCGTACTCGGCGATGAAGGGCGCGAGGAACTCGCGCACGGTGGCGTCGGCCGCCGAGCTGTCGATGTGGCAGCGCCAGATCCACTTGGCGCCGCGCGCGCCGGCGAAGTGGCGGAGCGCGGCGGGCTGCGGGTCGTGCACGACGATCACGTCGTACTCGTGCTCGAGGAGCTGGGCGGCCTGCCGGTTGGCCTCCAGGTAGAGGTTGCGCTCGCGCTCACCGAGGTCGTAGTGCGCGCCCTGGAGCGCGTTGTGGAAGGCCTTGGTCACCGTGAAGAACTCGGGCTCGCCGTGGATGAGGCGCCACTCGGCCGTCACCCCGAGCGCCTGCAGCACCGGCAGGTGCCGCGCGAGCAGCTCCGCGACGCCGCCGCCGAAGGCGGTCGAGTTGACGTGCGCGATCCGCACGCCCTTGAGGTCCCGCGCGAGCGCCGCGATCTCGTCGACGAGGTCGTCGCCGACGAGCGCGCGGTGATTCTCCACGTTCGCGGAGGGGGCGTAGCAGTGACGCCCGATCGACACCTTCTGGAGCATCGCCGTCCGATCAGCGTCCGCCGGCGCCGCGGGCGAGGGCGTCCCGGACGAGCGACGCGGACTCCTCCGGCGCCATCGTGGTGACGAAGATTCCCGAGCCCAGCTCGAGCCCGGCGATCGTCTGGAGCCGGGGCAGGATCTGGATGTGCCAGAGGTAATAGCGCTTGCCTTCGTCCTCGACCGGCGCGCTGTGGAGGACGTAGTTGAAGTCGTGCGCGCCGAGCACCGCGCCGAGCGTCGCGAGCGTCCGGCGCAGCACCCGCGCGAGTCCCACCAGGTCCTCGGCCGACACCTGGGCGAACGACGGCTCGTGGCGCTTGGGCGCGATCCACGTCTCGAACGGCACGCGCGAGGCGTACGGCTGGAAGACGACGAAGCGATCGGTCTCGAGGACGAGGCGGTCCTTCGCCTCCACCTCGGCCTCGACGAGGTCGCAGTACAGGCACCGGCCCGTGTCGTCGAAGTGCGCCGTCGCCACCTCGTACTTGCGCCGTGTCTGCATCGGCGGGACCGGGGCCGCCACGAGCTGCGAGTGCGGGTGGCTGAGCGAGGTGCCGGCCCGCTCGCCGTGGTTCTTGAAGATGATGATGTACTTCACGCGCGCGTCGGCGCGGAGCGCCTTGTAGCGGGCCTGGTAGGCGCGGAGCACCAGCTCGACCTCGGCGTCGGTCATCCGCGACATCGTGCGGTCGTGGCGCGGCGTCTCGACGATCACCTCGTGATGGCCCACGCCGTCCATCTCGCGGAAGAGCGGGCCGCACTCCCGCCGGACGGGCTCGCCGCTCGGTGTGAGCGCCCCGAACTTGTTCGGGATCACGCGCACCGCCCAGCCGCTCCCGCCGGGGCCGGGCAGGCGCAGCAGGCCGGGCGGCGTGCTGGCCTCGTTGCCGGGGCAGAAGGGGCACGCCGCGTCCGGCGCCGGGGCGGCGGCCGGCTCGTCGCGCGCCGTGTGCGGCCGCCGCGCGCGGTTCGGCGCGACGATCACCCACTCCCGCGTCGTCGGATCCTGGCGGATGGCGGACATCACGGGCCGCCGCCGGGTCGGTCGCGCCGCTGGAAGCGGTCGATCAGCTGTCCGCAGCGGCGCCCCCCGCAGAAGATCATGTCCCAGAGCGCGAAGACGGCGACGAGCGCGAGCACGAGCAGGAGCCAGCCGAGCCAGTCCATGGCGGTCACCCCCCCGGCGCCGCGCCGTCGCTCCGCGGGGGCGCGCCGGCCGGCGGGTAGTCGAGCGTGGCGTGCAGCGCGGCGACCCGCCCGGGCGGGAACTCCGGCAGGTAGAGCTCCCGGCGCTCCCGCCACGCGCGCACCTCGGCCTCCGCCGCGCGCTGCCGCGCCGGGTCGAGACCCGTGTCGCGCGCGAAGTACGTCGTCTGCGACGGGAACGCGAAGCCGGTGCCGCTGGCCGCCACGATGTCCATGATACGGAGGTAGACGTCCTCCTGCACGGCCAGGAACTCGCCGTAGTCCGTGGCGCGCACGTAGGCGAAGATCTCGAGGTCGAGCGAGTACGCGCCGAAGCCGACGAAGCGGATCCGCGCCGGGTCGGGATGGACCTTGGGGTGGGCGTAGAGCATCTTGCGGATCTCGACCAGGACGTGGCGGAGCTGGTCGGGCGTCGTCTCGTACCGGAGCCCGAGCGTCGGGTGCAGCCAGATCCGGTCGCGGCGGGAGAAATTCTCGAGCTGCAACCCGGCGAACTCCCCGTTCGGGACCGTGACGATCGTGCGGTCGAGCGTCCGCACGCGCGTCGAGCGGAGGCCGACCTCCTCGACCGTCTCGATCCGGCCGCCGAAGCGGCAGAAGTCGCCCACGCGCACGGGCTGGTCGAGCATCAGCGTCATGCCGCCGAAGAGGTTCTCGACGGTCTTCTGGGCCGCGAGCGCCACCGCGAGGCCGCCGATGCCGAGCCCCGCGAGGACCCCCGTGACGTTGACGCCGAGGTTCTGGAGGATCGCGAGCCCCACGAACACGAGCACGACGCCCTTCACGGCCCTGGCGCCGAGGGGCACCATGGGCACGGCGGCCGCGCGCCCCCGCGCGAGCAGCTGGTCGGTCGCGATGCGGCCGAGGACCTCGATCAGCCGGAGCACGACCCAGCCGACCGCGACGAGCGCGCCGACCTTCTCCAGGCCCCCGAAGAACGTCTTGGCGTGGACGGGTAGCGCGAGCGCGAGCACGCCGAGCCAGAAGGCGCCGAGGCCGAGGCCGAGCCGGAGCGGGCCGACGCAGGCGTCGAGCAGGGCGTCGTCCACCGTCGTGCGCGAGCGCCGCACGAGGCGGCGCAGGGCGTGGAGGGCCACCGCCGTGGCGAGCCACGAGACCGCCCACGCGAGGACCACGACCAGCAGCAGGCCGAGCCACTGCCAGAGCGCGATGTCGAGGACGCGCGTGTCGACCAGGGCGCGCGGCAGCAGATCGCCGAGCGGGCCGTACCCGAATTCCTGGTAGAGCGCGGGAACGCGGGCCACCGTCGCCGGCGCGACCCGCCAGACCAGCGCGTCGCCCTCCCGCCCGCGCTGGAGCAGGACGTCCACCGGGCCCGCGCGAGCCTCGACCGTTCCCGCGCGCTCGAGGCTGTCCGCCAGCCCCTCCTCGGTCGTTCCTTCGGGCGCCGCGCCAAGCGCCGCGACGTCGACCGTCCCCGCCTGGTCGAGCACGACGCCGAGCTCGCGAGCCAGCTCGGGGCCGCGCGCCTCCCGCTGCGCGGCCGGGATGCGCCGGAGGTCGAGGTACCGCGCCGCCCGCTCGTAGTCGCCCTTCCGCACGGCGTCGAGGTAGCCCGTGAGCGCGCCCCGCGGTGTCTCGCGCCCGAGGGCGTCGCCCGGCTCCGCGCCCCGCGCCGCCGACGCGAGAAGGGCCACGAGGACGAGCGCGGCCGCGAGCACGGGCGCGCCCGCCGTCCGCCGAGGCGCCGTCGCTCCCGTCTCCCGACACGTTTCCATCCCCCGCGCAAGGCGGCAAGATCGGTGCCACGGGAGGGCGCGGAGCCGGTCAGCGGCGAAACGCCGTGGGGGGCTCATTTGCGCGTCGCCGGCGGGCGTCCCGCCGCACGGCGCCACGACAAGGTGTCGTCGTCCCGACACGCTGACGGCGGAGCGCAGCTTCGCGGCGCGACGTTCCGCTGAGCCGCGTCAGCGCTTGCGCCGGCGGCGGGTCAACTCGCTCGGCAGGTCGCGCAGCAGCAGCATCGGCAGCGCGGCGCTCACCAGCACGACGAGGAGGGTGGCACCGAAGAGCGGCTGGGCAGGTCCACGACCATCGCGGCGCCGAGGACCATCTGGCCCGCCTCGCCCCCGAGCAGCTCGCGCTCGCGCAGGAAGCCGTAGACGAGCGCCAGCGACGTCGTCGACAGCCCGATGCCGAGGAGGGCGGCGACCACGGCGGAGAGCCCGAACGCCCACCAGCAGACCAGGAAGACACCGCCGAACGGCACCAGGAAGGAGAGGAGGCCGGCGACGACGAGCACCGCGGCGACGAAGAGCGAGAGGTCCACGGTCCGCTTGCGTTCCCGGGGCATAATGATCAGCCATGAGGGCACCCCGGGTCCAGCCCCGCGTGGCGCTCGTCCTCCCCGCGCTCGTCGCGCTGCCGGCGGTCGCGACGGCCGCCGGCGGCGGCGAGGGCCACGCGAGCGCCGGGCCTCTCCTGTTCGCGCTCGCCATGCTCGTCGTCGCGGCGAAGGCCGGGGGCCTGCTCGCCGAGCGCTGGGGCCAGCCCCCGGTCCTCGGCGAGCTGCTCGCGGGGATCGGCCTCGGCAACCTGCTGCCCCTCGTGGCGGCGTGCTGCGGCGTTCCCGCGCTCCGCGCCGAGCCGGCGATCCTGTTCCTCGCCGAGATCGGCGTGCTGATCCTGCTCTTCGACGTCGGGCTCGAGGCCGACCTGCGGGCGCTCGCGCGCGCCGGGACCTCGTCGGCCCTGGTCGCGGTCATCGGGCTCGTGGTCCCGACGCTGCTCGGCTGGGGCGCGGCGGCCTGGCTCATGCCCGAGCGCTCGGCGCTCGTCCACGTGTTCGTCGGCGCCACGCTCTCGGCGACGAGCGTCGGGATCACCGCGCGGGTGCTGAAGGACCTCGGCGCCACGCAGCGGCGGGAGAGCCAGATCGTCCTCGGCGCGGCGGTCCTCGACGACATCCTCGGCCTCGTCGTGCTCGCCGTCGTCGGCGGGCTCGTCACCGCGGCGGCGGCGGGCGGCGCCGGCCTCTCGGCGCTGGACGTCCTCGGCATCCTGCTCCGCGCCGCGATGTTCCTCGGCGTCACGGTCGGCCTCGGGCACTACGTCTCCGGGCCCCTCATCCGCTTCGCGGGCGCCACGGGCCATCCCGAGACGATGCTCGCGATCGGCCTGGCGCTCTGCTTCACGCTCGCCGCGACCGCGGAGGTGATCGGGCTCGCGGGCATCGTCGGCGCGTTCGCCGCCGGCCTGATGCTCGACCCGTGGGGCGAGGGCGTGCGCTCGCGCGCCGAGGGGGCGACGCTCGCCGAGCTGCTCCACCCGCTCTCGGCGCTCTTCGTGCCGCTCTTCTTCGTCCTGATGGGGATCCAGGTCCACCTCGAGAGCTTCGCGAGCGCCGGCGTCCTGGCCCTCGCCGCGGTCCTCACGGTGTGCGCGCTCGTGGGCAAGCTCGCGAGCGGCGCGGGGGTCGTGGCCCGCGGCGTCGACCGGCTCGCCGTCGGGATCGGGATGGTCCCCCGCGGCGAGGTCGGACTGATCTTCGCGGGCATCGGCACGAGCCTCCGGCTCGACGGCGCCCCACTCCTCTCCGGCGAGATCTTCTCGGCCGTCGTCCTGATGGTGCTGGTGACGACGGTCGTGACGCCGGTCGGGCTGAAGTGGGCGCTCGGCCGCGCGGGCTAGCCCGACTCCCGCAGCCGGGCCAGCCCGCCCGCGATCACCGCGACGGCGGCGGCCCGCCGAGCGCGCGCCACGCCGCGTCGATCAGGACCCGGGTCTCCGGTGTCGCGCTCCAGCCCGTCCCGAAGGCGTAGTAGTGGCTGAAGCCGCCGTCGTCGAGCCGCGCCAGGAGCACCGCGCCGTCACCGCGGACGAGGAGCACGCCGGCGTGGGTCGCGCAGGCGCCCGTCCGGCAGCCGGCGACGGCGATCCAGTCCGCCCCGCCGGCGCGCAGCACGCGTGGCTCGCCGGCCGCGGTCGCGAAGAACTCCGGCGCCGGCACGGACACGCCGCGTCCGCCCGCGCCCGCGGCGCCCCAGTTCGCGCCGAAGAGCGCCCGCGCGCTTTCGGCGAGGGCCGGCGCGCGGAGGATCTCGGCCGCCGAGCGCCCGTAGCGCACCGCGCGCGCCGCGCCCTCGAGCATCTCAACGCGTGGCGGGACGAGGGTGCCGGGCGGCGGCGGGAGCGTGCAGGCCCAGGCGAGGACCGTCGCGAACACGGTGAGCGCGCGCAGGATCCGTCGCATGTCGTGTCCTCCTCCCCGCCTGCTCAGTCTGCCGGCGGCGGGGCGCCGGTGTCCAGGATCGCGAGCGCGCGCTCGACCTGGACGTTCGTGCCGAGGAGCACGAGCGTGTCGCCCGCCCGCACCGTCGTTTCGACGCCGGGGCTCGGCAGGGTCGCGCCGTCGCGGACGAGCGCGAGCGTGCTCGCGCCCGCGGCGCGCCGCAGGTCGAGCTCGGCGAGCGAGCGGCCGCAGGCGTACGAGCTCTCGGTCACCCGGTACGTG
>Ga0209751_10005565_pt1 | contig 11848 bp, 11 predicted proteins | sample RifCSP13_1_FD_184019 | JGI IMG/M metagenome (GOLD analysis project Ga0209751, IMG submission 184019) | Soil microbial communities from Rifle, Colorado - Rifle CSP2_sed 13_1 (SPAdes) (version 2) | ecosystem: Environmental > Terrestrial > Deep subsurface > Rock core/Sediment | place: Rifle... | reverse complement strand
GAAGGGCAGGCCCAGGGCCGCCGGCGAGTCGGGCAGTTCGGCCGTGTCGGCCGGCACGCGTCGCGCCGGCCGGGTCAGCCGCCGAGAGCCCTCGACCAGGACATAGGCGAGGTACCCCGCCAGCGTCGCCAGCGCGAGGGCCAGCAGCCGCTGCGCCAGGGCGAGCACCGGCTACCCCTTGCCGCCAGCCTCGCGGGTGTTGCGCAGCGCGGCCGCCACCGGTCGCGTCAGCTCGGCCAGCTCCATCGGGACGATCCACTTCGTGGACGCGCCCGCGGCCAGCGCCTTGAGGGCTTCGAGGTACTGGAGGGCCATCGTCTTGTCGTCGACCCCCTTGGCTGCCGCGAAGATCGTCTTCAGCGCCGTGCTGAAGCCCTCGGCGCGCAGGACCTGGGCCTGGCGCTCGCCCTCGGCCCGCAGGATGGCGCTCTGCTTGTCGCCCTCGGCCACGTTGATGGTGGCCTGCCGGGTGCCCTCCGACTCGGTGATGTTGGCGCGCCGATTGCGCTCCGCGCTCATCTGGCGGTTCATGGCGTCCTGGATGTCGCGCGGCGGGACGATCTCGCGGATCTCGACGCTGGTGATCTTCACGCCCCAGCGCTCGGTGACCTCGTCGAGCTTGGCCCGCAGGGTGTGGTTGATCTGCTCGCGCTTGGCCAGCACATCGTCGAGCGGGATGTCACCGATCACCGCGCGGAGGGTGGTCGCGGCCAGCGCCTGCGACGCGCCGGTGAAATCGGTCACCGCGGTCACCGTGGTCTCCGGCTCGAAGACCTTGGAATAGACCAGGAAGTCGATGCTGATCGGTGCGTTGTCCTTGGTGATGCAGGTCTGCTGCGGCACCTCCAGGAACCGCTCGCGCAGGTCGACCTTGACCGCCTGCTGAACGATCGGGATCAGGAGCACCAGGCCGGGGCCCCGGGCACCCTGCAGGCGCCCCAGGAAGAAGACCACCAGCCGCTCGTATTCCCGCACGATGTGGACCGTGCTGCTGAACAGGAAGAGCAACACCGCCAGGACGACGACCAGGATGATGACGCCGGTCAGGTTTTCCATTGCCCACCTCTACTCCGCGAGGCGGCCAGCATAGGCCGATGCGGATCGCGGCACCAGATCAGCCGGCGAAGACGACCTTGACCGCCCCCGATCGGCGCCGATCCAGCACGGCCCGCATGGCTGCCGGCCAGTCCTCCAGCCGGTACCGATGCGTCACCAGCTCGCCGAGCGGCAGCTCCGGGTGCTGGGCGAGCAGTCGCAGCGCATATACGATGGTGTGTGGCCGACCGGGCAGGCCGTCCTCGCGCCCGTAGACGTAGCTGCCGCGCAGGTCCAGCTCGCGGGCCCAGGTCAGGGTCAGGTCCAGCCGATCCACGACCGCGTGGCCGCCGAGCAGGCCAACCCGCCCCCGGGGAGCCGCCGCCCGCAGCGCCGCGTCGAGGCTGCGCTGGGTCCCACCGGTCTCGAAGATCACCTCGAACCCACCGGCCAGCGTATCTGGCCCGGAGAGCGGGCGGTGGCGCGAGGCGCCGGCGAACTCCGCCGCGGCGGCCAGGGCGGCGTCAGGGCTGCGGCCGCCCACCACCCGGGTCGCGCCCAGCCGCCCGGCGAGCGACACCTGGGCGGGGTGCCGGGCCAGCACCGTCACCTCCGAGTCCGGCGCGACCAGCCGCAGAGCCGCCACCGTGCACAGTCCCAGCGTCCCACTGCCCACCACCAGTACCCGCTCCCCCGCCGCCGGGGCGATGGTCAGCACCGCGTGGAGCGCCACCGCGAACGGCTCGATCAGGACGGCGGCGTCGTCTGACACGCCCGCCGGCACCGGGTAGACCCGGGACCGATGCGCCTGCAGTTCGTCCGACCACGCCCCGGGGAGGTCACGGCAGAAACCGATCAGCATGCCCGGGGCAAGGTCCCCGTCCGCCGCGCGCAGGCACAGGCTGGGCCAGCCGGCTGCGCAGCGCTGACAAGCCGGCAGGCCGCGCACCTCGCAACCGATGATCGGGTCCAGCACCACGCGATCCCCCACCTGCACCTCGGCCACCGCCGGACCGACCTCGGTCACCCGGGCGACCACCTCGTGGCCCATCACCGCCGGGAAGGAGTTGAACGGCGACAGCACCGCGCTGGCGTGGCCGGTGAGGACCGCCATGTCGCTGCCGCACACCCCCGACAGGATCGGCGCCAGCCGGACCCAGTCCGGACCCCGGAGTGGCGCGACCGGCCGACGCAGCAATCCCAGCCACGGCATCCGGCCGCCGAGCAGCCCGGGCAGCCAGCTGCCGGTCAGCTGCAGGGCGCGGTGGTTGAGCGCGGAGGCGCCAACCCGCACGCCGAGCCCACGCACCGTCCGGGCGCCGGCGGCGCCGGTCACGGTTGGCGGATCAGCTCATCGGGACGCGGCGCAGGATGCGACCGCCGACCCGTTCCAGGATCTCGTCCAGGCTCGTCCCGGTGATGGTGATGCCGTGGTTCTTCATCCCGATCACCGCGTGGGCGGGATCCGGGGAGCGGCGGACCAGCTCGGCTACCTCCTCGGCCAGCTCGGCGGTGCCGCACGGGTACACCATCTCGGTGGTCGGGGCGCCGGCCACCCAGCCGTGGACGTGGAGGATGGCACCCACGCTGGGATGATCGCGGTAGATGGTGAGGTGCTCGATGGCGTCCACCGATACGCGGCGGGGCTTGACGTTGGGCGGCACGCTGAGCCGGATCGCGCCGCGCTCGGGGTCGTAGCCGGTCACCAGCAGGATCTCGCGACCGACGTCGCGCAGGTGGGACTTGTCCACCCCGCTGGCGCTCATCCAGAACGTGTCGCCGGCATGCCGCGCGCTGGCGTTGCCGTACGACAGGCCGCCGATCCCGAACAGGCGCAGGACGTGGCGCAGGTCCTCCTCCGAGAGCAGCTCGTCAATGGGCCAGGGCGCGGGCAGCAGGTTCAGCTCGGCCAGCCGCAGGCCGGTGCGGTAGATCGCCTCGGTGTGCTCGTCGCCGCCCCACAGCACCTCGGGCAGGTCCGGCACGAACTCGTTCTCAATCACCAGCCGGGACTCGGCCATCGGCACCAGCCGATCCACCACCTGCTCGAAGAAGGCCGTGTCATCACCGTCGACGCTGATCCGGTGGAAGCCCTGCTCCATGGTGATCACGTACGCCTCGGTGCTCTCACCGGTGCGGGTCAGCGGGACGAAGACGTTGGACAGCGTGCGCACCAGGAGCGCATAGCCGGCGGCGAGCATCTCCTCGTGCGTGGCATCCACCTCGGCCACGCCCACCACGAAGATGTCGCGGCTGCGCCGACGGAACGACCGCGGAGCGTGGGCATCGACCGCGTTGAGGATGACGCGGACCGTGTCGTGGACGTTCTGCGCGTCGCGCTCGCCCTGGCGGTGGACCGGGTAGCCGCGCCGCTCCAGGCCGGCGGTGACGCCATCCAGGAACCAGCCGGTGAGCGCGGAGTCCGCCTGCCCGACAATGCTCACCCCGCTGGGCGACGCCCGGCCGCGGCGAGGTGCGACCTCGAGCTGGGTCACGACTCCGCCTGCGGGGGCATCCCAGCCGCCTGGTCCACGGGTTCCACGATCAACTCCAGGCCCTCCATGCCGACCACGCGCAGCCTCGCCCCGGGAGCGATCTCGCCTCCCCGGCTGCGGGCTGACCACGATTCGCCGCCAGCGTACGCGATCCCGGCCGGCGCCAACAGGGTCTGGGCCGTCCCGATGGCACCCTGCAACGCGGCGACCGGCAGGGCGCTCACGCTCCGCCGTCGCATCTCGAGCAGGCCGCGCACCAGGATCCCGAAATAGGCCAGCGAGACGGCCAGCAGCATCGCCACGAGCAAGGGGCTGACCTCCACCCGGACGAAGGTGTTCTCGTCCACGCGCGTGTAGAGGGCGAATGCGCCCAGCGTGAAGCACACGATCCCCCCGATTGCCAGCAGGCCATGACTGGTGACGTTCACCTCGAGCACGAACAGCCCGATCCCGAGCAGGATCAGCAACAGCCCACCCACGTTCAGGGGCAGGCTGTTGGAACCGATGAATGCGAGCACGATCGCGATCGCGCCCACCGGCCCGGAGAAGAAGTTGGGGTGGAACAGCTCGGCCAGGATCCCGTAGAAGCCGATCGTGAACAGGATGAAGGCGATGTTCGGATCGGACAGGACGTGCAGGAACTGCTGGGCCAGGTTCATCGGGGCATCCACCACGCTCAACCCGCCCAGGGTTGGCAGCGGTTGGTCGTTGAAGGTGAACCGATGCCCGTCCGCCCGGGCGCCGAGGTCGATGGCCGCGAACAGCTCATCGGTGGTTGCCGCCAGCAGGTCGACCACCGGCGGGCGCATGGCCACCGCCCCACTGGCCGCGATGCTGGCCGCCTCCCGAACGGCGGATTCGGCCCAGTCCTCGTTGCGGCCGTGCGCCCGCGCCAGCTCGGTGATGCGCGCCACCTGGTCGTTGGTGATCTTCTCGCCCAGGGTCTGGGGCAGGTCCTCGCCAGTGCCGCCGATCACCGACGCGGCCCCGATGTTGGTGTTGGGGGACATGGCGGCCACGTCGCCGGCCAGCGTGATCATGGTCGCCGCGCTGCCGGCACGGGCGCCCTCCGGCGTGACCCAGGTGATGACCGGCACCTCGGAGCCCAGGATGGCCTGCACGATGCGGTCCATGCTGGTCAGCTCACCGCCCGGCGAGTCGATCTCGATCAGGATCGCCACCGCGCCCGAGTCCGCCGCGCCGCCGATCCCCTCTTCGATGTACGTGGCGTTGATCTGGTCGATGACCCCGATCAGCTGCAGGCGCGTGACGTGGTCGTCATTGCCGGCGATGGGCGCGGCCAGTGCCAGCAAACCGATCAGGAAGGCGGCGCCAGCGACGGCGCGCCGCAGGCGCACCATGCCGCCGAGTATACGCGTGGGTCGGTCAGGTCCCCGCGGCGAGACCCAGCAGGTGCGCGGCCACCAGCTGCGACCAGGTCTCCAGCCGGTCCCATGCCGACCGCAGCGCCTCGAGCTCCACGAAGCGGCCGCTCAGCTTGTCCGTCTCACGCACCGCGACCGGCCGCCCGGCCGCCTCGACCTCGAACACCACGCCCAGGTGCACCGCCCCCACCGCGTTCGAGTCGTCGTTGAGCAGGCCCACCAGCCGGAATGCGGGCTCCCAGTCCGCGACCAGCTCCTCGTTCCACTCCCGGCGCAGGCCGTCCAGCAGCGGGTCGTCGCCGTCGCCGGGGTTGAGGTGGCCGCCCACGCCCACACTGGCCCGATGATGCAGCCTCGCGTCGCCCCCCGCCGCGCTGCGTTCCATCAGGAAGACGCGACCGGCGTCACGCACCACCACGTACGGAATCAGCTGCTTGAAGGCGGGATCAACCTCGGCCGTGGGGCGGTCCAGGAAGCGACCGGCCGTATGCACGGCCTCAGCCAGGCCGGTGAGCGCGTCCTGTCCCACCGGGCGGACACCGCTGAAGTCGCAGCCGCCCGGCACGGCCCCGCGGGGGAGCACCAGCACCTGCTCGGTCATCGGCTGCGAGTCTAGCCACGCTTCTTTGCTCCAACTGCAAACGGCGCGCCGCGGTGCGGCACGTCAACGCATCCGGTGCCTGCAAGGTGGGTTGCAAGGTCTCGTGGCTAGGATGCGCTCATGACTCGTCGCCGAAAGCGGCGGGTCGAGCCGTCATCGGGCTCCCACGACCACGGGAGTACCTTGGTCATCTGGGGAGCGGGCGGCAGATCCGGCAGACTCGCCGATAGGTGGCGCCGGACCACAGGAGAAGAATGCTGTTTCGTCATCGATCACGCATGCAGGGGGCTGGCTCAGCCACGCCCCGCGGCCAGTCGCTGGTCGAGTTCGGCCTGGTGCTGCCCCTGTTGATTCTTCTTCTTCTGGGCGTGGCCGACTTCGGGCGCGTATTCGCCGATGGAATCACCCTTGAGGCGGCGGCACGCGACGGTGCCGAGGCGGCGGCCCAGGAGTACCTGCAGCTCGCCCGGAATAGCAGCGGTGGCGTGGACACCGCAGACTACAGCGTACTGCACGACCTTGCGCTCGAGGTCTCGTGCCGTGAAGCGGAACGGCTCTCGGACCGGGTGCTGGATGGATCGGGCAACTGCGTGTCACCCGCCATCGCGGTCTGCATCCACGATGATGCGGAGGGCGACGCCCTCGCGGCCGGCGGCGATTGCGGGATCGAAGCGGGCAGCGCGCCGGCGGAGTGCACCCAGATGGACGGCGCGACCAATGCGTGGAACCCAACGCGCTTTGGCCCGTTCGAGGGCCTCGCGTACATCGAGGTCCGGATGTGCTATCGGTTCGACCCCTTGATCCCGATAACAGGTTTCTGGTGGGGATCGATCTGGCTTCAGAAGGATCGGACGTTCACCGTGGCGGACTACTGATGCGCCGACGTGGTCCCCGCGGCCAGGCTTTGGTCGAGTTCGCGCTGGTCTTTCCCATGTTCATGCTGGTGCTCGTGGGCGTGATCGTGCTGGGCGTCCTCGTCTTCTACCAGCAGCAGCTGACAAACGCTGCCCGCGAGGCGGCACGCTTTGCGGCGATTCACAGCGCCACGGCGGCCTGCCCGACCGTGGGCACGCTCGACCCTGATGGCATCGATCCGGAGACCGGTGCGACCGGGAACACCGCCGCCTTCAAGCCACTTTCCTACTCGCGGTGCGACGAGCAGGCGGACGGCTGGCCCGCGATGTCTGCCTTCGCCCGCAGCAAGGTCTTCGGAGTCAACGCGGGAGCGATTCTGTTCACGGCCTGCTGGTCTGGTTATCGAGACTTAGTGGACGGCAATCCAACCGGTACCTTCGATATGCCGCCCCCCAATACCTACACCATCTCCGGGGTGGACATCACCGTCGACTCGGAGTTCGTGCAGTGCACGATCGACGGGTTCGACGCCACCGATGATCCCGGTCCCATCCCGTGCAGCAGCGGGTTGTTCACCGATGACACTGCCAGCAGTACGTCGGAAGGTGGCGGTCGAATCACTGCCAACCGCGTGACCGTCTTCGCCTGCTATGAGTGGTCGCCGCCGATGGCGGGCTTCCTGCTGATTCCCACCACGGTCACCATGCGAGCGGTCATCAGCGAACCGATCGAGCGCCAACAGTGAGAGGAGCCCCAACGATGCTTCGACGCCACGATGAGCACGGCCAGATCCTGGTCATGGTCGCCGCCGGGATGGTCCTGCTGGTCGCCATCGCTGCGATCGTCGTCGACCTTGGGATGTCCTGGATGCTGCGGCGCCAGGAGCAGAACGCGGCAGACCCAGCGGCGATCGCGGCCGCCCGTTTCATCAAGCCGTACGAAGAGGCGCTGGATCAGGTGGGCCGCGACGCCGCCCTCCTTGGGATGGACCAAGAGGCGTGCTTCTATGCGCAGGAGAACTATTTCTTCCTGGGTGATGCAAACTGTGCCGCGGCGCTCGCGAGTGGTGACCTCGAGGTGAACTACCCCCCGTCGGGACCAATGTCCGCTCCGTACTCGGGTCGTCCCGGCTTCGTCCAGGTCGTAATCCATGCCACCCATCCGAGCTTCTTCGGACAATTCCTGGGGCAACCTTTCGCCCAGGTCGACACAACGGCAATCGCCGCGCATACCACCGGCAACTCCAACTCCAGCTCGCTGGTGGCGCTCCAGGCCGAGTGCCAGGGGGGCTCTGCCGGCAATATCGTTGGCGGAGGGCATGTGCGGATCTTCCCGGCGGCCGGCGTGACGCAGCCGGGTGGCTACATCCACGTCAATTCCCCCTGCGGCAGTTCGACCGACGACATCTGCGACAACGGAGTCGGGCAGGCTGCGCTCTCGATCAGCGGCACGCTGGAGGCTCCGTATGCGTACATGGATGGCTCCTGCACGATCAACGGCGCCAGCGGACCCGGCCTGGTCTGTCCCGGCGGTGGGGCGGGATGCCTCGACGAGGACCACCCGCCGCTCTTCGACCCGCTGGCCAACATGCCGGAACCGGACATGGACGACTTCCCGGCCGGCGTCTGCCCGGACGGAACGGTCTCCACCCCGTCGGCCACGTCGGGCTGCGATTTGAGGCGTGGGCCTGACTGCCCGCCAGACCCCCTGGATGCGGCCATTGACATCTGTACCCTCGACCCGGGGGTCTACTACGGTGGGTTCTCCGTCGGGTCGCGCGTGCGCCTGCAACTGAACCCGGGGATGTACATCCTGGCCGGAGGCGGCATCAGCCTCTCGGGAAGCTCATCAATCGAGTCGGTGGCGGGCGCCATCGGGGTGGCGCGCATCACGATCTTCTCGACCGACGGCCCCGGCTGTCCCGCCATCGCCAAGCAGTGTCAGGGCGCGATAACCATCACTGCGCAGCAGTCATTCCTCGCCAAGGCGACGAACACGGCGAGCTGTCAGGCGCTGGCCGCGATCATGTGGACCTGTCCGTGGCGTGGCATCCTGCTCTGGCAGGACGGGACGGAGGTCTACGATCCGGGCGGGAGTCCCATCACTCTGGGCGGCGGCAGCAACGTGATCATCTCCGGGACGATCTACGCGCCGTTGGATGATGTTTCGATCAATGGTGGACAGGACACGACAGGCTGCGATGGCAGTGCCACCGCGTCGTGTCTGGCCGTGCAGATCATTTCATACACCTGGAAGATCGACGGCAATGCGCTGGTCGAGATGCCGTACGACCCAGCCGAGCTGTACCAACTGGAGCAGCGAGGGCTCGTCCACTAGCGAGCCACCTCCCGCACAGCGATGCCGGCCGGGCCCAGATGGGTCTGGCCGGTTCGATTTCAGCCCGCGGTCTCGAGGTCCGAGCCAGCCTGGGCAAACCTGAGCACGAGGTCGGCCGCTTCGCGGGGGGGGTCGCGGGCACGGTGAACCCGTGGCGCCCGCCAACGGCCAGCACCGCGTCGGCCGCGGTGACCACCACCAGGTTGCGGACCACGCCCAGGCCCGTGGCGATCGGCACCGTCACGAATTCGTTGGCTTCGTCGGGATCGGCGCCGGGCAGGATCCCGATCGTGGTGGCCCCCACCGAGAACGCTCCATGGCTGGCGGCGCGATCGACATGCCGTATGACCCATCGCAGCTGTGTCAACTGGAGCAGAGGGGTCTCGTCAACTAGCGACCGGCTTGGGAAGGGAGCGGTTTCGCCGGCCTGCACTGGCCCCGCTGTAAGGTTCGCGGCAAGGCCGGTGTAGTAGATTCATCCCACAGCCAGCCGGCCTAAGCTCATTCCGGCACGACTGACGGGCTGGAGCCACGTCATGACGGCTGGAGCCACGTCCTCACGGACAAGGAATGACCCTGAGGCAACCGATGCAACTGCATGGCCACGCCCCGCGGCCGCGTCCGTCCCGCGCGACGAGGCGGCCGCTTCGGCCAGATGGCCGCGGCCAGGCCTACGTTGAGTTCGCGATCATCCTGCCCCTCCTGCTGCTCCTGGTCACCGGAATCATGCAGTTCGGGATCCTCCTGTCTGGCCAGATCGCGCTCGTCAACGGGGTGCGCGAGGCCGCGCGCTTTGGCTCGGTCCTGCAGACCGGATCCTCGGCCGCCGTCGCGAACGACGGCCCGGCTGTCCGCGGTCAGTTGGACAGCGTCTTGGTCGGTGGGATGCCCGCGTACGACCCGGCCCGCCTGACAGCCTCGAGCGCCTGCTACGTCGGTTACCTGAACCCGAACTCCAATCCACCGAGCTATTCTGTGCGCCTGACGGTCAGCGCGACCTACCGGCACGCGCTCTTCATCCCGATCATCGCGCAGCTCCTTGACCTCCTCGACGGCGTGGCCGACAGCGGCTTCACGCTCACGGCATCGGAGTCGTTCCGGGTGGAGAACCCGCCGCTCGGACCACCGAATCCGCTCACCGCCCAGGTGTGTGGGTAGGAGGAGCCATGATGCGTCGCAACGTACCTCGCGGTCAGGTACTGGTGATCGTCGCGCTTGGCCTCGTCGTGCTGCTCCTGTTCGCCGGCCTGGTGCTCGACTACGGCGTGTGGCTGGTTGACCAGCGCCTTATGCGCAACGCCGCGGACGGTGGGGCGCAGGCGGGGGTCAGCGAGCTTGTCCAGAAGCCCATCACCGCGCAGAAGCAACAGAACGCGGCGGAGCATGCGATGGGCTATCTCAACGATCAGCTCGGGATTGGCCTGAGCGCGGCGGAACTCCCGGGCGCCGCGACCCACGCGCTGCTCGACGCCAACGGCCTCGGCAGCGAGGACGCGACCTCCTACACCGGTCTCGATCGCTTTGTGATCCGCACGCCGGTGACCAGCGAGGTGAGCTGCACCGGCGCGAGCTGGGGCGAGCGCGCGCTGACGGTGCGGGTCTACCACGAGAGCCCGCGCTTCCTCACCTCCCTCCTGTTCGGGGGCACCCAGTCGGTGAACGTGTGCGCGACGGCAGCCATGGAGTCCGCTGGGTACGCGGTAGCCGTCCTGAAGCCCAACGACGGGGTGCAGCCCAACGGGCCGAACCTGACCATGGTGCTCGCGGGACAATCGAGCTTCGTACGCATCTGCGGCGGCGACGTGGGAATCAACTCGATGTTCAGCGGAGGCCCGCTCCCCCCGCCGAATGCCACAGTTCAACCTGCGTACGTCAAGTTCATGCGGCTCAACAGCTCGCCGTCGTGCCTGGGCAGTGACGAGGCGAAGATGAAGATCTACGTCGACGATCCCAGCCCGCCGACGTGGTCCATCACCGCCAAGCAAGTGCGCACCGAGGGAGCCACCGACGACCCCGTCGATGACATTTACCTGGCGCCGGTGCACCTCCAGAACTACATCCAGATCCCCACCTGGGGTCAGACCGCCTACGCCGCCCTCAATGACGCGCTTGTTACGCCCGTGCGTCTCCAGGCAGACGATCCGGGCCTGGGTATCTGCACTCCGCCGGCCGGCTACGACCCGGTCGCCCCCGGCAAATACAACCTCATCCAAACCGGCACCTCGGTCGGGCAATACGCCCTGCGATGGCTCTGCCCGGGCGTGTATCACTTCGTGCCCACCAACGGCCAGCAGGGCGTCCAGCTGGGCTCGAACACCACCCTCGCCGGCCAGGGGGTCACCTTGGTCTTCGAGACCGGCCCGAATCACAACCAGGACGACTCGGCCTTCAGCATCGCGTCGGGGAGTGCGCTCTTGCTGAACTCAGCCGGCGCTGGCGGAACCCAGGCTGACGGCCCGTGGCGCACGAACGATCCTCGCCACGACGTGCCGCTTACCATCTGGATCAAACCCGATGCCAGCTGCCCGGCAACCCCCGCCCTGTCGTGCTCGCCGAGCTCGGTCTTCCAGATGGGATCCGGATCTGGGATCGATGTCGAGGGCGTCATCTTCGGACCGACGGACGAGATGAAGATCTCCGGAAACGGGGCTCACCACGGCGCAGGCGAGATCTGGGCATGGACGATCAGCTACCTTGGCAACTCGACCCTGGACCAGATCTACGAGGGACCGGATGAGGGGTATCCGCTGATCGTGGAATAACCCGGTACCAATGGCCCATTCACAGTGGGTCTGGAGCGATGCGATGGTCGCGCGCATGAAGCAGCGCATCTTCATCGGGTCGATCTGGTTCTGGGGCTTCTGGTCGTTGGGCTCGACGCTGGACTTTCTGAGGGTCTTCCCCTCGTGGCCACTGTTGGCAGTGGGCGCCATCAGCGCCCTTGCCGCAACCGGCATCATCAGGCTTCCGTCTGCACGTCGTCAGGCGTCCAACGCCGGGGTTCACGCCGCGCAACCGGAGTCGAACCGGGCCTAGGCGTCTCGCTCAGCCTGCAGTCGCGAGGTCCGGCCCCGCCGCAGCCAGACGCAACGCCAGCGCAGCCGCCTCGCGGGGGTCTCGAACCCGGTGGACACGCGGCC
>Ga0209751_10005564_pt1 | contig 11849 bp, 7 predicted proteins | sample RifCSP13_1_FD_184019 | JGI IMG/M metagenome (GOLD analysis project Ga0209751, IMG submission 184019) | Soil microbial communities from Rifle, Colorado - Rifle CSP2_sed 13_1 (SPAdes) (version 2) | ecosystem: Environmental > Terrestrial > Deep subsurface > Rock core/Sediment | place: Rifle... | reverse complement strand
CACCTCGCTCGAGCCGTTGCCCAGCAGCACGTTTTCCGGCCCGTCCAGTCCGTTGATCTCGGCGATCTTCGAACGCACCACCAGCCCCTGATCCATGTAGCGGTTGCCCATCTTGGCGTACTTATTGATCGCCTCCAACACCTTATCGGATGGCGGGTTGGGGTTCTCGTTGGACATCATACGGTGGAGCTCAGGCTGCCGCCAGGCCAGCTCGATGTGGCTGGAGATGTACATCGGCGTGCCCTTCACCCACGGAACGTAGTATTCCTCGATTGCTTTCTTCATTGCAGGGTCCTTTCTTGTTAGTTGGTTAGTTTGATAGTTTGAAAGTTTGGTAGTTGAATAATTTAATTCACTTCACCAGAAGCCTGGCAGCTTCGGCCACCCTCTCCGCCGTCAACCCAAACTGCTCGAAGAGCACCTTGTACGGCGCAGAAGCCCCGAAGCGGTCCAGCCCGATTGCCGCTCCTGACTTGGTGTCTTCATCCAGGTAATGCGCCCAGGCCAGGGTGACACCAGCTTCGATTGAAAGGCGCGGCACGCCTGACGGCAGCATGCTCTCCCGGTAGGACAGCGGCTGGGCGTCGAATAGCTCCCAGCAAGGCATTGAGACCACTCGCGCCTGTACGCCGTCCCCAGCCAACAGTTCACGCGCCTTGAGCGCTAGGCTGACCTCGGAACCGGTCGCCAGCAGCGCAATATCCGGCTTGCCATCGCCTGTCTCCGCCAGGATATACGCGCCCCGCGCCAGGCCATCATCGATCGGGGTCATCACCGGCAGGTCCTGGCGGGTTAACGCCAGCACTGTCGGACCATGCTTGCGCTCCAGGGCAATTTTCCAGGCTGTGGCGGTCTCGTTGGCATCGGCCGGTCGGATCACCAGCAGGTTGGGGATCGCTCGCAGAGCTGTCAGGTGCTCCACCGGTTGGTGTGTGGGACCGTCTTCTCCAAGCCCGATGCTGTCATGGGTGAAGACGTATACTACCGGTAGTCCCATGAACGCCGCCAAGCGGATCGTTGGACGCATATAGTCGGAAAAGATCAAGAAGGTACCGCCGTACGGACGCATCCCGTGCAGCGCCAAGCCGTTCATGATCGCCCCCATACCATGCTCGCGCACACCAAAATGAATATACCTGCCAGCGAAGTCGCCCCGGCGGATGATCTGGCCACCTTGTGGCAGGGTGTTGTTGCTGGGAGTCAGGTCAGCCGACCCGCCGACCAGATTGAACAGGTGTGGGGAGATGGCGTCCAGCACCTTTCCGGATGCCACGCGCGTCGCCAGTGGTTTTTCTGGCGAAAAAGCTGGCAAGGACGCCTCCCAGCCAGGCGGCAGCTCCCCTTTGACGTACAGATCCCACTCCTCCGCCAGATCCGGGTAGACGGCGCGGTAATCCACCAGCAGTTTTTTCCATTCCTCCTGCTTAGTCACCCCACATTGGCAGACTTTTCCGAAATACGTGATGATTTCCGGCGGGACAAAAAAACGCGCTTCTGGGTCCCAGCCAAAATACACCTTCGTCTTGCGTAAGTCTTCCTCACCTAGCGGCGAGCCATGCACCTTGGCCATGTCCTGGCGTGGGCTTCCGAAGCCGATATGCGTGCGGCAGGCGATCAGTGAAGGCCGTTCCTTCTCCGCCTGCGCCGCCCGGATGGCGACATCCACCGCCTGCATATCGTGCCCGTCGACATGTTGCACGTGCCAACCGTAAGCAGCAAAGCGCGCCGGAACGTCGTCGCTGAAAGCCAAATCAGTCGGCCCGTCTATCGAGATGTGATTATCGTCGTAGAGGACGATCAGCCGGTTCAGACCCAGGTGCCCGGCCAGCGAGGCTACCTCGTGTGACACTCCTTCCATTAAATCACCGTCGGAAGCCAGGACATAGGTATAGTGGTCGACTAGGGAATATCCTGGGCGGTTGAAATACGTCGCCAGGATGCGTTCCGCCAAGGCCATGCCGACCGCATTGCCGAAGCCCTGTCCCAACGGACCGGTGGTGGTTTCAACGCCGCGCTGCAGATCGTATTCGGGGTGTCCCGGAGTGCAGCTGCCCCACTGGCGGAAGCGTTTGACCTCCTCCAAGGGCATCGGGTAGCCGTGCAGGTGCAGGAGAGCATACAACAAGGCCGAACCGTGGCCGGCAGAGAGCACAAAGCGGTCTCTGTCAGGCCAGTCAGGATCTGTGGGGTTGTGTTTCAAATAGCGTGTCCAAAGCACGATCGCCAGATCTGCCGCTCCAAGCGGCAACCCGGGATGACCGGAGTTCGCCTGCTGGACAGCGTCTGCCGCCAGCATACGCAGTGTCGTGGCTGCTAATCGATCGGTGTCATCGTACATAGGCTTGATGTTCTCCCTGTTGCGTCGAGTTTTGTACATAAAGTGTCATTCTGTAAGGGTCATGCGTCAAGTGTCACCCATCATGTAATCCATATTACGAATTACGTAATACGTAATCCGGATTATGCAATAAGAATTCCACTGAACAATATGTATTGAGTACCGATTACTCCCGAACACGTTCTCCTTTCGGATCATAGAGCGGCGAGTGCTCGACCACCGCGCCCACGTTTTCGCCGAAGCACTCGATCTCCAGCTGGGCACCAGGCCTGGCGTATTCAATCGGTAGGTAAGTAAAGACAATGCTCTTTTGCACTGTATAGCCATACCCACCCGAAGCCACCCAACTGATGATCTGGTCGCTCCCGGCGACCCGGATGGGTTCCTTACCCAGGGTGATCACCCGGCTGTCAGCCAACGTCAGGCAGCATAGCTTACGCGTAACGCCGGCTTCCTTTTGCTTGAGCAGGGCCGCACGACCAAGGAAATCGCCTTTATCCAGCTTAACGGCAAAGCCCAGGCCAGCCTCAAAGGGTGTGTAATCCGGGCTGATCTCGGCGCTCCAGTAGCGGTAAGCCTTCTCCAGGCGCAGCGAGTCGAGCGCCTTGTAACCCGCCGCCACCATCCCCTCTGGCTGCCCGGCCTCCCACAGCGTGTCCCACAGGCGCAGACCGTATTCCATTGGGCAGTAAAACTCCCAACCCAGCTCGCCGACGTAAGTGACTCGGCTTGCCAGGACGGGCACATCGCCGACAGTGATCCGTTTGGCCATCATATAAGGGAAAGCCGCGTTGGACAGATCGTCGTGAGTGACTTTTTCTAGAATGGTGCGCGCTTTAGGCCCCCACAGACCGATGCAGGCATAGAAAGAACTGACGTCTTCGATGGTTACCGAGCCGTCTTCGGGCATGTTCAGGTTCAGCCAGGATCGGTCGTGCTCGCCAAAAGCTGTCCCAGTAATGATAAAGAAGCGATCTTCCGCCAGACGGGTGACGGTAAAGTCGCACTCAATCCCCCCGCGTGGGTTCAGGCACTGGGTGTAGACCACTGTACCGAGCGGCTGGTCGATGTCGTTGGCGCAGACATAGTTTAGGAACTTCAGCGCTCCTGGCCCGCGCACTTCGAACTTGTTGAATGAAGTCTCGTCGAAAAGCCCGGCGACCTGGCGGGTTTTAATATGTTCATAGCCGATCGCCCGCGACCAATTGTGGTGCGCCCAGCCGGTTGGTTCGTGCCCATGCCGCGCCAGCGCCTCGTAAGGCTTGAAGTAATTCGGACGCTCCCAGCCGAACTTCTCCCCGAAGAATGCGCCCAGGTCGCGCAGGCGATGAAAGGTAGGAGAGAGGCGCAAGTTGCGCCCGGTCATGCGTTCTTCACCAGGGTAATGGATATCGTAATATTGCGAATAGGTCTCGATGGTGCGTGCCACGGTGTAATCCTGGCTGGCGTAGTTTGAACCGAAGCGGCGCACGTCCAGCCGCCACATGTCCCATTCTGGATGGCCGTCGATGATCCACTCGGCCATTACCTTACCGATGCCGCCCGCACCAGCCAGGCCGTGGGCGCAGAAGGCGCACGCCACCCAGAAACCCTTAACCGCTGTCGGACCTAGTAAGAACTCGCCGTCGGGGGTGAAGCCTTCGGGGCCATTGAGCAGCTGGATAATCTCGGCTGTCTCGACTGCCGGAACGCGCTTGATCGAGTTCTCCATTAAGGGCGCAAAGCGATCCCAATCCGGTGGGAGTAACTGATATTTGAAATCCTTAGGGATTCCCCGCAGCCCAAACGGGGCGGGGTCACGCTCATAACCCCCGGTGACTATCCCGCCGACTTCCTCGCGCCAATAAACCAGCAGGTCCGGGTCGCGCAGGGTGGGGAAATCGTGCCCCACACCCGGGATCGGCTTGGTGATGATGTACAGGTGGGCCATCGGCACTACTGGCAGGGTCAGGCCGACCATCTTGCCCACTTCGCCGCCCCATTGCCCCGCGGCGTTGACCACGATCTCGGTCTGGATCGTTCCTTGATCGGTGACAACCTCGCTCACCCGGCCATTCTTGAGGTGGATCGCCTCGACATTGGTGTCCTGGTAGAACCTGGCGCCGCGGTTTTTCGCCCCAGCCGCCAAAGCATTGGTCAACCCCGTAGGGTCGATCATGCCATCATTAGGTGTGTAGGCCGCACCCACCACACCATCCAGGGACATGATCGGGAACAAGTCGAGGGCCTCCTTGGGGCTGAGTAGCTCCATCGGCATGCCAAAAGAGCGCGCCATGCCCACCAGGCGCTTGACGTCTTCCATGCGTTCCGGCGAAGAGGCCAGGCGCAGACCACCAACCTCCCGCCAGCCGGTGTCTACGCCAGTCTCGTTTTTCAGCCGCCGGTAGAGGTCGGTGCTGTAGTACATCATACGAGTCAGGTTGGCGTCTGAACGCAGCTGGCCAACCAGCCCAGCTGAATGCCAGGTCGAACCTGCGGTCAGTTCGTGGCGTTCGAGCACAACCACATCCTTCCAGCCCATCAGCGTCAGGTGATAGGCGATGCTACAGCCTCCCACACCCCCGCCGATGATAACAACTCGTGCATGTGAGGGTACTTCAGACATATTCAATTAGCTCCTTTTGATCGTGATTAGAGAGTCGAGGATCGAGATTGGATCATTTCTGCCAGACTGAATCCGGCCGAGCCATCTCCACCACGATATCATATGAGGAGATCACTCCGAGAGGCAGCGACTCAGGGTTATCGGGGTCAATCACCAGAAGTCGGTGGTGATGGTTCTCGATCATCTTCTTCGCCGCCTCCCGCAGGTTAGCTGTGATCTCAATTGTGATATAAGAATGCATGATCTCAGTCACCAGCATCTCATCTGGTACCGCGTGCATATCGTCAAAAGGAAGCAGATCCAATCCGCTAAAGATGCCCAGCGGTTTGCCGGTGTCGTTGACAACGATCACTGAACGCCACCCGGTATCGGCCAGCGCCCGGGCGACTGCCTTAACCGCAGTCTTATCTCGGCACACCAGGTAGACATCGGACATCACGTCGCCAACGGTGTCCCGCCCGATCGGTATCTCAGCAGCCAGCTCGGTAATAAAGTCGGAAATTGAAATCACCCCGACCGCTTTACCTTTATCACATACCAGCAGGCGGCGGATCTCCTCTTCTCGCATACGACGGGCAGCCTCGCTCGCCGGAGAGTCGGCGTCAATCGTCTCGACGGGCGAAGACATTAGCTCTCCCGCGGTCATTCCGCGCATAGCGATCAGGCTTTCTGCATCTCCTGAGAGCCATTCACCGGCGAGTAAGTCGAAATCAGTGATCACACCAATCGGCTTATTATTACGGTCGGCGACGAACAACGAATGAACGCGACGTTCCGCCAATAGCTTTGCCACCTGACCCAATGAACAATCAGGACGGCAGGTCATGATCCCCGGATGCATTAAATCGCGCACCAACCTGGTCACTTTGTCACCTCCTAACTAACCTCATCTACATCCTTGTACCACTTCACCCGGTCGCCAACGCGGGCGCGCAACCTCCAGGCTGTCGACTTCGGCTCCGCCTCGATACGCGCCAGCGCCTTCTGCACCCGGCTGGCGACATCCGCATGTTGTTCGGCGCTGAGCTGTGGATAGTGCCTGGCCATTTGGCGCACCTTCTCCAGGTTCATTGTGGTAGTGCGCCATAGGCCCCAATCTTTAGCGAGCAGCTGCGCTACACGCTCCATGTTGATCTCCTCCTCATCGCTATCCCCCAAGGGATGCTCCATCAGCAGCATGATCGTGTCGATAATGTCTTTCTCATTGATCTGAAGGATCTGCATCTTTTCGAGCAGCAGCTCAGCCAATGGGATGGTCGGACTATCCACCTCGAGCCGGCCATTCCAATAGATAACATGGGAAAAGTCCAGCTTGTCGAAGAAGACATCGACATGCAGCGTGGTGTTGGGGTGATTAAAAATTGACCGGTCTCCTTCGCTGACGATGAAGACCTCGCGATCTTCCACGTAGCCGAGACCGGTCATTAAAGCTTTGATCTCCCGGGTCTGTTTCTTGTATGCGGCGAAGTCGATGTCGGTGTATGCCCTGCCCATCGCCGCCTGCAGGTAGCCGTATTGGGTACAATGCATCTGAAAGGCCAGCGAGCCAATTACACGCATGATCACCCCGGCTTCTTCGCTGGCAGAGATGATCCGCTTGAGTTCGTTCTCGAACCTTTCCCGCTCCGCCTGATCCTGTTGACCCATCCCAATTGGATTACTTGACATAGCACACTCCTGAATGTAGACCATTAGGGTTTGCGTAGAATCATCATAGTATACATGTTCGTATCAAACCAAGGGAGACCCTTAGGATATCAAAGCAACAAGTAGAGCAAGCTGATTATAATAGAAAATGCAAAAACTTGCAATTTTCTTCATATATCGCTATAATTGTCTAATAATTCGTTCAATTTCCGTCATTTAAGCCAGAAGGCCCCCAGCCATGAGCAAATCCCTCATCCCAGCCCAAAGGCGTGAACGGATCCAAGAATACCTAGCTATCCATAAGATTGTCCCCAGCATAGAATTGAGCGCGTTGCTGGATGTCTCGCAGGCCACCATTCGGCGTGACCTGGAATGGATGGAAAATGATGGCATCCTCGTCCGCACCCACGGCGGTGCCATCCTCAACCAACGACTGCAATTAGAACCCGAATACCAGCAGCGTACCCAACGCAACATCGCAGAGAAACGCCTGATCGGCGCCACGGCTGCCTCATTGATCGAGGACGGCAACATCGTCTTCGTAAACAGTGGCACAACCACCACCGAGGTGATTCGCAACATCCGCAGTGGAGCTGAGATCACCGTGATCACCAACAACCTGAGCGCGGCGTTGGAAGTCGGCGAGGCTGGTTTCGAGATAATCCTGCTGGGGGGTTCCTTTCAACCGAAATCTAATTCCGTCGCCGGTCGCTTCGCAATTGAAAACCTGGGACATATCTTCGCCCACCAGGCTTTTATCGGGGTTGACGGGATCACCCTCAAGAACGGTTTCACCGTCCCATCCAATGCCGAGGCAGAAGTCATCCGCGTTATGCTGGAACGCACCAATGGAGCGCTCAACGTGGTGGCCGACCACACCAAATGGGGGGTGGTTTCTAATTTCCAAATTGCTCGGATCGACCAGGTACACCGGTTGATCACCGACGGAAAACTGGGCGCCAACGCCCGCGATGCTTTAACCTCCCGCGGAGTCGAGGTGTTGGTCGCTGGGAAAAGCGTCGTCAGGGCCTAAATAGGGATAAAATTATGAAAACCCTAGAACCATTGGATCATCCCGACCGGAGGTAAATGAATGGCGTTTTTCACTCGCAAACCCAAGAAACAAGCCACCCGCCTGTTCTTCGCCACGGACTTGCATGGCTCGGAACGCACATTTCGCAAATTCATCAACGCTGGCAAGTTTTATGACGCCAATGTGATCGTGATGGGCGGCGACATCACCGGGAAATTGCTTATCCCGATCATCCAAGAGGGAGACGGTCACTACCGCGCCACCCTACAGGGCAGCATCCAACACCTCACCACTGAGGAGGAACTGAAAAACCTGAACGACCGGATCGGTCTGCTCGGATTTTACAGCCAGATCATGGACGAGGATGAGTTCAAAACCCTGCAGGCCGACCCCAAAGCGGTAGAAAAGCTGTTCCACGCTAAAGCCCGCCAACGCCTGGAGGCCTGGGTCGACCTGGCTGAGACGCGCCTGGCGGGTACTGGCATTAAGTGTTTCGTCACTGGCGGCAACGACGATGACCCAGAAGTGCTGGCCCCTATACACCGGGAAGGGACACAGTCCATCTTTGGCTGCGAGAACATGATGGTTTATGTGGATGACGATCACACCATGGTCAGCGTCGGCCTGAGTACCCCCACCCCCTGGAAGACGCCGCGCGAAGTGACAGACGAGGAGCTGGGCCAGATGATCGAAAAGATGATCGCCCAGGTGCCGGATATGGGTAGTTGCATCTTTAATTTCCACGACCCACCATTGGATTCAACCCTGGATACCTGCCCAATGCTGGACTGGAATACCGATCCCCCCACCCCAATCGTCAAAGCTGGCCAGATCGTCATGCACGGCGCAGGGAGCAAGTCGGTCAGGCAAGCGATCGAAAAACACCAACCCATGCTTAGATTGCACGGCCACATCCATGAATCGATGGCAGTAGCCAAGATCGGCCGTACAACCTGTATCAATCCAGGCAGTGAATACGGAGAAGGTGTGCTCCGCGGTTGTCTTGTGAATTTCTCTGGCGGAGCCATCGAAAGCTACCAGATGACCAGCGGATGATCAACTTCCCGGAAGCTTTCTAAACCAATGAAAGCTGCTCGTACTTCGTGGGCTACGCAAAACTGTCGATCTTGACCATCTGACTACAAAGCTATGAGACTATTCGACTAAATAAGGAGGCAACTATCGAGGAGATTATGTGTTATTACAAGCTAAGGAACAAGTAGGAACCGTTCTCTATTCTCTATTCTCGCATCGATAAAGGAGGAAGAAAGATGACCGCTACCACCTCAGCAGCCAGGCCTGAAGTCTTCACCCGCAAAGCCTCTGGCCTGGTACGGGTCATGTCCCCGTATTCTGCATTCGTCTATAACATCTTAACCATGGGTCTGATCTTCCCATGGACTTACCTGTGGGCTCCAGGTGCGCTGCCTGGTGGGAAGATGGTTTGGGGTATATTGCTGGCGATGGTGATCGAGATTCCCATCGCATATGCTTATGTCTGGCTCTCGACCGCCCTACCCCGTTCCGGCGGTGATTACGTCTTTGAAAGCCGTGTCTTCGGTGGTGGGGTAGCCTTCACTGTAGTCATGTCCGGTTACGTGATCTGGATCCTGCAGTGGGTGGCTCTTTCCGGATGGCTGCTCTCCTACCTGGGATTTGCGCCGCTGTTCTTGGGGCTGGGGGCAACCCTGAACAGCGCTGGGCTCTCGGCAGTCGGTTTGTGGTTTACGCAGCCTACCGGGATCATCATTACCAGCATCCTGAACGCGCTGGTTTCCATGCTGATCCTGGTCAGCGGTTTCAAGAACTACGTGCGCTTCCAATGGGTTATGTGGTATACGGTGCTGCTGGCCTTCGCCGTAATGTTTGCCGTGCTGTTCTTCACCCCCGCCAGCCAGTTTGTCGAGCGTATGAACGCCTTCGCTCTAGCCTCAGGTGGAGCGCCGAACTTCTACCAAACCGCCCTGGACGCCGTCAAGGGGGCCGGGATCGACACCGCCCCGCCGTTCAGCTTCCTGTTCACCCTGCTAGTGGCGCCGATCGCCTGGACCTCACTCCAGTGGGCAACCTACAGCGCCCAACAAAACGGCGAAATCAAGGACGCTCGCTCATTCAAGAACCAATCGATCATTATGGTTGGCTCGCTGATCGTCACCGGCCTCTTGCTGGCTCTGCTGGCAGCCGGCCTGGAACGCCTGGCTGGTTCTGAGTTTATGTATGTCGCCGGAGCAGGATACTGGTCGTTGATCCCTGAAGCGACAGTCAATGGCTTTTACCTGTGGCCTAATATTATCGCCGTGGCGGTAACTGCCAGTCCAATCGTTGTTCTGATCATCGGCCTCGGCTACATCCTCAACTCGCACCAGATAGTGCATAACTGCTACATCGGCATGACGCGCATCCTGGTCGCTATGTCGCTGGACCGCGTGCTGCCCGACTGGTTCAGCAAGGTGAGCGAGCGCTACCACACTCCGGTCAACGCCCACCTGGCTTACTTCCTGGCCAGCATCCCGGTCATCTTCGCATACAATCTGGTGCCCGGCTGGGTCGGCCTGACTCTGGGCGTGACCTTCGGCTGCGGTTATGTCTTCATCATCACCTGCCTGGCTGGCGCATTATTGCCTTACCGCGCCAAGGAAGTCTACGAAGCCTCCCCGGGGGCAAAGTATAAAGTTAACGGATATGTTGGCGTGCTGTTCACCCTGCTTGGTGTGCTGGCCTTCATCTGGACTGCCTGGGTGTTCGCCCCGCAGGCTTTCACCAGCGCACTCGTCGTCTGGCTGGTGCGGCTGGGCGCCATTGTCGCCGTTGTCCTGTTCCTCTACCCGGTTCGCAACCAGATCATGGAATGGGCGCAGGGTAAGGAAATGCCCTGGCTCTCAGCCCTGGGCATGATCGGCGGTGGCTTCGGGATGGCTATGGTGGTGGCGTTCCTGCTCGCCCCGCAGCTGGGTGTGCTGGGCAACTGGAGCGGCAGCCTTTGGGCCCAGCTCATCGCCTTCGGTATCATCGTCATCTCCGCCGTATGGTACGTCCTGGTCAAGCAGGGCCAGAAGTCGCGCGGCATCAACGTCGATTACGCCTTCAAGGAGATCCCACCAGAGTAAGAAGTATTCAGTACTTAGTATTCACTATTCAGTCGGAGCCCTTGATGTTCCGGCAGTTGAACTGCCGGAACATCAGGACGCGGTAAACTGATAAGTGACTGACTTCAAAAAACTGAACGCCGGCCGACATCGTCGCATATGGTAATCAGTTATCAGAGTACAGTAATCATTGAACAGTCATTTGTAATCGGAGAAATCTGATCCCAAACGATGAACGCCGGATACTGAATACTGGTCACTGATCGCTTCGTTGAGGAGGCAATCCGAGCATGAAAGATCAAGCCAGAGTCGTCGTCATTGGCGGCGGCATTTATGGGGTCAGCATCGCCTACCATCTGGCAAAACTGGGGTGGACAGACGTGGTTGTGCTGGAAAAAGGCGAGATCGCCAGCGGCGAATCCGGTTATGCCGCTGGCCTGGTGACCCAATTCGCTACCTCACAAACCCTCATGCAATTCCGCAAGTACAGCATCGAAATGTACAGTGAGCTGGGATTGTTCGACCATGTCGGTAGCCTGCGTCTGGCCTCCAGCAAAGAGCAGCTGCGTGAGTTTCAGCGCGGTGCCAGCCGGGCCAGAGGCATCGGGATGGATGTAGAGGTCATCACTCCAGAGGAAGCTCTGGGCATCATGCCGCAGCTGAGCGGCGAGAACCTGTTTGGGGCGATTTACCTGCCGCGTGACGGGCAACTGGATCCATACACCGCCACGACTTCCATGGGACGCACGGTGCGCGAGATGGGCTGCCCCATTTACACCGCTACCCGCGCCACCGGCGTCCAGCTCTCCCCAAAGGGGGAGGTCACCGGGGTAATCACCGACAAAGGAACCATCCGCTGCGAGCACGTGGTAAACGCTACCGGTCTGTGGGGACCGCGCGTGGCGGCATTTGCCGGCCTTCACCTGCCTACCACCCCTGTCGATCACCAGCACATCGCCCTGAAGGCTGTCCCAGGCAAGGAATTCCCGCATACCGCCCCTTGCTTCCGGGACCCGGACTATCTGGTCTATGGACGCCAGGAGGCCGGCGGCCTGGTGATCGGCGGCTATGAGCCCAACCCCAAGGCGCGCTGGATCGAAGGAACGCCCTGGGAGCACGGCGGCGCTTCGCTACCTCCCG
>Ga0209751_10005561_pt1 | contig 11854 bp, 2 predicted proteins | sample RifCSP13_1_FD_184019 | JGI IMG/M metagenome (GOLD analysis project Ga0209751, IMG submission 184019) | Soil microbial communities from Rifle, Colorado - Rifle CSP2_sed 13_1 (SPAdes) (version 2) | ecosystem: Environmental > Terrestrial > Deep subsurface > Rock core/Sediment | place: Rifle... | reverse complement strand
GACGCCATTGATGTCGGTGCGCGACTGGAACTCGATGTCGGTACCGACGATCCCGCACACGTTGGCTACATGGACGATGTTCATCGCTGAGCGCGGGACGTTGCCGACCGTGCTCAACGCTTCGCACGGCAGTGGGACGTTGTGCGCCGGGTCGAGCTCGTCGTGCTCGTGCGGCGCTTCGGTGGGTGTCGGTGAAGGCGTGGGTGCGACCGTCGGCGTCGGAGTGGGCGTTGCCGTAGGCTGCGGGGTCGGGGTCGGGGTCGGAGTCGGTACGGGCGTCGGGGTCGGGGTCGGCGTCGTCCCACTGCTGACGATCAACAGATCGTCAGCGAGCGAGGCGAAGCCGTACTTGATCCGGAACTGCTGCTGGATGCCGATCACGTCCTGGGTGACGTAGGCGTCGTTGACGGCGCCGAAGAAGAGCTCGCTGGCGGTGCAGCGGCCGTCGCGTGGGTTGAGCAGCTCGTCCCGCACTGGCAGGTCGAAGCCCTGGACCGTGGGGAAGCCGGGCGCCGTCCAGCCGTCGCAGCCGTTGGTCTGCTCGAGCACCTCGCGCATGTGGTGGTACGAGACGCCACCGTTAGCGGCCTCATCGGAGCCGAAGCACTCGGTGGTCATGGCGCAGCCGGTGGCCACGATGCGGTTCGGCCCGACCACGCCGGCCGACTCGGGCACGCCGCCGTCAGGGATGGTGCCACTGGCGGCGGTGAGGCTGTCGCTGAATCCGCCGCAGACGGAGCAGTCGACCATCACGAACATGCGTGTCGTCGGCGCGAAGTTGGCGTTCAGCGCATCGCCCAGCTCGCAGTCGTAGAAGTCGCCCGATTCACCGCCGCCGGACTTGAGCCCGGACAGTGAACCGGCGACGCGCGTGATCGGACACTCACCGATGGCGTTCGCATAGACGATGCCATGAGTGGACAGGAAGAAGAAGAAGACCGAGTCGTCGTGCTGGCTGGCAGCCGCGCCCAACCGGGCAAGCTCGGCCTTGACGTTGGCCTCAGAGGCCTCGTCCCACGGCGACAGCGCATTCCCGCTGGCGTCCTGCCAGCCGTTGGTGAAGGCGAGAATGGTCGCCTGTGAGTCGGGGATCGAGTACGTCTGGCGCAAAGTCGCCAAGAAGAACTCGAAGTTGCGCATGTCGGCCTGGAAGTCTTCGCGCGGTGCTCCGGGTTCGTTGCCGTCGTTGACAACGCCCAGGAAATAGACGTGGTCCGCCGACGGGTCGGGCGTCGGGGTTGGCGTTGGTACCGGAGTCGGCGTGGACGTCGGGCCTGGGCTCGGGCTGGGGCCCTGCGTTGGCGCGCCCGATGGGCAGCTGACGACGACGTTGCTGAACTCGGCATCGTCGATCCACCACTCGTCACCGGGCAGGCCGCCGACCTCGTCGGCCGCGTAGCGCCAGCGCACCAGTGCGTTGACGTTGCTCTTGCCAGCGGGCACGAAGCCGCCCAGCGTGACCTCGACGCGAGTCATCGTGTCGAGCCGCGCGGTGGGCTCGCCGCCGCTCCACGCGGAACGGCCGGCGATCGCGCTCCCGTATTCCGTGCTGATCGTGTCGTTGTAGCCACCGGTCACGAAGGCGCCGGCCGCCGTTACGTCACGCCAGGTAAGGCCGGAGTCGGTGCTGACCTCCAGCACGCCACCGTCGTAGCCCTCTTCCATGAAGTAGCGGTGCCAGAACGAGAGTCGCGTGGTCAGGCCGATCTTCTGCGTCGGCGCGATGAGGTAGGTGTCCTTGAGACCGAGCGTCCGGGCGTCGTTCGACCACGAGTGGGTCGGGCTCTGGGCGCCGGTGTCGATCTGCTGCGACCAGGTGGGGCTGAGCAGGCCCAGCTCGTTCTGGTCGGTGCCGGAACGCCAGTTGCCGTCGGCACTGGGCTCGAGGTCCTCCGACCAGGTCGTGGTCTGACACTGGCCCGATGTCGAAGTGGGTGTTGGCGTGGCTGTGGGTGTCGGAGTTGGCTGGCCCGAGCAGTCGAGCACGTTGCTGAAGCCGATGTCGTCGACCCACCAGCCGACGCCCGACGTATTGGAGTCGGCGGTCAGCCGCCAGCGCACGAGGACGCTGGTTGAGGCTTGGCCGGCCGGCACCAGGTTGCCCAGCGAGACGACTACGCGCGTCATCTCGTCGGCCGCAGCCGTGGGCGAGCCGCCGGTCCACGCCGGGCCACCGGCAATGCTGCCGTTGTAGCCGCCGGAGACGAACGCGGCACGAGCCGTGACGTCGTCCCACGTGGCGCCGCTATCAGTGCTCACCTCGAGGCGCCCACCGTCGAATGTGTCCTCGAAGAAGAAGCGATGCCAGAAGGTGAGCTGCGTCGTCGAAGTGATCCGCTGTGCCGGCGCGATCAGGCGATCATCCTTGTCACCCACTGCCGGGTCAGAGCTGAACCAGGAGTTGTCGCCGCTGTGGGCCATGGGATCCGTGCCGGCAGCCCAGGTTGGGCTGGCCGGTCCGGAAACGTTCTGCGCAGTCTCGACCTGCCAGCCTGGGGCCGGCCCAGGCTCGAGCGTGTCGAGCCAATTCGTGGTCGAGCAGCTGGTGGGCTGGGCGGTTGGCGTCGCGCTCGACGTGGGCGTGGCCGTAGGCGTGGGCGTGGGCGTGGCCGTGACGCCGAAGGTCGAGTCGAGCTCGATCGCCAGGGCCGGGGTGACTTTGCCGAGCATGCCCGTTCCGGGCGGGTGCGAGAAGGTGGTGGAGTCGAGGAAGGACGTCGCCACGCGGCCGTCGGGGAAGATGACGACGTTCTGGAAGTCCATCCGCGATGCCAGTGCGGAGCTGACATCCGAACCCGACGAGTAGTCGCCCAGGCCGACGCGATAGACGCGCAACAGTCCGGCGGTGGTACCGCTGATGTCGAACTTGTAGACCCAGTCCTGCGAGTTGCGGCGGATCGCCACGGCAGCGATGCCCACGCTGCGGTTGACCTTGAAGTCGGTCAACCGGAGCGTGCCGTCAGGCTGGAAGCTGATCGGGAAGATGGCCGCCGTCCAGCTCTGGCCGCCGTCGGCCGAGATGCGGTACTCGAGCTGCGTCGAACCAATGGCGCGCACGTTGTGGATGCGGCCAGCCGAATCTACCTGGATGTAGGTCGGAGGCGTGACATTGCCGGGCAACGTCCAGGGGTGCCACTCGCGCGACTGCGGATCCAGCAGGTAGCCGCTGTTGTCCGCCGCGTAGCCGGCGCCGAGCGGCGTCACCGGCGCGGAGCGGATAGGCTGGTCCCAGTCGTTCCCTGCGTCGGCCACGGTGGGGATCCAGCGCGTCACCGGATCGCTGCTGACGTTGCCCAGCGTCGTGCTCGACGGCTCGGCATAGATCAGCCCGTCAGTGCTGACGAACATCGGGTCCTTGACGCCGGTGCCGCCCTCAACGATAGAGACGTAGGGCACGACCTTGCCCGTGGCGTCGTTGAACGGGCCGGGAATGACGCTCAGCCACGGCCGGTCGTAGACCGGGTGGTGGAGGATGTTGGTCAACGTCAGCCACTGGCCGGTCTCAGCGTTGTACTTGTAGGCCACGAGGTGGTCGCCGGAGTAGGCGTCCCAGGTGATGCCCAGGACGTCGCCATTGGGCGCGACGGCGACGGAGCCCTCGCCGTTGACGAGCGGCTCGGGTGGCCGCACTGACATCCAGGTCAGGCCACGATCGTCGCTGTAGTTGATGTAGCTGCCGCCGATGTCGAACAGGCGCTGGCCGTCCTTGGCCAGGCCCAGGTGGTTCTCGCAGCAGTTGCCGGTGTCCTTGACGACGCGCCAGGTGGTCGTGCCGCTGACGGCCGTGCCGCTGCTGAAGTCAGTCACCGGGTGAGTCTGGGTCGAGGTCTCCTTGGTCACCGCAACGACGGACGCGGGCACGCCCACGAGCTCCTGGCTGGAGGTCTCCTCGGGCTGCGTCACGAGTGCCTTCTCGACCGCGGCGAGAGCGTCGATGGCGCCGTAGCCGAAGACGTTGTTGGGCACCTGGGTATCGCTGTCGCCGCCGCAGCCGAGGTCGCTCGTGAGCGGGGTCGCGGTCGACTCGATGATGTCCTCGATCGTGTCGACGTGGCCGCGCAGCGCGGGATTGGCGGAGATGATCAGCGCCACCAGGCCGGCGACATGTGGTCCGGCCATGCTGGTGCCGCTGAAGGCGGCATAGGCGGTGTCGCTGCCGCTTACCGACGAGCGCACGTTGGTACCGGGCGCGCTGATGTCCGGCTTGCGGTACAGGACGCCCTCGATCGGGTTGTCGCTGACCGGACCGAGGCTGCTGTAGTAGGCGATGTCGTTGATCGGCGTGCCGTTGCCCGTGGCGTCGAGCGCGCCCACCGTGAAGGCAGAGCGGTACGTGGCGAGCGGGAAGTTGATCGTGTTGCAGGCCATCGTCAGGCCGAGCAGGAACTGGTTGTCGTTGCCGGCCGAGACCGCGTAGAAGATGCCCGCCGCGCGCGAGGCGTCGATCATGTCCTTGAGGATCGGCGGGGCGCAGACTTCGACGCAGCCCCACGAGTTATTGACCACATCGGGCGCCTTAGAGGGGTCGGGGTTGTTGCCGGCGAGGTCCGTCGGGGCTATGAACCACTGCATGCAGTCCATGTAGCTCGGCACCACGCCGAAGCCCTGGGTCATGTTGCGGCAGGCGATCCACTCGGCATCGGGCGCCATGCCCACTTGGTTGGCACCGCCGTCGTCGCCGACCATCGTGCCAACCGTGTGTGTGCCGTGGTCATGGTCGTCGCACGGCTGGGTGTCGGTGATCTCGGTCGGGCAGGCAGCATTGGGGCCGGCCGCGTTATGCCAGTTGTAGTTGTGGTTAGCCGTACCAGTCGCCGCGTTCCAGCCGCGGTAGTGCGTCTTGAGCGCGCTGTGCGTCCAGCGCACGCCGGTGTCGGCTCCGGCCACGACGGCGCCCTGGCCGCGATAGCCAAGGTCCCAGGCATCGCTGGCGTTGACGAAAGAGATGCTCGGCCCGACCGCGGTGGTCACGCTCGTCGAGTCGGTGCTCGTGGTATCGACCGGCCAGTGCAGCTCGCCCTTGCCCACGGCGTAGATCGCCTGCACGTCACCGCGTAGCGCGACCGCCTCGAGGACGTCGAGCCCGCCCTGGCTGACGATGGTGTTGGCGATCCAGTACTGGTCAGCCGGTGAGCCGAGGCTGCGCAACAGCGACACGACCGGGGCCTGGCTCTCGCGGGCGACGGTGGTCAGCTCGTCATAGACGAACGCCCCCTTGGCCGCCTTGGTCGAGATCCGATCGGCCGCCGAAAGGTCGGCATGGGCGGACATGTAGACCATGAAGTCGGTCGCGCCATCGGCGGCGGCGCGCAGAACCGACGCGTCCACCTTGGACTGCCAGTCGGCCCCGGCGCTGACCACGCTGGCCGCCGATGCAGCCACCAGGATTGACAGGAGTGTCGCCAGCAAGCGGTTCATCACAACTCTCCAGGGCTAGCGGTGTGCGACCGCATTGGGGTCGAAGCGGACAGTGAGGCTGGCACCACCGGCCACCTTCAGCCGATCGGCGATGAGCTGAGTCAGCTGGACGACCGATTCGCCGCTCACGTCGACGGGCGCCGCGGGGGCGTAGACCGTGCCGATCAGCGTTGCGGTCACCCCGCCCGAGAACTTGAGGGTGTCGACGCAGCCGGGCGTCACGAAGATGACGAGGTTGCTGTAGGGGCCCGAGGTGGGCGCCGAGAGCGACAGCGCCGCATGCCCGGAGACGTCCAGGCTGCCGCACGAGCCGTCCTCGTTGGGCATGAGGACGATGGTCACGCCCTGGCCCGTCAAGCTTCCGTCGCCGCTCACCTTGAACGTGTCGCGGAAGACGTATACGCCGGGTTGCAGGGTGACTGTCTCATCGACCTGCACCTGCTTGTCGTACAGGCCCGGCTGCATCGTCGAGCCGTGCTTGTACGAGCGAGCCGGCAGGGCCGCCGGGTTCGGCTGCGGGTAGCCGGCGAGCGGATCGTCGACAGGACTGGCACCCGTCTGCGCCGGCGGCGAGAAGCCGCTGCCGGTGGTAAGACCAACGACCTTGGTCAGGTACGGGCTGTCGACGACGACGCTGCCTTCACCGCTCGTCTTGGCGGCGCTGCGCGAGGCCGAGTCGACGACGATGTCGCCGGCGAGCACGTGGACAGAGGCGCCGACGTCCAGGGCACCGTTCTTCCAGGTGTTGAGGAGCAGGATCGCCTGGCCCTGCGCGGGCTGCCCGCTGGGCGTCGGCGTCGGCGTGACCACCGGCGTGGGCGTCGGCGTGACCACCGGCGTGGGCGTCGCCGTTACCACCGGCGTTCCCGTTGGTGCGACCGTGGGAGTTGAGGTAGGCGCCTGGGTAGGCGACGATGTGGGCGAGGGCGTGGCTGTTGGCGCCTGGGTCGGCGACGGCGTGGGTGTCACCACCGGCGTCGGCGTGGGTGTCACCACCGGCGTCGGCGTCGATGTCGGCTCTGGGCTGGGCGTTGGTGAAGGACTCGGCGTCGGCGTGGCGACGACGCAGTTCGGGTCGTTCTCGGTGATGGTGATGTCATCGATCCACCAGGCGAGGCCGGGCAATGCTCCCGGAGCGACCGGGTCGGTCACCAGCCGCCAGCGAGCGAGCGCCGGGACACTCGTCTCTCCGGCCGGCACGAAGCCGCCCAGATCGACGACGACCTGCGTCATGTCATCCACTGCCGCCGTGGGCGAGCCGGTGGTCCAGGCCTGGCGGCCGGCAGTCGGGCTGCCGGCCGTGGCATCGATAGGGCCGTCATAGGCGCCGGCGACGAAGCTGCCACGATCGGTCACGTCTGACCACGTTGCGCCGCCGTCGATGCTTATCTCGAGCACGCCGCCGTCGTAGCCGTCCTCGAAGAAGTACTTGTGCCAGAAGCCCAGCTGCGTGCTCGACGTGAGCAGGAAGGGCGGCGCGAAGAGCCGGTCGTCCTTGAGATCGACCGTCTTGGCATCGCTCATCCACGAGTGCGACGCGCTGTGCGCGCCCGCATCGGGCAGCACCTGCCAGGTCGGGCTGAGCGGCCCGAGATTGTTGGCCGCCGTGGCGGTCGTCCAGCCCGACTTCTTGTCGGGCTCGAGGGTGTCGCTGAAGGTGGTAACACGCGTGCACGCCGGGCCTGTCGGCGTCGGGCTTGGCGTGATGCTGGCCGACGCGCTGACGGTGGGCGTGGGCGTCGCGCTGCTGCACGAGGTCAGCGTGTAGTTGCTGCCATTGACAGTCTTCTGACTGGTCGTCAGGGTCCCCGGCACGCCCGCGCCAGAGGTGCCAACGTTGCCCGTCAGGACGCCGCCTGATTGCGGATTCAGGATCTTGCTGGTTGCGATCGTCCACTTGATGTCGTTGGTCGACAGATCGAACGTCGCCGCGTCAGGCGCGCCGAGCGTGGTGAATGTGCCCGGCACCTGGGTGCCGTAGCTGTAGCTGGGCACGCCCGTGGTGTTCGTCGCCATGCGCACGAAGTAGCTCGTGCCGGACGGCGCGCCGGGTGGCACGAAGGCGAACGTCCACTGCTGGTTGGGCGGCAGCGCGCCGTTCACCCCGAGCTGCGCGACGCGCATTCGGAAGTTGATGACGGGCGTCGCTTGGTTGCCGAACGTCGGATAGACGCCGGTGATGGCGAGCTCGGTGATGTCGTTGTAGTCAGCGATGTTGATCGCCGGTGTGGACGTGGCGACGATCGTCTCGGCGATATCGCACGCTGTGGTCGGCGCGCCGCCGCTCACCTTGACCGCCACCGGGAAGTGCTGGCCGGGCACCCCAGACTGGCCCTGGGGCGCGAAGCGAACCTCGCCGAAGCGCCACTCGCCGGTCTGCAGGCCGGTGTTGGTCGCGGTGATCGTCAGCGTGATCGAGGACGGCAGGCTGGTGTCGATCAAGCCGGTCGAGGGCAGATGGAGCGCGTCGAGGGTGAACGAGGCGGGTGACACGGACAGCGTGAAGCCGGGATCTGAAACCGTCGTCACGACGTAGCTCACCGGCCGGTCGTACGTATTGGTGATGGTTCGGGTCCAAGTGCAGGTTGGTGTGCAGTTGGTGTTGGCCATGCTGGCCAGGTTGAGCGCCGTCGGATTGCCGCCGGCAGCCGGGTTGGCAGCCTGGTAGTTGGGCACCGACTCGAAGACGGTGAAGCCGGCGCGCACCGCCGCGTTGATGTCGATCCGGCCCGCGCCGCGATCGAACGGATCGGCCGCAGTCGTGTGGTCTTCCTTGGTGACCCCGACGCTCTCCTTGCCGCCGGCCGGAACGGTGAAGGCGGTCGACATGAGGGCCGACTTGACCTGGTCCGGGTTCCATTCGGGATGGAGGGCGCGCACCAGCACGGCCGCACCGGCTGCGTGCGGGCTGGACATCGAGGTGCCTTGGATGATGTTGAAGTCGGCGCCCGGGGAGTTGGGGTTGTCGTTGAACGCGGCCCAGATGGCCACGCCGGGCGCGGTCAGGTCAGGCTTGATGACGCTTGGATTGGACAGGTCCGGGCCGCGCGAGCTGAAGCCCGCCATGCGATCGGCCAGGTCGTTGTTCTGTTCGATGGTCGTGCCTGACAGGGTGGCGGTCGGGCTGACCGCGCCGTCCAGCCAGGCGCGCAGTGTCGCTCCGTCCCACTCGCCGATCTGCACCGCAGGCAGCAGGTGGGTGTCGGCCAGGACGCTGTTCTTGGAGCCGGGCTGCGAAACGAGCACCATGCCCACGCCGCCGCCGTTCTTGACGTTGCCGCCCTTTTCGACGCGGCCGATCGTGCCCTGCGTGCAGATCACGATCCTGCCCGCGATGGCGGCTGCTTGGGTGGCGTCGAAGGGGTTGCACAGCTCGTTGCCGAGTGCCTTGGCGTCGACCAGGCCAACCGGACCGACTCCGGCGGCGACGGCCATGCCCTCGAGGTGGATCGGGGCGCCGTTGGCCTTGGACGCGTCGAGCGTGACCGTGGGCCGGCGATTGTGCGTGCTCGCCCCAACGGACATCAGCCATGGCGCGTTCGACGGCTGGCCGATGGTCTGGGGGTTTGGCCCGCTGTTGCCGGCTGAGGCAGCGACGAACACGCCGGCGGCCTGGGTGCCGAAGAATGCCTGCTGGAGCGGCCCGCTCCAGGGGTCGGTCGAGCCACCGCCAATCGAGAAGTTGATGACGTCGACGACGTCGGCAGTGGCGGCATCGATGGCGGCGACGAGAGCGTCCAGCGGGCAGGTGCCGAGATTGATGACGCCACCCGGGTTGAAGTTCGACGCCTGGCAGGCCTTGTAGGAGATGACGTTCGCGTGCGGCGCGACGCCGGAGATGCGCGTCGGGCCGAGCGTCGTCGTGGGTGCGTAGAGCGTGGCATCGACAAGGTTGCCGGCGACTGTGCTCGCGGTGTGGCTGCCGTGGCCGACGTCATCGTTGACGCCGATGCCGGTGAAGTCGTACAAGCCGATGAGCTTGTTGTTGCAGCCCGAGCCGGGGGCAGGCACGGCTGCACCCGCGCATACGCCATAGAAGCGGCCGCGCGGGTTGGAGTAGACGTAGCCATCGATCGGGCCGGGATCGGCGAAGGAGGGGTGGCCGACGTTGACGCCGGTGTCGATGATGCCGGCGACGATTCGCTCGCCCTTCGAACCAACGCCACCGACGGCGCTGCCGTCCCAGATGTCGTCGGCATTCATCCACGCCGGGCCGGCGTCGGTCAGGGTCTCGAGATTCTGGTTGCGCTGGACTGATGAGACGCCGGGGAGGGCCGCGACGCGACCTGCCTCAGTTGCTGAGAGCTGCACGGCGAAGCCGTTGAGCGCCACGTTGTACTGGCGCTTGGGAGAGATCTGCCGGCCAAGGAGGTTACCGATCGCGCTAAGGAGCGCGCTGCGCTCGTTGCCCAGGTACTGGAGATAGGCCTGGCTTGCCGTGCTGTTGGGCTTCAGCCTGGCTTCGCCGCGCGCCGCAGGGTTGGTCGCCGCAAGACCGGCGATGCCGCCGCGGTAGAGCGCTAGCGGCGGGGTCGACTGGACGACGATGTACAAATCCGTAGCGGCCGCGTCGGCGGCAGGCGTGGTGGGTGCGGCCGGGGACAGGCCGGCCAGGGCCACGCCGCTCGGCAGCGCAACCACGATGGCGAATGCGATCACGAGCATTCGGGTAAGCACCCAGTGCGCTGGACGGGTCGACATCGCCGGAAACCTCCGCTCCCCACCGTGTGGGCCCACGACTTCGGGGCCCTGGGCTGGTTAATGTCCTAAATGTCGTGCATTGCCACCACAGCCGGTGGCGTCATCTGCGCAAAGTACCACCACGAAAAGGGGTGTCAATACTTGTGCCAGCGCTGAAATGGACTTGTAATGGAGCCGACCGTGGTGGCACGCGGGCACGCAATTGGTGGCTGGGAGAAGACGCATGGCGCTGGCCCGAGGCCCTGACCGAAGTCCCCATGCGGACGCTGCTGTGTTCGGCTGGACGAAGGGCGATCGGGAACGGGGGCCGATTCCGGTCGATCTCCCACTCGTTCGGACGCGGCGACATCAAGTGGGAGGAGTCAGCCCCGATGGGGTGTCCGGCCGGACGCCCGGGCCTTCAAATGGGAGGAACTGGCGGCGCGGCGGACTGCGATGCGCCGTCGGCTAGAATCGGGCCACGGCGGCGGGGTAGCTCAGTGGTAGAGCAGGGGACTCATAAGCCCTTGGTCGGTGGTTCAAATCCGCCCCCCGCTACCAATCCGCAATGTCCTGACTACCTGGGCGGATTGGCACGCGGCCTCCTGACCGGCATAGTCCCGCCAGCGAGACACCGTTGCTCGGATTTTCAGGGAGGTATCAGCACATGGTCGTGACCATCGTGGCCTGGATCGTGCTGGGCGCAATCGCCGGCTGGCTAGCCGGTCTGCTCGTCCGCGGCGACGAGGGGCTGGGCGTCGTCGGCCACATCGTCCTGGGCATCGTCGGCGCTCTCGTGGGCGGCTTCCTGGCCAATGCGCTCGGCTTCGGCAGCGGCCGTGAAGGCGGTGACGTGGTCAATGTCCAGTCGATCATCGTTGCCGTCATCGGCGCCGTGATCGTCGTCTTCGTGGCGGGCCTGTTCAGCCGCCAGAGAACGGTCTGACGCATCGGGCAGGCACCCGTAACGGCGCCTGACCAGACGATGCAGGGGCCGGGGCATCACTCCGGCCTATAATCCGGCGACCGGGCGCGCTGGCCGCGCCCTGTCACCCCGGAGGCCTTTCCCTTTTGAACAACCGCTTCCTGCGCAACGGCATCGTCACCCTGATCCTCGTGGTCGGCACTGCGGCGCTGCTGTACATGTTCATCTTCCCCACCGATCAGGCCAAGCCGCTTCCCTACAGCGGTCCTGGCTCGTTCCTCCAGTTGGTTGCCGACGGCCAGGTGGCCAAGGTCACCCAGCGCGGGCAGCAGCTCGACATCGAGAAGACCACGCTCGACCCGAACACCAACAAGCCGGTGACAGTCACCAGCCTGGTGCCAAGCGAGCTGGCGACGAACGTCCAGACGGACATCACCGCCGCCTGCCAGTCGGCGCCGACGACGTGCACCCGTGCCCCCACGCTCGTCGGTGCCCCGGCGTCTGACAGCGGGTGGCTGACGCTTCTGCTGAGTGCCTTCCTGCCGATCATCCTGATCGGTGCGCTGCTGTTCTTCATGTTCCGCCAGGCCCAGGGCTCGAACAACCAGGCGCTGTCGTTCGGCAAGAGCCGGGCGCGCATGTTCCTGGGCAACAAGACGGTCGTCACCTTCCAGGACGTGGCCGGGGTCGACGAGGCCAAGACCGAGCTCCAGGAAGTGGTCGAGTTCCTGAAATACCCCGAGAAGTTCAATCAGCTCGGCGCGCGCATCCCGCGCGGCGTGCTGCTGATCGGTGCTCCGGGAACCGGTAAGACGCTCCTCGCGCGGGCCG
>Ga0209751_10005557_pt1 | contig 11856 bp, 18 predicted proteins | sample RifCSP13_1_FD_184019 | JGI IMG/M metagenome (GOLD analysis project Ga0209751, IMG submission 184019) | Soil microbial communities from Rifle, Colorado - Rifle CSP2_sed 13_1 (SPAdes) (version 2) | ecosystem: Environmental > Terrestrial > Deep subsurface > Rock core/Sediment | place: Rifle... | reverse complement strand
CCCGCTCAGGTTTCGCTGCGGGCGGGCGTGCCGGCGCAGATCCGGCTGGTCAACAAGGGCGCCGTTGAGCACGAGTTCATGGTCTACGAGAAGCCCAAAGCCGGCATGATGAGCATGGACATGCACGAATGGGCCCGTGAGCGCTCCTACTTTCTGGGGGTGAATCCGCGCGTCGAAGGCGCCGGTATGGAAGTGGAGCGGCGGGGGAAGGACGTCGTGATGGTTATGCTCCGCCCCGGCCAGACCGCCTCCCTCAGGTTCACGCCGAAGAAGACGGGGACGTTTGAGATCGGCTGCATGGTCCCCGGCCACTATGAGGCCGGCATGAAAGCGACCTTCACCGTCCGCTAATGTGGTGCCACCTCCCGCTGGCGCTGCCGGTCCTCGGCCTCGTGCTCTTCCTCGTCCTGCCGTGGCCGGTCGCCGCGCCGCTCTACGGGGTGGTCGTCATCGCATCAGTGCTGATGTACCGCCTGCTCCTGCGGGCCCTCCGCTTGCCTGTGAAAACCGGGACTGAGGGGATGGCCGGCGGGCTGGCCTACGTCGTCGAGCCGCTGGCCCCGGAGGGCGTCGTGCGGTACGGCGGTGAACTCTGGCACGCTGCGGGCGATGAACGGCTGGAGAAGGGCGCGCGCGTCCGCATCGAGCGGGTGGAGGGGATGACCGTGATCGTGCGGCGGGACCTGGCAGTGCGGGGAACCGGCTGAGCCGTGCCCCTGAGACGCGAGGGCGAACACGAGGATCGGGCGGTGCACGGGTCGTCGCCGCCGGGTACCGGCGCCTCGATGCGGCGTGCGTGGGCGGGTCAGATGGCTGTGGGCGTCGTCCTGTTGCTGGCGGCCGGGCTCCTGACTGCCCAATTGCTGACGGAGCGAAGCATCCGGCGCACTGTGGGTGTAGGTTCCCCGCGCCTTCAGGAGATCGCCTACCGATTGCAGCGCTCGGAGGCCGCGCGGCAGCGCCTGGAGCAACAGGTGACCGCCCTGCGAGAGCAGGTCGCCGGCCTGGCTCGCGCGGTGGCGGAAGACGAGGTCAGCCTCCGCCGGCGTACGGCGGAACTCGATCGCCTCAGGATGCTGGCCGGGCTCACGCCGGTGAGTGGCCCCGGCGTCGTGGTCGAAGTGCAGGACAGTCCCCGGCAGCCCGGCCCCGCGGAGGATCCCAACGACGGACTGGTGCACTACACGGACCTCCAGGCCATCATCAACGACCTCTTTGCTGGTGGAGCCGAGGCGGTGGCGGTCAACGGTGAACGGTTCACGGTGGCCTCGGCAGTGCAATGCGTGGGCACGACCGTGCTCCTCAACGGTAAACGACTGGCCGTCCCCTTCCGCCTCGAGGCCATCGGCGACGACGCCGCGCTGCAAGCATTCGTGACCCGCCCAGCGGGCGCGGTGCGAACGCTGCAGGCTTTCGGATTCCCAGTTGCCGTCTCCCGGACCCGGCTCGTCCTCCCTCCTTACCGTGGGACCTTCCCTCTGGCCGAAATGGCTGCGCCCTGAGGCCGAGTGCTGAGGATACCTCTTCAGAACGTCATCGCCCGGCTGACACCTTAAGGAAAACTTAACGCGGCAATAAAGGGGCGTTAACACGCCGCGGTCCGCGGCGCACTACGGTGGAGCCATCGGTACCGAAGGGCACCGCGGACTGCCGGAGGGGACTCACGCGGATGAGCAGCACGGAAACGGAACTGGCGCCGGCCCTGCGCGCCTGGGAGCAGGTGTGGCACGTCCCGCAAGTGCCCGGCCCGGTGCGCCGCGGGGCGGCCGCCGGGCTCCTCGGGGCGGCCGGGCTTCTCGGTTTCTACCTGGCCCTGGTGTGGCTTGGATCGAGGTCGTGGAGCCATGCCGTCGATCTACTGATGACGGACCGCTACTACATCGCGGCCGTGGCGGCCGGTTTCGGCATCCAGATCGGCCTGTACGCCTACGTGCGCGGGCTGCTGCGGGGCGATCATGGGTTGAAGTCCTCGACGGCCGTAGCCGCGGCGGGGACCGGCACCTCGACGACGTCGATGATCGCCTGCTGTTTGCACCACGTCGCCGACGTTCTGCCTGTCGTCGGGCTGTCGGGCGCGGCGGTGTTCCTGTCCAACTACAAGATTCCGCTGATCGTCGTCGGCCTGATCACCAACGCTATCGGCATCACATTGATGACGCGGATCATCCTACACCATCGTCGCACGCTCGCCGGTGCGGTCCAGGCGCCGGCGGCAGCCCAGGCGGCAACCAGCGAGCACTGCCACATCGGGTAACGATGGCCTCGGCGCTGGAGTTGAGCACGCGAATCTCAAGGAGGTGAAGGTATGGTTATCTGTCCAGTCTGCGGTAAGCCGGCTGATGAGGCCACCGCGCCGAGGTCCGACTATCGGGGACAAATCTTCTACTTCGCCTGTCCAGGGTGCAAGGCCAGGTTCGACGATGATCCCGAGAAATATCTGGCCGAGGGCCCGCGGACATCATGGTCGGCCGGGACACTGCCACTGACCGCAGGGTAGCGGGAGGACTTTCGGTGGCCGTGAGCCGCGCGGCATCACTGCTGCGTCGGGTCGAGTTTCGCCTCGCCGGGAAGTTGGTGCCGAAGGCGCGGCAGGTCGCCCTGGTCGGATCCTTCAACCGATGGAGAGATGACGCATCGTCGATGCAGCGGGGGGCCGACGGGAACTGGGTGATTGTGCTGGATCTGCCGCCCGGAGTCCATGCCTACCTCTTCTACGCCGACGGCGACTGGTGGAATGATCCAGAAGACGACGGCCGTCTCCTTTCCGAGTGGGGAAACGAGTACTCGCTGAAGGTCGGCCGGTAGAATCCAGTAGGATTCCCAAGTAACCTCCCTCGATTCGAGGAGAACCTTGCGCGCCATCGGGCTGCGTGCGGCGCGGGCGGGACTCGCCGACGGACTGGCCCCACGGGCTCTCTCCCTTAAGAAAAGCTTAACCTCGGGCTAATCGACCCTTAACCACGCCTCCGGTGGCGGGGCCTACCATCGGGTTGACCGGACTGCGGTCCGATGGGAGGCGAATGGACATGCGCCGGGAGACGAGGATAGCCGTTCTTGCAGGTGCCCTCATTGTGGGCCTGCTGTACCTGGCGTGCGTGACGTGGGACCTGCTGGTGCCGCGCTATGCCATGAATCCCGCCTGGGCGCCGCTGTTTCCCGGGTTCACCTGGCTGAACGGGGGCGCGTTCCTTCTGGGCCTGGTGGAGAGCGCGTTCTACGGCGCGCTCCTGGGTTGGCTGGTCGCCTGGATCCCGCCGGCGGTGGCCCGCGCGGTGCGCTGATGACCAGGGGTGCGCTGATGGTCAGGGCCACCAGAAGACTGCAGAGGTTCGCGCGTCTCCTCACGGAGGAGCGGACAAGCATCCTGGTACTGCTGGAGGCGCTGCAGCCTGGCGCGCCCGACCCAGGAGGCTCCACCCACGAACACCCCGCGGAAGCGGCCGCCGCGCTCTACGACCGGGAGGAGGTCCTCACGCTGCGGGGATGGCTGCGGCAGCGCCTGGCGGAAGTGGACGCGGCGCTGGTGCGCATCCGCAACGGGACTTATGGCCGGTGTGAGGTCTGCGGGATGTCCATCGAGCCCGCCCGGCTGGAGGCCATCCCCTGGGTGCGCACGCGCGTCGAATGCCAGCGGCTCCTGGAACAGAGACCTCCCGGCGCGGAGCCGGTGCGGGGATGCTGAAGTGAGCGCAGGGGGTCTGGACAGACTGGCCGCCCGCCTGGGCCTCCGGCCTGAGCACGAGACCTGGATGATGATGAGCGGGCTGGTCGCGCTCTGCGCGCTCCTGGCGGTGGGGCTGCTGGTCCTGCCGCTCTTCGGGCCGCGGGTCGCCGCCCTCACCGCAGTCGGCGTCGTTCTGCTGATCTTCATCATCTGCTACCTCATCTGTATCCCCCGCGTCCTGAAGGCGGACGGCGCCCTCCACCACATGACCAAGAACGCGGACCGGGGGCGGTCTTGACACACGTCGATCGTAGGGAGGCAACGGTCACGATGGCTGAGCAGGAACCACATGTTGCAGACCGCGCGCTGGCGGAGATCACCCTCCCGGTGCGAGGGATGTCCTGCGCCTCGTGCGTGGCGACAGTGGAGGGAGTGCTGCGCGGTCTGAACGGCGTGCAGGAAGCCACCGTCAACCTGACCGCCGAGAAGGCCTTCGTCACGTTCGCTCCGGACCGAGTGAGTCTGGCCGAGATGGAGCGGGCGATTCACGATGTGGGGTACGAGGTCGGCAAAGAAGAGTTGGTGCTGCAGGTCGGCGGGATGAGCTGCGCCTCCTGCGTGGCGGCCATCGAGGGGGCGGTCGGCAACCTGCCGGGCGTCGCCTCAGTTCAGGTTAGTCTCACCGCTGGAAGCGCCAAGGTGACCTATTACCCCGGTCAGGTGACGCCGGCGCAGATCAAGCGGACGATCCGCGAGCTGGGGTACGAGGCGGCCGAGAAACTCGAGGGCGCGGCGGCGCTGGACCGGGAGCGCGAGGCGCGCCAGCGGGAGATCCGCCGGCAGGGCCGCTGGATGCTCGTGGCCTGGCCGCTGGCCCTGCTCGTCATGCTGGGCACATTCCAGGATGTCTGGATCCTGCCGCGATTCGTGCCGAAGTTCCTGGCGAGCCCGTTCCTGCTCTTCGCCATCACGACGCCCATCGTCTTCGGCCCCGGCTGGCAGTTCTTTATCAACAGCTACCGCGGGCTGCGCCACGGCGTGACCGACATGAACCTGCTCTACGCTACCGGGATCGGCGCCGCCTACCTGATCGCCGTGATCAACACCTTCTGGCCGCACGCCGGGTTCGGCGGCCCCGAGGCGACCTTCTTCGAGGCGGCGGCGCTGCTGACGGCCTTCATCATCCTCGGCCGCTACCTGGAGGCCCTCACCCGCGGCCGCGCGTCCGAGGCCATCCGCAAGCTGATGAGCCTGCAGCCGAAGATCGCCCGCGTGATCCGCGACGGCGCCGAAGTGGAAGTCCCCGCCGACGAGGTCGAAGTGGACGAGCTCCTCCTCGTCCGTCCCGGGGAACAGATTCCCGTGGACGGGATGGTCACCGACGGGTACTCGGCGGTCGACCAATCGATGCTCACCGGCGAGTCGATGCCCGTGGAGAAGCGGGCGGGCGACGAGGTCATCGGCGGGACGATGAACAAGACCGGCGCCTTCAAGTTCCGGGCGACGAAGGTCGGCCGCGACACAGCCCTGGCCCAGATCATCAAGCTGGTGGAGGATGCCCAGGCGAGCAAAGCCCCGATCCAGCGGCTGGCCGACCTGGTGGCCGGCAAATTCATCTTCTGGGTCCACGTCCTGTCGCTTACCGTCTTCCTCTTCTGGTTCTTCCTGGGCTACGGAATGTTCTTTAGTCCGGAAACCCGGCTGATGCTGACGCCTTATACGCTGGCGGAGGTCGGCGTCTTCGGCTTCGCCCTGCTGATCTCGGTGGCCGTGCTCGTCATCTCCTGCCCCTGCGCGGTGGGCATGGCCACGCCCAGCGCGATGATGGCCGGCACGGGCAAGGCGGCAGAGCACGGCATCCTGTTCAAAGGGGCGGACGCCATCGAGAACGCCAGCAAGCTTACGACGGTCGTCTTCGATAAGACCGGAACGCTGACCAGGGGGGAGCCGTCGGTCACGACCGTGGTGCCCGCCGGGGGCTGGGCGACGGATCAGGTCCTCCGCCTGGCGGCGGCAGCGGAGGTGCGGTCCGAGCATCCTCTGGGCGAGGCCATTGTGCGGGCCGCGCGCGCCGGTGGGCTCGCGGTGGATGAGCCCCAGACCTTCGACGCCATCCCCGGCCATGGGGTGGAGGCTGGTCTGGACGGTCGCGCGATCCTGCTGGGCAACCGCAAGTTGATGCGCGAGCGGGCTGTGGACATCTCCGGGGTCGTCGGGGTGGCGGAGCGCCTCGAGCAGGACGGCAAGACGGTGATGTTCATGGCCGTCGACGGGCGACCGGCCGGGCTGATCTCGGTGGCCGACACTCTAAAGGAGCACTCCGTCGAAGCCATCGGCATCCTCCACCGGCTCGGTCTGCGGGTGGCCATGATCACCGGAGACAACCAGCGGACTGCGGAGGCGATCGGCCGGCAGGTGGGGATCGACCGGGTGCTGGCCGAGGTATTGCCGCAGGACAAGGCCATGGAGATCAAGGGACTGCAGATCCGTGGGCAGCGCGTGGCCATGGTGGGAGACGGTGTCAATGATGCTCCCGCCCTGGCGCAGGCCGACGTCGGCATGGCCATCGGCTCGGGGACAGACGTGGCCAAGGAGACCGGCCACGTGGTCCTGATCAAGGACGACATGCGCGACGTGGTCACGACCATCGAAGTGGCCAAGGCGACGATGGGCAAAGTCAGACAGAACCTGTTCTGGGCCTTTGTCTACAACACGGTCACCATCCCCGTCGCCGCCGGGCTGCTCTATCCCTGGATGCGTCAGGTGGTCAGCCCGGAGATCGCCGCATTCCTGATGGCGATCAGTTCGCTGACCGTGACGCTGAATACGACGCTGCTGAAGCGTTTCACGCCGAGTTTGCGACGGGGCTCGGCGGGCGCTGCGGCGCCCGGCGGCCTGGCGCCCGCGGTCAATGTGGAGGGAGGACGATGAGACAGGGGAGCGCTGTGCGGCAGGCTGGGGTCTATGGCCTTCTCGTCGCGTTGGGTGCGGCTGTGCTCTTTCACGGCGTGGCCGCGTTCCTGGGGGGTTATCCGGCGGTCGCCCGTTACGGCGGCGCGGCCTGGGTCTTCCTGCTCGCCTGGATCATCACGATGCCCGTCCTGGCACCACTGCTCAAAGATCGAACGGAGGGGAGGCGGAGGGCGTGACAGAGTTCTGGCAGGCCTACGGGAACTGGTTCATCTACGGCGCGCTGTTCCTGTTAATGATCGGACACCACCTGTTCATGGGGCGCGGTCATTCCAGCGCCGGCCACGGGGGTCACCAGCATGGGCCTCCGGAGGGAACCGCTGCCGAGGAGCCGCCGTTGCGCCGCCGTTCCGGCGGCTGTCACTGACCCGGACCTCCCGGCGAAGGATCAGAAAAGGGACCGCAGATGAATCCGGTGTGGCACGCGCTGCTGCTGGCCATTGAAGCCGCGAGCCAGTTCCTGGCGATCGGCGGGTTGACCCTGGCGGCGCTGTACGCAGTGCAGACATGGATGGACGCCCGGTCGGCGCGGTGAGGGCGGGCGAAAAGGAGAGGGGAGATGGGGAAGACTGTCCGGTGGGGGATCGTCAGTCTCATGACCGCAGTGCTGCTGGGCCTGCCGGCAGGAGCGGCACTGGCGCACAAGGGCAAACTGCCGGAGGACGCGCTGACCCTCGTGCGGCAGGCCTCCGCCCTCCTGGCCCAGAACCCGGGGATGACCGGCGAAGTGCGGGAGCGGCTCCAGGCGGCGCTGAAGTCGAAGAAACCCGCGGGGGTGCATCTGGACCAGGTCGCCGAGGCACTCCGGGTCCTGGACAAGAAGGACGTCGGCACGGCGCGCCGATTGCTCCTGGCCGCGATCATGCCCGCGGGTATGCCGATGCCCCCTGAGAGCCCGGGACGCACCGCCCCCAGTGCCGCGGCCCCTCCCTCCGCCGCGCCGCTGCCCTCCTCGCCGCCGGCCGTTGCATCGGGACAGCCACCCGGCGTGGAGTTGTCGGCGGAGGTGGCGATGAAGATGGCCGAACCGCTTCAGGTGCGGTTCACCGGCTCGAAGGCGGAGAACGGCATCCTGGCCGGCGGCCTGGCGCTGGTCGGGTTTGGGCTCTTCCTGCTCGGCCGCACTCGGAGGGCCATGCAGCCATGAGCACCCGGAATGGCGTCTGGCAGGCGCTCGACGAGCGCCTGAAGCTGTCGGACTTCGCCTATCCTGTCCCCCGGCACGCCAACACGGTCGCGTACTCACTGGGTGGCATTTCCTTGATCGGCTTCATCGTGCTGATCGTGTCGGGGATTTTGCTGGCACAGTACTACGACCCCGTCCCGCAACTGGCCAACGACAGCGTGCGGGCGATCACGCAGGGCGTCCACTTCGCCCGCATCCTCCGCGGCATTCACTATTGGGCGGCCCAGGCCGTGATGGTCACCGTGCTGCTGCACATGTTCCGCATCTTCACTACCGGGTCGTTCAAGAAGCCCCGCGAGGCGAACTGGATCATCGGGGTCGGTCTGCTGGCCGTGACGGTCGGGCTCTTCTTCACCGGCACAGTGCTCAAGTGGGATCAGGAAGGGTTCGAGGCGCTGGAGCACAACATCGCCATCGGGCACCTCCTCGGCGGTCTGGGGCACTGGTTCACGCCGGCCTTCACCGAACACGTGCCCCTGCTCGTCCGCCTGTACATCGCGCACATCAACATCCTGCCCGGCATCCTGTTGCTCCTCCTGGCCGGGCACTTCTGGTTGATCAAGAAGCACGGTATCTCGGCCCGACCGGGACGGCCCGTGGGCGAGATGCTGCCCTTCACGGCGCACCTGAAGCACCTGGGGAAATACGCGCTGGTCCTCCTGGGTGTCATCCTCATCTTCGCGGTGCTGCGTCCACCGGGAGTGGGCCCGGCGCCCGTGGAGGGCATCGAAGTGACGAAGCCGCCCTGGCCGTTCCTGCCGCTGTTTGCCTTCGAGAACTGGGTGGGTGTCTCCGGGCTCTTCTGGGCCAGCGCGGTGCTCTTCATCCTTCTGCTGCTCGTGCCGTTTGTGGACCGTTCACCCCACGCCGTCTGGCGGCTGCGGCCTCTCTACATCACGCTGGGGATCCTGCTGCTCGTGGTCCTGGTGGGGCTGGGATTGCTCGCCTGGCTGACGCCGGGCGCGGTACACGTCGGAGGGTGAGGTTATGAGACCACCACGGGACAGCTTCCAAAACGTGCCGGCGGGGGACCGGCTGCTGGCCGTGTTGTTGATCCTGGCCGCGGGGGCCTTCGCCCTGATGCTGGTCTGGCTGGTGGGGCGATGACGGATCCGCTGAAGCGGATCAGCATTGTGGGGCGGCTCCGGACTGTCCAGGGGCACCTCCGCGCCGTGGAGCGACTCATTGCGGAGGACCGGGTGTTGGACGCAGCCCTGCAACTGCGGGCTGTCCGCGGCGCCGTCACCCGCGTGATGCTGGAAGCTTGCCGCGTGCAGGTCGAGCGCTGCCGGGCCGAGGGGGTGCCACCAGAGGCCGTGGAGGACCTGGTCGCGATGGCCCGTCTGGTGACGGCCCCAGCGAAATGCACGCGGCGGATCCGCTGGAGAAGCATGTCGATCGCCCTGCACGGCGAGCGGCACAACTAAGGACATCTGCGATCGTCAGGCCACGAGGTATAGTAGGACGTAATGAAGATCCTCGTGGTCGATGACGAGGAAACCATGGTGCGGTCGCTCTCGACCCTTCTCACCGAGGAGGGGTACGAGGTCGCCATGGCCACGGATGGCCCCCAGGCGCTGGAGGCCGCCCGCGCGGAGCGCCCCGATTTGATCCTCCTGGACGTGATGCTTCCCAGTGTCGACGGCATGGAGGTCTGCCGGCAGATCCGCACCTGGTCCACCGTCCCCATCATCATGCTCACGGCAAAGACGGGCGAGGTGGACAAGGTCGTCGGTCTCGAAGTCGGTGCCGACGACTACGTGACCAAGCCCTTCAGTTCGCGGGAACTGGTGGCGCGGATCAAGGCCAACCTGCGGCGCGCCCAGATGCAGGCGCAGCAGGCGCAGGAAGAACGCCTGGCGGTCGGCGACGTGGTTATGGACGTGGGCACCCGCCGGGTCACGGTGCGCGACCGGGAGGTCACCCTTTCCCCCAAAGAGTTCGACCTGCTGAAGGTCCTGCTGGGTCACCCCGGGCGGGTGCTGGGGCGCGATTTCCTCCTGAACCAGGTCTGGGGCGAGGATTTCTTCGGCGATACCCGGACGCTCGACGTGCACATCCGCTGGCTCCGCGAGAAGATCGAGCGGGACCCGAGCAAACCGGAATACATCCAGACCGTGCACGGCGTGGGGTACCGGTTCTCGGGTAGTCCCTGACGTGTTTCAGCGGATCCGTTGGAAACTGCTCGCTACGTATCTAATCGTCGTCTTCCCCACACTGATCTTCCTAGGCGTCCATCTGACGCGGCAGTTTGAAACGGCCTACGCCGACCAGCTCAAAGCGGACCTCCTCGAACTGGCCCGCGTCATCGCGGCGAACGCGGCAGACGGGCTCTCTTCCGGTAACCCCGAGACCGTCCGCCGTCACATGCAGGATGCCCGCGGCGCTGCGGAGGGACCCGCCGTCTTCGTGACCGATGCGCGGGGGATTGTCATCGCCGCGCGGGGTATGTCCGCGCCTGCGGTCGGCGGTGAAGCGGACGACCCCAGCATCCGTGCAGCCCTGGAAGGAAGAGAACTCGCCGCGGTGGGTCGCGTCCCCGGACGGGAGGAGGCCGTCTACGCGGCCGTGCCGGTGCGATTCCACGGTCGGGTGTTGGGCGCCGTGCACGTGGAGCGTCCGCTGACCTACCTGCACGCGCAGATCCAGCATCTCCGGTGGGTGGTGGCCTGGGCCACGATCGTCGCCCTGCTCATGGCCTCCGGGCTGGCCTTGCTGCTGGCACGCAGCATCGCCGGTCCGGTCCAGGAGATGCAGGTGGTGGCGAGCCACCTGGCGGCGGGCCGCCTCGGCGAGCGCGTGCCGGCGCGCACCCGTGACGAACTGGGCGACCTGGCCCGGTCCCTCAACTATATGGCCAGCGAACTGGAGCGGATCGATTCGCTGCGGCGGCAGTTCGTGGCGGATGCGTCCCATGAATTGCGCACCCCCGTGGCCAACCTGGCGGTCGCCGTGGAGGCCCTCAAGGCCGTCGTCGGCAAGGATGACGGGAAGGCGGAGGCGGTCGCTGCCGATCTGGAGCGCGAGGTGGAACGACTGCGTCGCCTGGTGGAGGACCTGCTCGACCTGTCCCTGGTGGAATCGGGGGAGGTGCGGCTGAACCTGACCCAGACCGCCCCGGCGGATCTTGTCCTGCGTGCCGTGCAACCGTTCCGGCCGCGGACCGACGAAGCGGGCGTGACCCTCACCGTCGACCTCCCCTCGCGGCTGCCTTCGGTAAAGGCCGATGCGGACAGGACGATCCAGGTATTGACGAACCTGCTGGATAACGCCTTGAAACACACACCGCGGGGCGGCCAGGTCGTCGTTAGTGCCGCTGAACGCCGTGGTCACGTGCTCCTTAGCGTCGCGGATACCGGCCCGGGAATCCCCGAGGCCGAACTGCCGCACATCTTTGACCGCTTCTACAAGGTGGATAAGGCGCGCAGCAGCGCCCGCGGCGGCGCCGGGCTCGGCCTGGCCATCGCCAAACGGCTGGTCGAGGCGCAGGGAGGGATCATCATGGTGGAGAACCAGGAGGGCCGCGGCGCGCGCTTCGTGATCGCCCTGCCCCGCGTGGGGTAACCCGGTACCGCTTCCGGCATATCGGGTCATCGCCCGATGGCCGGTAGTCCCTTGGAAGGATAAAGTCAAGGCAACCCATCCCGGGGTGCGGGTCATCTGCGCGCATATCTTGGGACAGAGGGCCATTATGGCCATCCTAACGCGGTTGCCGCTCCAGCGCCGGATCATGCTCCTCGTCGCCGGCGGACTCGGACTCACGCTGCTCGCGGCGGTTCTCATCGGGTTGCCGGTTATCGCGCAAAGCACCGACAGGATCCTCGAAGAGCGGCTGCTGTCGGCCCGGATGCAGGCGGCGCACCTCGATGAACGTCTCGGCGTCGCCGTGGCCAGACTGGAAGGTCTTGCTTCCACTATCCCCTGGGACTTTGCTCCCGGGCCTACCACGCGCGCCAGGGCACTGCTGGAAGCGTCTGCCGCCCGCCCGGGCCTCTTCTCGGGCGGGTTCATCGTGCTGGATGCGGACAGCCGGGGC
>Ga0209751_10005556_pt1 | contig 11857 bp, 12 predicted proteins | sample RifCSP13_1_FD_184019 | JGI IMG/M metagenome (GOLD analysis project Ga0209751, IMG submission 184019) | Soil microbial communities from Rifle, Colorado - Rifle CSP2_sed 13_1 (SPAdes) (version 2) | ecosystem: Environmental > Terrestrial > Deep subsurface > Rock core/Sediment | place: Rifle... | reverse complement strand
CGCTCCACGTTCATGGCGAATCCGGTGATCTCGGTCTCCGTGAGAGTCACGATACACCTGTGGGCAAGGGGGTATTTCTACTCTTCTGAGCGTCGTTCTCACCTGTGGTAATACGTGAGCCCCGAAACGCCCCAAGACGGTTGTCTAGGGTGCCATCCGCTAGCGGCGGGAAGATCCTCTGCGACATCCAGCCGCGGACGGCCCCGGGGTCGACGTTCAACGCGATCTGGAAGGCGAGCGGTTAGGCGAGTCTACCCCTTGACCACGCCGAGCGGGACCACGCGGGCCACGATCTTCGTGAGCCCGGCGCCCTCGGCGATGCGCACGACGTGCTCCACGTCCTTGTACGCGCCCGGGGCCTCCTCGACGATCCCGGCCTTCGTGGCGGCGTGGATGTAGATCCCCTTGGCCTGGAGGTCGCGCACGACGTCGTTCGGACGGAACCTCCGCGTCGCCGCGGCGCGCGAAAGGAGGCGCCCCGCCCCGTGGCAGGAGGACCCGAACGAACGCTCCATGCTGCCGGGGAGGCCGACGAGGACGAAGGAGCAGGTCCCCATGTCGCCGGGGATGAGGACGGGCTGGCCGACCTCGCGGTACTTCGCGGGGGTCTCCGGGTGGCCGGCGGGGAAGGCCCGCGTCGCGCCCTTGCGGTGGACGACGACCTTCATGCGCTTTCCGTCGACGACATGCTCCTCCACCTTCCCGATGTTGTGGCACACGTCGTAGACGATGCGGAGGCCGAGCTTCTCGGCGTCCGTGGCGAAAACCTTCTGGAACGACTCCCGCGTCCAGTGCGTGATCAGCTGGCGGTTGGTCCAAGCGAAGTTGGCTCCGCAGCACATGGACTTCCAGTAGTCCTGTCCCTCCTTGGAATGGAAGGGGGCGCAGGCGAGCTGTCGGTCGGGGAGCTGGATGTTGTACTTCCGCACCGCGCTCTCGTGGAGCTGGATGTAGTCCGTGGCGTTCTGGTGGCCGAAGCCACGGGAGCCCGTGTGGATCATGACGACGACCTGCCCCGCCCCCTCTAGGCCGAGGGCTTTCGCCGCCGCCTCGTCGTAGATGCGATCCACCTTCTGCACCTCCACAAAGTGGTTGCCGGCGCCTAGCGAGCCCACCTGAGCGATGCCGCGGGCGCGCGCCTTCTGGCTCACCGTGGACGGGTCTGCGTCCTCGAGGCAACCGCGGGCTTCGATGTAGTCGCGGTCCTCCGTCCAGCCGAAGCCCTTGTCCACGGCCCATTGAACGCCTTCACTCATGATTCGCTCCAGGTCGGGACGAGTGAGCGTGATCTTGCCCTCGGAACCCACACCGCTGGGCACATTGGTGAAGAGCGTGTCGACGAGCTCCTTGATCCTCGGCCGGACTTCGTCCTCCGTGAGATCTGTGCGTATGAGGCGGACGCCGCAGTTTTGGTCGTACCCGATTCCGCCCGGGGAGATCACTCCCTCGTCCAAGTCGAACGCCGCGACGCCACCGATGGGGAACCCGTACCCCTGGTGGATGTCCGGCATGGCCATCGCCTTCCCCACGATGCCGGGCATCGTGGCCACGTTCGCGGCCTGGATCGGCGACTCGTCGTTGCGGATGATCTCTACCATCTTCTCGTCGGCGAAGAGGAGGGCGTCCGTCCTCATCCGAGGGTTGAAGGAGCGCGGAATCTCGACGCGGAACTCGTCGAGGCGCCTGAAGGGGATTCCTTCGCCCATGGCGGGCGTCCCACGGGGAGCACGCGATAAATAGGTTGCGTACCCATGCGGCCCGGAGTCGATAGGGGGTGGGAGGAGCCCGCTCACGCCTCGTGAACCGATGCACTCCTGTGCATCAGGCCCGCTTACCGTCTATTGTACCACAGTTTTACCAGGAGGGTGTAAGAAGGGTTCATATGGCCGCGGCCGGATGGTCTCCCGGGGAAAAGGAGCATGCGTACGCTCGTAATGGCCTTGGTTGTGATCGCCGCCTTGATTGGACCTGCCGCAGCCTCGCTGGGCGCCCGTGCCGCGCCGGCCGGCCTCCTGCTCAGCGTGGACGACCTCAAGATCGTCGTCGGGGGCCAGGACAACTCCGACAGCGACAAGGTGACCTTCTCGGGGAGCTTCACCTGGCTCGAGATGGCGCCGGACACCACGCCGGACAACTGGGACGTCAACTTCGTGCTCGGGTTCGTCGGCATGTCGCCGATCTACGCAGTCTTCATCCCGATGGGGAGCCTCACCACGGGCGGCGGGGACTGGGACCTGACCAAGGAGGGCAAGGACATGACCCGGCTCAACAGCTTCTCGATCGCCCGCGGGGACGTCGCGGGCCGCTGGGACTTCCGCCTCTCCGACCCGGGCCTCCACATCCGCGCGTTCACGCCTCCGGCCGACCCCCTCGTGGGCATCGAGGGCTCCGTCGCGATCACCTTGGGCGACAAGCCCTATGTGGCGACGGCCCTGATCGCCATGGAGCAGCGCGGCAGCAACTGGGTCTCCGTCTAGGGCTCACCGCGGGGCGGTCAGAACTCGCCCAGGTTCCCGTCCTTCCGCGCCCGCCGCTCCACCCACTTGTAGACGAGGTACCCTACGATGGGTGAGGCAATCCCGAAGGCGACGACGACCGCGATCTCCACCCCGAGCGGCGCGAGCTCCGGGTACCCCTCGGGCATCCCGATGAGCAGGGAACGGAACGCGTCGACGCTGTAGCTCACGGGGAGCCACCGGCTCACGTAGTCCACGATGGCGGGGTGGACCGCCCGCAGCGAGGAGAAGGGGAAGAACTGGGCGCTGAAGATCATGAAGAAGAACTGGAAGCCGGAGACGAGGAACTGGGCGCTCTCCTTGAGGCGGATGGAGATCCCCGCGAAGATGAACCCGATGCCCAGGAAGCCGGAGATGGAGAACATGAGGACGACCATCGCGAGCCCCACGTTCTGGAAGGCGAGGCCCCCGACGAGGAAGCTCACCATGAGGACGCCGAAGATGCAGAAGACGCTCGTGAAGATCAGGATGGCGAAGATGCGCGAGAGGAGCGACGCGAACTTGCTCGCCGGGGTCAGGTAGAGGGACTCCAGCGTCCCCCGCGCCTGCTCCTCGCGGATGGAGAAGCCGATCTCCCAGAGCGTGAAGGAGAGGAAGATGTTCAGGACGAACCCGTAGATCATGACGCCCGCGATCTGCCGCCCGAGGTTGGCGCCCTGGCCCGAGGGGTCCGGGGGCGGCGCAAAGGCGATCGCCGCGAAGAGGAACATGAGGATGATCAGGAAGATCTGGGCGAAGAGGGCGACGAACGCGACGGGGTAGCGCGAGAACTCGACGATGGTCTTCTTGGACATCTCGACGAAGGTCTGGAGGGCCTGGCGGAGGTCCGTGCGGCCGAGGCCGAAGCCGCGGGATACCGTCTCGTTAATACTGCCCCACCCCCTCGGTCCGCCGCAACCGCCGCTCCGTCTCCAGGAAGATCTCGTAGCCGAGGAGGGGGATGATGAGGGAGAACGTGAGGAGGACGGCGAAGGGCACCCACCACTCCCCGCCGAAGAGGTTTCCAATCCCCAGGACCGCGGAACGGACGCCGTCGTTCATGATTGTCGGCGGGAAGGAGGCCGCCACGTACTGCATCCACCCGGGGAAGAAGGTGATCGGGTAGTAGATCCCCATGAGGAAGGCGATGACCCACTGGACGAGCTGGATCACGGAGTTCGCCTCCTTGATCTTCATGATGAACGCGCCGAAGATGAACCCGATGCCCCAGAGGGGGAGGAACCCCGCCACGTAGAAGAGCATGGCCACGCCGAGGTTCCCCGCGAGGGGGTTCACGCCGAAGAGGACGGAGCCGATGGAGAGGGCGATGACGAAGATCATCAAGGAGCGCAGGAACGCGTAGGTGGAGACGCCGGCGAGGACGTAGAAGCGTTTCGCCGGGGCCAGGTAGAGCGACTCGAGGGTCCCGGTCTCCTGCTCCCGGCGGATCCAGTACCCGATGAGCCACATCATCAGGGTGACGACGGTGAACGTGCACGCGCCGAGGAGCATGTAGAGCTTGTAGAAGGCGTCCACGTCGGCGACGCCCGTCGCCCCCGTGTTCCGCAGGAAGTTCGCGCCGGCGTTCGGACCGCCGATGGAGAACCCGAGCATGAGCGGGAACGCGGCGAAGATGATGGGGAGGAACGCCTCCGTGACGAGCATCCCCTTGTACCGCGAGACGATCTTGAGGCGGGAGATCACGACGGTGAGGACGATGTCCAGGTTCGCCCGCCAGCCGGGCCTCCCGAGCCCGATGCCGCGGTCAACCACGGCCGCCAGCGCCCTTCACCTCCGCCTTCCCCACCGCCGCGGTGTCCACCGCGAGGGACCGGCCCGTCTTCGCCATGAAGACGTCCTCTAGCGTGATCTCCTGGGGCTTGACGTACTCGATGGAGGACCCATCCCCCACGAGGGCCTCGATGATCTTCGGCAGCACCACGCGGGAGTTCTCGCATTGGATCGCGAGCTTGCTCCGCCCCCCGCTCTCGGCCTTCACCGCCACCGCGCGGATCCCGCTGAGCCCGCGCACGTCCTCGATCACGCGGCCCGGGAAGATGCCCTCGATCTCGATGACGTCCTCGCGTTTCATGGAGGCCTTCAGCTCCGCGGGGGACCCCAGGGCGATGATCTCCCCGTGGTCGATGATCCCGACGCGCTGGCAGAGCTCCTCGGCCTCGTGCATGAGGTGCGTCGTGTAGAGGATCGTCTTCCCCTGGCGGTTCAGGTCCTTCACGAGGGCCCGCAGATTGCGCGCGGTGGGGACGTCCATGGTGACCGTGGGCTCGTCGAGGATGAGGATGGGGGCGTCATTGATCAGAGACTTCGCGAAGGCGAGGATCATCTTCTGTCCGGAGGAGTACGTCTCCACCGTGCGGTCGATGAAGTCGGAGAGCTCCAGGAGGTCGATGAGCTCCTGGGTCCGTTTCGTCCGGGCCACCTTGGGCACGTGGTAGAGCGCGCCGAAGTAGTTCAGGTTCTCGCGGCCCGTGAGCTTCCAGTAGAGGCCGCGGTCCCCCATGAGCATGCACCCGATGCTCGCGCGGACCTCGTCCTCTTCCTTGAGGACGTTGTGCCCGTTCACCCACGCGTTCCCCGAGGTCGGGATGAGGAGGGTGGTCAGGCACTTGATCAAGGTCGTCTTCCCCGCGCCGTTCGGCCCGAGGAGCCCGAACACCTCCCCATCGAAGACGTCCAGGCTCACGTCCTTCAAGGCCTCGACTTTCTTCTTGCGCTTCGCGCCTTTCTTCCGTTCCTTGGAGATGAATGTCTTGCCGAGGTGCTCCGCCTTGATGATGGGCTCGGGCACGCGACGTTGGACGGTCCGCGGCTATTTAAGTCACGTGCAATCTTGTGAGCAGCGCGCTACCAGGTGTCCTGGATCCAGAAGCGTCGGGACGGGAAGGCCTCCTGCACGAGGCGCAGGCTCCGAGGGTTCCGCGGCGAGATGCGGACCCTTCCCCATCGAAGCTCCGCGGAGAGGGGGCGGAGGCCGAGGAGGAGACCGAGGAGCACGTTCGCCTCCAGGGAGACCGTGGCCACGGGGGGTCCGTCGCCCGCGACGGCGATGCGCGAGCCGATGCGGAGGCGCAGCGGCGCGGACAGCCGACGCTCCAGGATGCGCCGCGTGTCTGCCAGGAGCGCGCCGGGGTTGACCACGGCGGCCATGAACACCGCGGCTTCCCCTCCCTGCTCCTGCAGGGCCCGCGAGAGGGGTCCGATCAGGGGCGAACCGGGCATGGCCCAGTGGAACACCATCGCCGGGTCGCGCCGGCGGAGGCGCCTCAGGAGCCCCGCCAGGAGGGCGTCGCCCACCGCGTCGCCGACCTCGGGGTGCCAGACCACCTCGTTCACGACGGCGGACTCCCGGTCGCGGCTTCCCCAAGCGTAGCCCACGACCTTCCCGCGGTGCTCGGCGACGAGCCACAGCCCCCGCGTGCCCTTCCGTCGCCGATGGCGGGCCCACCGGTTCGCGTTCCGCCGCAGCAGTCCCGTGGAGGCCCGGGCGCGGGCCGCGTACACAGCCTGCACGCCCGTACGGTCACCGGGCCGCATCGACCGGACCCTCATTCCCGCCACTCCAGGGTCAGGACGCGCCGCCAGGTCCCCCTGGCGGTGAGCGGTCCCCGCAGCGTCACACGCCCGGACCGCAGGGAAGCGTCATAGTGCAAGCGATTCCCGAAGCAGTCGAGGACGGCCTCGGCGTCTCCCCGCATGATCACGGTCGGCCGGCCGCGCCGCCCCGGTCGAACGTGGAACCGTTTTCCCTCCAGGGTGATCGTGCACGACCACCGTGGCGTGACGACGTGCACCCGGCCCTCCCACTCTCGGAGGGTCCCGCGGCCGAACGGGGTCCGGGGAAGCCACTCCGAGCGGTAGGCGAACCGTTCGCCGATCCACCGCACCGGGTCGCGGACCTCCAGGAACCGGACCCAGTCCGCGACCTCGGAGTATCCCGTCCGTTCGTAGATGCGGATCGCGGGGAGGTTCCGGCCCGTGAAGAGCGTCGCGTTGGAGATCCCCCGCTCCCGGAGGCGCCTGTGGCAGACGTCCAGGACGCGTGTCGCGAGGCCGCGGCGGCGGTAGTCCCACCGCGTGGCCACGCCGGCGATCCCCCCGGTCCGGACCGGGACGCCGTCGACCAGGAGGGTGAGGTACTCGATGGTCACCGCTGCGGCCACGGTCCCGTCCACGGTCGCCACGAAGGTTTCGTAGGGCATGTCCTTGGGGCGGCGCCGGACCTGCGCCGCGGTAGTGGGGCCGAAGGCGTCCGTGTACACCTGGGCGAGCGCCGCGGCATCGGAGGGTCGCTGCCGCCGCACGACGACGCGGGGCATGGCACTCAGTCGCCGCGGAGCCCGATCAGCGCCTCGCGCACGAGGCGCGCCGCGACGATGGCGGTCTGGCCCTGGTCGTAATGGGGCGAGACCTCGTTCACATCCATCCCTGCGAGGCGGTCCCCGAGGCGGTTGATCACGTGCTTGACGTCGAGGGGCGTCAGCCCGAACGGTTCGGGGTTGCCCACCGCGGGGGCGTAGGCGGGGTCGATGCCGTCCATGTCGATGGTGAGGTAGACGCGCTCGCGGTCCACCGCCTTCAGGGCGCGGTCGAGGGCCTTCGCGATCCCGTCGCGGTGGACCTCCTCCGCGCTCACGTAGACGAGCCCGAGGCGCTCCAGGTCCTCGCGTTCCTCCCGCGAGTAGGACCGCACGCCGCTGTAAACGACGCGCTGCACGCCGACGTGGTCGGAGATCCGCCGCGCGCTGCAGGCGTGGGAGTAGCGGTCCCCGAGGTACTCGTTGCGGAAGTCGAGGTGGGCATCGATGCCGATCACGCCGACGTCCTTGGGGAAGGCCTCCACGACGGCGGGCGCGATGCTGTGCTCCCCGCCGAGCGCGATGGGCACCTTCCCCCGGCGGACGATCTCCGCGGCCTTCGCGCGGACGCCCTTCACCATGGACTCCGAGGGCCCGAACTCCTCCGTGTTCCCGACGTCGGCAAACGGGACGGAGGTGATGTCCCGGCCGTACTCCATGAAATACCGCTCGAAGTTCCAGGAAGCCTCGCGGATCGCGTTCGGGCCCAGCCGCGCCCCCGAGCGGAAGGAGGCCGTGCGGTCGTAGGGCACGCCGAAGATCACCGCCACGGCGTCGTCGACGCTCGAAGATGCATCCGCGAAGAGGAGGTTGTTTACCATGGACTCAGGGGCTCGCCAGCTTCCGCTTCCCCATCGCGGCGATGTACATGATCTCCTGGCCGGAGGAGAGCTTCCCCTTCCACTCCTCCCCGACGGGCAGCTCGAAGGTCTCGTAGCTCTCCAGGTCCATGAGCTGCACCTGGTCCCCGCGGACCGCGAGGACCTGCCCCTTACGCTTGTCGATCGCGGGGACGCGGACCTTGTGCGTCACCGGGTGCACGATGGAGCGCTTCTGTCCGTCGAACACGCCGATCACGTCGAGGCGGGCCTTGGCTTCTCCATGCTTGCCTGGCTTCGAGGTCTGGATGCTCAGGATCTTGCAGGGCTCCTCGTCGACGAGCACGTAGCGGTTCTCCTTGAGCTCGCGGATCTCCTGCTGCGTCCAAGACATGGGCGCTTCGGAAAGTCCGTCTGTATATAAGGATTCGGCGGGGCGCCTCCTTCGAATCGCCCCATCGGGCTTGGGGCAGAACCTTGAAATACGGCGCGCCGCTCGCGAGCGCTCGGTGTGTCCATGAAGGCATGGAGCCTCCTCTTGGTCGGTGCGCTGGTGTCGGCCGCGTTCCTCTCCGGTGCCGCCCGCGCCGAGAACCGCACGGTGTACCTGCAAGCGCTGAACTCCACCTGGCAACCGGGCACGACGATCACCGTCAACGTCGGCGACGTCGTTACCTTCCACGTCTGGAACAACGATACGAACCCCGCGATGGACCACTCCTTCCTCATCTCCGGGACGACCGTGGACGCGCCCCTCCTCCCGGGCATGAACACGACGCAGACCGTGACGTTCAACACCCCGGGCACGTACCACATCTACTGTGGGGTCCTTGGCCACGCGTCCGGCGACGACGGCCACGGCGGCAAGAGCACCGGGATGGTCGTGACCCTCGTGGTCCAGCAGCCCGGTACGACGAAGACTCCCGGGCCCGAGGTCCTCCTGGTGGCCCTCGCCGTCCTTGGCTCGGTGGCGGTCCTCCGCCTCTCGCGCCGGAAGGCCTAGCGGCGACGTGCCCGCGGCTTGCGGGCCGCCCACCCCGGCTTCGGCCCCTTCTTCCTCGCCGCGATCCCGGCGAACGCGCGCTCGAGGTCGCGTTGCAGGCTGTCGCCCAGGTCCCGCTTCGTGTAGAAGTCGGCCCGCGCGGCGATGGCGATCCTCCCCGCCAGGACCCGCGCGAGGCTCCCCCGCTGCCACGGCGGGGCGCCGTGGATCCACACGTGCTGGAACAGGACGCCGTGCTTCGGCGGGGGCGTGTGGTCCTTGAGGTGGCGGAAGAAGGCCTTCTCCGCGCCGAGGACCTGGATCGTGGACGTGGGCATTCGCGCAAGCTCGCTGAGTCCCCCCGCCAGGGCGATGAGCCGCGCGCCGAGCGTGGGGCCGACCAGGCGGGCCAGGTTCGGCGCCATCGCGGTGACGGAGCGCTCCACGTAGGTCAGGAGCCCCTCGCGCTGGGCCGCAAGCCCCGACGCGGTGGCGGCGAGGTCCATGTATCCAGCGCGTTCCGCCGGGCCGATCTCCCCGCCGATGCTGTCCCCGAACTCCCGCGGCATCGACCCGCGGTCCCCGTGCCCGGCGATGAGCTGCGTGTACTCGCGGTCGTCAACGACCTTCGCGAGCTCCGGGAAGTGGAGGCCGTACCACTCTCGGAGGCGCTCCAGGAGGAGGTTGTGGCTCTCCGTCACGTCGTCGAGGGTCGCGACGGCCTGGGCGAGGTGGTCGTCCGCGGTGGGGGCGCGCCGCATCTGGGCCTTCGCGAGGGTGACCATCGCCTCGTGGAGGAGCTTGCGGTCGAAGCCGAACTCCTCGGCGCGGAGGAACGGCGGCGGCGCCTGCGTCATCTTCCCCCCCGCGCGCTCCAGCCGTGGCTCCGTGACGAAGACCTCCGGGGCGGCCTTCAGGAGCTCGCGCTCCTCGTCGAGGACCTTCCACGCGTCGACGGTCTGGAGGCGCCGGGCGATCACCGCGGGGTCCTTGGGGAAGAGGAGTTGGCGGACGACCTTCCCCTCGTCGAGCAGAAAGGCTCCGAACCAGGTGGTGACCAGCTGCACGCCGCGCGAGTAGCACAGTGGGGGATAAACTGTTCGCGGACGCCTACCGATCGCGGACGGGGCTCACGTCGAGGGTCTCTTCCCCGAGGAGGGCTTGGAGGTCCGTCCCGCAGCGGGGGCACCGCGCCCACTCGCCGTCGCGGTAGCCGCAAATCAGGCAGTCCATCGAAATGGGGACGGTTCCGGGGGTTTATGAAGCTGGCGGTGCCAGTCGCATCAGCGGAGCGCGGCGATGGCCGCCCCGAGGGCGTCCGTGGCCTTCGCGTCGAGCTCCTTGGCCTTCCGGAGGGCCTCCACCCACTGCGCGCGGACGCCGAGGTCGGCGAACCCGGAGACGTCGGACTGCTTCACGTTGGGGTGCGCGTCCCAGGGGTAGGGGACGAGCTTCCGGGCCTGCGCGATGACCTCGGCCTCCTGGTGATAGGCGGCCTTGGCGACGTCGAAGTGCGAGCGGGACGAGGGGAACTCGCCGGAGAGGGCGTCCATGAAACTCGCCGCGCAGATGCGGGCGTCCTGGAGCGTGTAGGCGCTGAGGTCGTTCGCGTAGAGCTTCTGGGGCGCCTCGCGCGCCTTGAACTCCGCCTTCATGTCGTCGGCCCAGGAGTCGAAGGCCGCGAGGCCGGAGTGCCACACGTGCTCGTGGGCGGTCTCGCCGGCGTCCGTGTGCGGCCCGATCCAGTACTCGAACTCGTGGGCGAGGAGGACCGCGCGCGCGAGGGACTCGAAGGCGACGACGTGGTGCGGGGGCGCCGGCCCCTTCTTCTTGAAGACGGCGAAGGGCATCGTCGCGGGGCCGCGGGAGCCCCAGCCCTGCCACCGCTTGAACGGGACCTCCGTGGGCTTCGTGGGGTCGGGGTCGTAGTAGGACTCCACGAGGAGCTTCTTGGCCTTTCCCGCGGTGTAGCCGCAGATCACCTGCCACTCCATCGGGGGGACGACCCCGCACGCGGGCACGGGCTTCCCCTCGTCGATGGACTGCGTGACGTGCGACCAGGTCTCGTTCTCCGAGAGGCCGGAGTACTCGTAGTAGGAGTACCCGAGGGCCCGCGCGCCGATCACCGCGGGGTTCTCGCTGGACACCGCCGCGCTAGAGACGTCGAACCCCTTCATCCAGTAGAGGCGGAACGCCGCGCCGGAGATCCCCATCATGTAGCGGTAGGTGATCTTCTCCCCGAACGCCTTCATGGAGATGACCAGGGCCGCGATCGGGCTGAAGCCGCTCTCCCCCACCTTGAATTCCATCCGCGGGATGTCCAGGACCTTCGCGTCCGTCACTCTCTCGCCCCCGATGCGCGGAGCGATGGGACTCCCTTCGGCCTTATTAACCCCTTCTCCGTGATGAAGGCGGTGACGTACCGCCCGGGCGTCACGTCGAAGGCGGGATTGTAGGCGCGGCTTCCGGGGTTCGCCACCCGCCTCCCCTCGACCTCGGTGATCTCCTCCCCGGGGCGCTCCTCGATGCGGATGCCGCGGCCGTCGCGCGTCTTGAGATCGAACGTGCTCAGGGGTGCGGCGACGTAGAAGGGCACGCCGTGCTCCCTGGCCAGGACGGCCTTCTCGTAGGTCCCAATCTTGTTCGCGAAGTCCCCGTTCGCGGCGATGCGGTCGGCGCCGACGAGGACGAGGTCAATCAGCCCCCGCTGGAAGAGGTGGCCGCAGGCGGCGTCCGCGATGACGGCGTGGTCGATGCCCTCCTGCGCGAGCTCCCACGCGGTGAGGCGCGCGCCCTGCAGCCGCGGCCGCGTCTCGCTGACCCAGACGAAGAACCGACGCCTTTTCGCGTGCGCGAGCTGGAGGGGGGCGTTCACGGTGCCGTAGTCCACCGTGGCGAGCGCCCCGGCGTTGCAGTGCGTGAGGATGCGCGATCCCCGGCGGATGAGGCGCTCTCCGTGGACCCCGATGCGGCGGCAGCGGTCCTCGATGTCCGCCGCGTAGGCCTTCGCCGCCTCGAGGACGCCTCCGGACGGATTCGCCGCGGCGAGGACAGTGTCCAGCGCGTGGAAGAGGTCGCGCCCCGTCGGCCGCGTGCGCCGCAGGCGCGCTGCCGCGCGGCGGAGAGCCTGGGGCGAGTCCCCCGCGAGGGCAAGCCCGTATGCCGCCGCGACGCCGATGGCGGGCG
>Ga0209751_10005554_pt1 | contig 11860 bp, 11 predicted proteins | sample RifCSP13_1_FD_184019 | JGI IMG/M metagenome (GOLD analysis project Ga0209751, IMG submission 184019) | Soil microbial communities from Rifle, Colorado - Rifle CSP2_sed 13_1 (SPAdes) (version 2) | ecosystem: Environmental > Terrestrial > Deep subsurface > Rock core/Sediment | place: Rifle... | reverse complement strand
GTTGATCACCGCCTCGCGGCAGCCGACCGCCGCCAGGCGCTCGAGGAGCCAGACGATCAGCGGCTTGCCGCCCGCCTGGACCAGCGCCTTGGGCAGCGCATCGGTGAGCGGCCGCAGCCGCTCGCCGCGGCCCGCGGCGAGGAGCATGGCTTTCATTCGAGCTCGTCGAGGAGCCGCGCCAGCGGCGCCAGTGCGGCATAGCGCGCGGCGACGGCGCGCGCATAGCCGACGAAGCGCGGCGCATCCTCGAGATACACCGGCTTGCCGTCGCGGTAGCGGATGCGCGCGAAGATTCCCAGCACCTTGAGATGGCGCTGCAGCCCCATCCAATCGAAGGCGCGCCAGAATTCGGCGAAATCGGCATCCACCGGAAGCTGCGCGCGTTTGGCCTTTTCCCAATAGCGCACGGTCCAGTCGAGCACCTGCTCCTCCTCCCAGCTGACGAAAGCATCGCGCAGCAGCGACACGATGTCGTAGCTGATCGGCCCGAGCACCGCGTCCTGGAAATCGAGCACCCCGGGATTGGGCTCGCAGACCATGAGGTTGCGCGGCATGAAATCGCGGTGCACATAGACGGCGGGTTGTGCCTGGGCGCTTTTGACCAGCAGGCTGAAGATTTCTTCCAATTCATGTTTTTGATCATCGGATAACTCGAATTGGAGATGACGCTTCAAATACCACTCGGGGAAAAGCCCCATTTCGCGCCGCAGGAGCGCTTCATCGTAAGGCGGCAGCGCGCCGGGACGCGTCGCAAGCTGCCAGCGCAGCAGCGCGTCCGTCGCGTCGCCGAAAAGGCGCGGCGCGTTTTCCGCCGAGAGCTCCTGCAGGTAGGTTCGTGTGCCAAGGTCGCCGAGCAGCAGAAAGCCGCGGCCGAGGTCCTGCGAAAAAATTTCGGGAGCGTTGACCCGCGCCGCGCGCAGCATCCTCGCGACGCGCACGAAGGGCCGGCAGTCTTCCTTGCCGGGAGGCGCGTCCATGGCGATGAAGCTGCGCCCGTCGTCGACGGACACGCGGAAGTAGCGGCGAAAGCTCGCGTCCCCGGATGCGGGAGTCAGAGTGAAGCGAGCCGCCTGAATTTGCGCGCCGATCCAGCGCTCCAGGTCGGCGCGCCGATCTTCAGCGTGTATCATTGAAAATTCTAACACCACCGAAAAGCGCTCCGGCCCGCTCCATGCCGTACCGATCTGCGACGCTGGCAGTCGCGCTCGTCGTTGCCGCTCCGGCGCTGGCGCAAACCGCGGGCAGCGGCGCCAAAGACCCCATCACCATCGACGCACAGAATATCGAAGGCGTGGGCGACCTCGAGGTCACCGCGCGCGGCGCGGCGGAGATCAAGCGCGACGACGTCACGATTTTCGGCGAAGTCCTGAGATACAACCGCCAGTTCGGATCGGTCGAGGGCGAAGGCGGCGTGCGCCTGCAAAGCGGCCCCGACCGGTTAACGGGTCCGCGCCTGCAGTACAACACGCTGGACGACACCGGCTACCTCGAGCAGCCCGTTTTCCTGCTGCAGCGCGACCCGCCGGCGCGCGGCAGCGCCGACCGCCTCGAATTTGTCGGCAAGGACCACTACCGGCTGAAGAATGCGAGCTTCACCACCTGCCGGCCGGGAGAGGACGACTGGACGCTCGAAGCGAGGGATCTCGACCTCGACTACGGAAACGACGAAGGCGTGGCACGCGGAATGCGGCTGCGCTTCTTCGACACCACGCTGCTCGCGTCGCCCTACGCGAGCTTTCCGCTGGAGAACCGGCGCCGCAGCGGCCTGCTCGCGCCCTACTACTCGCAGACCTCGACGCGCGGCCTGGAAGTCGGCATGCCGTATTACTGGAACATCGCGCCGGAGCGCGACGCCACCATCACCCCGGTGATCATGGGAAGGCGCGGGGTGCAGCTGAAGAACGATTTCCGCTATCTCGGGCCGGCCTATTCGGGAAACCTGCGCCTGGAATACCTGCCCGACGACAGGGTGTTCGGAAATTCACGCGACGGGGTCGCATTCGAGCACGCGCAATCGTTCTCCCCGGCGCTCAAGGGGAATATCGACTACAACCGGGTGTCGGATTCGCGTTACTTCGTCGACTTGGGGAGCGGGGTGCGCCAGATCACCAGCGGGAACCTCTCGCAGGACGCGAGCCTCGTCTACAGCGGCCTGTTCGAGCACGGCCCCTATACGCTGCAGGCGCGGATGCAGCGTTTCCAGACGCTGCAGGACCCGCTATCGCCGACGGTGCCGCCCTACCAGCGGACCCCGCAGTTCCTGTTCACCACCAGCCAGTACGGCATGGGCGGTTTTGTCGACTCGACGCTGCCGGCGGAATTCGTGCGCTTTTCGCATCCCACCGACATCCAGGCCACGCGCATCGGCATGACGCCAACTCTCGCCGGCGCGTTCGTGGCGCCCGGCTGGTACGTCACGCCCAAGACGGGGCTGCGCTACGTCGCGTACAGCTTCGACAGCAGCGCGACCGCGCAGTCCAGTTCGACGAACCGCGCGATCCCCTTCGTCAGCCTCGACAGCGGCATGGTGCTGGAGCGCAGTTCGAGCTGGTTCGACAGCCGGCTCACCCAGACGCTCGAGCCGCGGATGTTCTATCTCTATGTGCCGTTCCACCAGCAGAACACCATCAAGACCTTCGACACCGCCCTCGCGGACTTCAATTACCCGCAGCTGTTCACGGAAAACCGCTTCGTCGGCGGCGACCGCTTCGGCGACGCGAACCAGATCACCTTCGCGGTCAGCTCGCGCTACTTGCAGCAGGACGGGCAGGAAGCCTTTCGCGCGACGCTGGGGCAGCGGTTTTACTTCAACGAGGAGCGGGTCGGGCTGGACCCGGCCTCGGAGCTGCGCCGCAAGGGCGACTCGCACGTTCTCGCCTCGGTCGGCGGCCGGGTGTTCCGGCACTGGAGCTACGATGCCACCACCGAGTACGACCGGCATACCAGGGTCACCGAGCGCTACACGGCGGCAGTGCGCTACAACCCGGAGCGCGCGAAGGTGGTCAACTTCACCTACCGGTTCAACCGCGATGCGCTGAGGCAGCTCGACCTGTCGGGCCAATGGCCGCTGGCGGCGGGCTGGTACGGCGTGGGGCGCTACAATTACTCTGTCCTGGACAAGCGCCTGCTCGAGGGACTGGCCGGCTTCGAGTACAACTCCGGGTGCTGGTCGTTCCGCGCGCTGCTGCAGCGTGTCCAGGCGGCGACGACGGTGAGTTCCTCGACGCTGTTTTTCCAGCTCGAGCTGCGTGGCGTAGGGCAGCTGGGCACCGACGAGACGGTGGAGCTGCTCAAGCGCAACGTGCCGGGATACTCGCTCACCAACCCGAGCGATCCGATGCTCACGCCGCCGAGCGCGCGTCCGCGGCTGCCCTTTGAACAGGTTTACTAGATGAGCAAGCTTTTCCTCCTGGCGGCACTGGCCACGCTGACCTTCGCCGCCCAGGCGCAGAAGGTCGTGCTCGTCGACCGTATCGTGGCGATCGTCAACAAGGAGGTCATCACGCTCTCCGAGCTGAACGAGGCGGTCGCGGGCGCGGAGCGCCAGCTGCTGCGGCAGGGGACGCAGGCGCCGTCGCGCGAAGTGCTCCTGCGGCAGATGCTCGAGCGCATGGTCATGGACAAGGCGCAGCTGCAGCTCGCGCGCGACACCGGCATCCGGGTCGACGAGCTGCAGCTCGACCGCGCGGTGCAGCGCATCGCCGAAAACAACAATATGACGCTGGCGGAATTCCGGCGCACGCTGGAGCGCGACCGCGTGCCCTTCGAGCTGTGGCGCGAGGAGCTGCGCGAACAGATCCTGCGCACGCGCCTGCGCGAACGCGAGGTCGACGACAGGATCCAGGTGAGCGATACCGAGGTCAGCCTGTTTCTCGAGGAGCAGAAGTTGCGGCCCGGCGATCGCGTGGAATACAACGTGTCGCACATCCTGGTGCGCATTCCAGAGCAGGCGAGTCCCGAGCGCATCGACGCGGCGCGCGGCAAGGCGGAGAAAATCATCGCCGAAGCCACGCAGGGCGTCGACTTCGCCCGGCTCGCCGCGGCCAATTCGGACGCCTTCGACGCCCTGCAGGGCGGCGCGCTCGGCTGGCGCACCCACGACCGCCTGCCGGAAGCCTTCGCGGGCGCGCTGACGCGGATGAAGCCGGGCGACATCAGCGGGATCGTGAGCAGCGCGGCCGGATTGCACGTGCTGAGGCTCAACGAGCGGCGCGGCGCCGCGGCCGGCGGCGCGCCGGTGGCGCAGACGCGGCTGCGGCATATCCTGATCCGCGTCAGCGAGGCGATTTCCGAAGCGGACGTGCGCCGGCGGCTTGCCGATCTGCGCGATCGCATCGTCGGCGGCAGCGCCGATTTCGCGGAAATGGCGCGCGCGCATTCCGACGACGCCACCGCGGCGCGCGGCGGCGAGCTCGACTGGGTGTATCCCGGCGACACGGTGCCGGAGTTCGAGCGCGCCTACCAGGGCCTGAAGATCGGCGAAATCAGCGCGCCGGTGCGCTCGCCCTTCGGCTACCACCTGATCCAGGTGCTCGAGCGGCGCTCGGGCGATCTCAGCCCCGAGCGGCAGCGCCTGCAGGCGCGCCAGGCGCTGCGCGAGCGCAAATCCGACGAGGCCTACCAGGAATGGTTGCGCCAGCTGCGCGACCAGAGCTACGTCGAGCTGAAACTTGAGGAAAAGTAGACCGGTCGTCGCGCTCACTTCGGGCGAACCGGCCGGGATCGGGCCGGAGCTTTGCGCGCGCGTGGCGCGCGAGCCGCTCGCCGCGCGCATCGTGGCGATCGGCGACCGCGGCCTGCTTGCCGGCTGTCCCGATATCGAGCACCTACCTCTGGTCCGGCCGAGCGTCCCCGGCCGCCTCGACGCCGCGAACGGCCCCTATGTCGTCGCGGTCCTCGAGCGCGCGCTGCGCGGCTGCCTCGCCGGCGAGTTCGACGCGATGGTGACCGCGCCGGTGCAGAAAAGCACGCTCAACGATGCCGGCATCGCGTTTACCGGCCATACCGAATTTCTCGCGGAGCGCTCGGGTTCGAAGCAGGTGGTCATGATGCTGGTCGGCGGCGGCTTGCGCGTAGCGCTCGCCACCACGCACCTGCCTCTCGCTGAAGTCCCCAAGAACATTACCCGGGAAAAGCTGCAGCAGATTTTGCGCGTATTGGATACCGACCTGCGGCGGCGCTTCGGCATCGCGCGCCCCCGCATCCTGGTGGCGGGGCTGAACCCGCATGCGGGCGAGTCGGGCTATCTCGGCCGGGAGGAGGCCGAGGTCATCGCGCCGGCGATCGGCGACGCGGTGCGCGCCGGGATCGACGCGAGCGGCCCGGTCCCGGCCGATACGCTGTTCGTCCCCGAGCGGCTGGCGGCCGCCGACTGCGTGCTCGCGATGTATCACGATCAGGGTCTGCCGGTGCTCAAGTACGCGAGCTTCGGGCGCGGGGTGAACGTCACGCTCGGCCTGCCGTTCGTGCGCACCTCGGTCGATCACGGCACGGCCCTGGACCTCGCGGGAACGGGCAGGGCGGACGCGGGAAGCATGATCGAGGCGGTGAAACTTGCCATCGAGCTTGCATCGGCCGCGTAAGAGGTTTGGGCAGCACTTCCTCCACGACCCGAGGGTTCTGGAGAGGATCGTGAATTCGATTCAACCCAGAGAAAGTGATTTCATTGTGGAGATCGGGCCGGGCGAGGGCGCGCTCACCCGACTTCTCCTCGAAAGAAAACCCGAACTCGAAGTCATCGAAATCGATCGCGATCTCGCGGCGCAGCTCGCTTCTCAGAACATCAAGGTCCACCAGGCGGACGCGCTGGAGTTCGACTACTCAGTCTTTCCGCGCGGCATGCGCATCGTCGGCAACCTGCCGTACAACATTTCGACCCCGCTGCTGTTTCACCTGGCGCGCTTCGCGCCTCGCGTGCGCGACCTGCATTTCATGCTGCAACGCGAGGTGGTCGAGCGCATGGTCGCGGCGCCCAGCACGCCGGCATACGGCCGCCTGTCGGTAGCGCTGCAGGCGCGTTTCAGCATGAAGAAATTGTTCAACGTATCGAAGGGAGCGTTCCGCCCGCCGCCGAAGGTCGAGTCGGCGGTCATCCGTCTCGAACCTCTTTCAAGAATATTGAATATCAACGAAGACCAGCTGCGACAGGCATTTTCAGGGCGGCGCAAAATGCTGAGGAACTGCCTTCCCGAAGTCGATTTCGCCGCGCTCGGCATCGACCCGACGCTACGGCCGGAGAATCTCTCGCCCGCGGATTACGCGCGGATCGCGGAGACCACCAGGCGCCGGCCCCAGACCGACTGACGCGAGCCCGCCTGCGCCCAGTAGCGGCGCTCCTCGTCGCCGGCCGCTTTCCTCGCCCTCGATGCGCAGTACAGGTACTGCGGCAGGCCGACCAGCCATTCGTAGAGCCGCTTGGGCCTCGGCTCGTCGACGTCGTGCAAGCCGATGCCGCCGAATCCCGCGAGCGTCAGGAAGAGGTACAGCTGCGGGAACGACCAGGGCATGACGTGCATGTGGGTGCCGCGCCGGATCCTGCCGGCGAGCGACGGAAAGCCGGGAAAGAATCCGCGCAGCAGGTATTGCACCCGGGCTCCCGGATACCACACGTTCGGCGTGGTGACGACGAGCATTCCGCCGGGCGCGAGATGCCGGAACGCGGAACGCAGGAACAGATCCGGGTTGGCGAAGTGCTCGAGGCCCTCGCAGCATACGATGGCCTCGTAGCTGCCGAGGTCCGCAGGCAATCCCGCGTCCAGGTCCGCAGTGCGGAAACTGCGGTAACCGGCCGGCGGCTCGCCGTAGAGATCGATGCCGTCGATCTCACGCTTGAAGCCGAGTTCCGCCGTAAGCCAGCCCGATCCACAGGGGGCATCGAGCACGCTGGCCGGCCGCTTTTCGCCGAGCAGCCGCGCGACCACGGGTTGGTAGCCCTTCAATTGCGCTCGATGAACTCGATCTTGTAGCCGTCGGGATCCTCGACGAAAGCGATCACCGTGGTGCCGCCCTTCACCGGCCCGGCCTCGCGCGTCACCTTGCCGCCTTTCGCGCGCACCGCGTCGCACATGCGGCGGGCGTCGTCGACCTCGATCGCCACGTGGCCGAAGGCGCCGCCCATCTCGTAGCGGTCGACGCCATGGTTGTAGGTCAGCTCGAGCACCGCGGCCCGCTCCTCGGTGTCGTAGCCGACGAAGGCGAGCGAGTATTTCTGCTCGGGGCGCTCGGTGGTGCGCAGCAGCTTCATGCCGAGTACCCCGGTATAAAAGTCCACCGAGCGCTTCAGGTCGCCCACGCGCAGCATGGTATGCAGGATCTTCATGGTTTTCCCTCTTGCGGGCACAGCGTCATCTGTTGCTCCTCGATCCAGGCCTCGGCGAGATCGTTGATCGCCTGAGGCTTGCGATTCGCCGACTCTATCGGCGGGCCGATGCGCACGGTCACCGTGCCGGCGCGCTTCACGAAGGCGTTGCGCGGCCAGACCAGGCCCGCATTGTGCGCGACCGGCACCACCGGGGCGCCGCTCGCCGCGGCAAGCCACGCGCCGCCGAGCTGGTAGGCGCGGCGCTCGCCCGGGGCGACGCGCGTGCCCTCGGGGAACACCACCACCCAGAATCCCTGCGCGAGGCGCTCGCGCCCGCGGCGCGCGATGCTGCGCAGCGCCGCGAAGCCGCGCGAGCGGTCGATGGCGATGGGGCTCATCAGGGCGAGTCCCCAGCCGAAGAACGGGATCCACAGCAGTTCGCGCTTGAGGACATGCACCTGCGGCGGGAAGATCAGCTGGAAGGCCATGGTCTCCCAGGCCGACTGGTGCTTGGCGAGAATCACCGCGGGCCGGTCGGGCAGGTTCTCGCTGCCCTCGATGCGCCAGCCGATGCCGAGGATGCGCCGGGCGAGGACCACGACCAGGCGCGACCAGCCGGAGATGATGCGGTAGCGCAGCATCCGGGGCAGCGGGATGGTGGCGAGCGCGAGCAGCGCGTAGGGCGGAGTGACGACGAGCAGCGCAGCCGCGAACAGGCCCGAACGCGCGAAGCTCATCGGGCCAGGTGATCGGCGAACGCCGCGAGGTCGGCGAACGTCTGGGTGCCGGGCGGAAGTCTTCCCGCCTCGCGCGTCTTCTTTCCCTTGCCGGTCAGCACCAGCACCGGGCGGGCGCCGGCCGCGGCGGCGGCTTCGAGGTCGCGCTGCGCGTCGCCGACCATGTACACGCTCTTAAGCGGCACGTTGAAGCGCCGCGCCGCCTCCAGCAGCATGCCCGGCTGCGGCTTGCGGCACATGCATCCCGAGTCGGAGGCGTGCGGGCAGAAGAAGAACGCGTCGACCCTGCCGCCGACCTGCGCAGCGGCGCGCTGCAGCGTGTCGTGGATCGAGAACAGCGTTTGCGCGTCGAACAGCCCGCGCGCGATGCCCGACTGGTTGGTCGCCACCACGATGCGGTAGCCCTCCTGCACCAGGCGCCCGATCGCCTCGAGGCTGCCCTTGATCGGCTTCCATTCCTGCGGCGACTTGATGTGCTTGTCGCTGTCCTGGTTGATGGTGCCGTCGCGGTCGAGGATGATCAGCTTCATTTGGCGAGCCTGGAAATATCGGCGACACGGTTCATCGCTTCGCGCAGGTCGCGCAGCAAGGCGAGACGACCGCGGCGCACCGTCGCGTCATCGGCCATGACCTTGACGGAATCGAAAAAAGCATCGATGGGTGCTTTCAACACCGAAAACGATGTGAGATAGCCCGTGTAATCGCCTCGATCGAACAGCGCCCCTGCTTTCTCCGAAGTCGAACGGATCGCTTCCTGCAATGCGCGCTCAGCCGGTTCTTTGAGCTCGCCCAATGCCGCATTTTCGAACTTTTCGCCCTTTGCCTCCGCCTGCTTGAGAATGTTCACGACACGCTTGTTTGCGGTCGCAAGGCTTTCGGCTTCCGGCAGCGCTTGGAATGCTTTTACGGCTTCAAGTTGCTTCGGCACAAGACTGGGTTGGGTGCGATTTCTAACTAGAACTGCATCTACTTGGAGAGTGGAAAAGCCGAGTTCTTTGAGATAGCTGGCAAAGCGCTCGACCACGAATTCAACGAGCTCAAGAGGCGATTTGCTTTTGAAAGGCTCGAACGCCGCATCGGACAGTTCCATTAGCGACAAGGGCAGTTTGTTTTCGACAATGATCCTGACTATTCCTAGAGCAGCGCGGCGCAGACCGAAAGGATCCTTGTCACCGGTCGGTTGCTGACCAATGCTGAACATTCCGGCGATTGCATCGAGCTTGTCCGCAAGCGCGACCGCGCAGGCGACTGAGTGCTTGGGAAGTGCGTCATTTGCGAAACGCGGCCGGTAGTGCTGCTCGATAGCATCGGCGACCGCGACGGGCTCGCCGTCGTGCAGCGCGTAGTAACGGCCCATCACGCCCTGCAGCTCGGGAAACTCGCCGACCATGCCGGTGAGCAGGTCGGCCTTTGAGAGCCAAGCAGCGCGTGCGGCTAGCGATGAGTCGGCTTCGAGCGCGCGCGCGATATGGCCTGCCAGCAGCTGAATGCGTTCAACTCGTTCGAGCTGCGTGCCGAGCTTCCGGTGATAAAGGACCTTTCCCAATAGCGGCACGCGCTCGTCGAGTCGGGTCTTGCGGTCCTGGTCATAGAAGAAGCGCGCGTCCTCGAGCCGTGGGCGCACCACCCGCTCGTTGCCACCGATGATCTGGCGTGGGTCGGCGACGTTCATGTTCGACACGATGAGAAAGCGCGGCAACAGCTTTGCCGCTGCATCAAAAAGCGGAAAGTACTTCTGGTGCTGCCGCATGGTAAGGACCGCACATTCCTGCGGCACTTCGAGGAAGGCGCGGTCGAACTCGCCGGCGTAAACTGCCGGATACTCGACCAGGGCGGTGACTTCGTCGAGGAGATCGTGGTAGGCGCCGAGGCCGGCCTGGTGCTTCTTGGCTTCGGTTTTCAGCTGCCGCTTGATTTCGGTGCGGCGGATCTCGAAATCGGCGATCACCATGCCTCTCTTGCGCAGCTTGGTCTCGTATTCGTCGGCGAGCGAAAGGCGAATCGGCGCTGCAGCCATGAAGCGGTGGCCGCGCGTCAGGTTGCCGGCCGGCACGCCGAGCACGCTGCCCGGGACTACGCGCTTGCCGTGCATCATCACCAGCCCGTGCACCGGGCGGGCGAACTGCACTTCGCCGTCGCCCCAGCGCATCAGCTTGGGAATCGGCAGCTCCTTGAGCGCGGCCTCGACTCGTTGCGCCAGCACGTCCTTCAACTTTGCGCCGACCGTCGTGAAGCGTGCCAGCCACACCTCGCCCTTCGCGCTCTGATGCTTTTCGAGCGATTCGACCGGGACCCCGCACTTTTTCGCAAATCCCCCGGCGGCCTCGGGTCCGGCACTGACGGACGGGCCGGTCCTCTCGGTGCGCACGTCGGCTGCCTTTTCGAGCACCCCGGGAATCATCACCGCGAGGCGTCGCGGCGTCGCGAAGCAGCGAACCGTATCCGCATGCGGCAGCAAGCCATCGCCCAGCGCCGCGGCAAGCGATTCGCCGAACGTCTCCGAAAGCAGGCGCAGCGCTTTCGGCGGCAGCTCCTCGGTGAGCAGCTCGACCAGCAAGGTCGCGGCCATCAGCTTGCCTTCGCCATCGGGAATCCGAGCCGCTCGCGTGATTCGTAGTAGGCCTGGGCGACTGCGCGGGCAAGGGCGCGCACGCGGCCGATGGTGGCGGCTCTTTCCGCTACCGAGATCGCGCCGCGTGCATCCAGCAGGTTGAAGGTGTGCGAGGCCTTCAGGACCATTTCGTAAGCTGGCAGCACGCATTGCGCTTCAATGAGACGCTTTGCTTCCTGCTCGAAATTCTTGAACAGATCAAACAGCAGATCGACATTCGCCAGTTCGAAGTTGTAGCGCGATTGCTCGACTTCGTTCTGGTGGTAGACGTCCCGGTAGCTGACCCCGGGAGCCCACACCAGGTCGAAGACGCTTTCCCTGCCCTGCAGGGCCATGGCCAGGCGCTCGAGACCGTAGGTGATCTCGCCGAGCACCGGTTTGCAGGCGAGGCTGCCGACCTCCTGGAAATAGGTGAACTGGGTGATCTCCATGCCGTCGAGCCACACTTCCCAGCCGAGGCCCCAGGCGCCGAGCGTCGGTGATTCCCAGTCGTCCTCGACGAAGCGGATGTCGTGCTCCCTGGGATTGACGCCGATCTCGCGCAACGACTCGAAGTAGATCTCCTGGATGTCGTCCGGCGAGGGCTTGAGCGCGACCTGGTACTGGTAGTAGTGCTGCAGGCGGTTCGGGTTCTCGCCATAGCGCCCGTCTTTCGGGCGGCGCGAGGGCTGCACGTAGGCCGCTTTCCAGGGCTCGGGCCCGATGGCGCGCAGGAAGGTCGCGGGGTGGAAGGTGCCCGCGCCGACTTCCATGTCGTAGGGCTGCAGCAGCACGCATCCCTGGCGGTCCCAGAACGTGTTGAGCCGCAGGATGAGTTGCTGGAAAGTCCGCATAAAGCTCGCCGGATTCTACCGACTGCGTCGCGCGGCGAATACCGCGGCGGCGAGAATCGCCAGCGAGGCAAGCACGATCGGCCAGTCGTTCCAGCGCAGGTAGGGCGTGAGTCCCGAGTAGCCCTGCGCCGCGATCTCCAGCCGGCCTTCGGCGAACTGGGGCAGCCGGGCGAGCACGCGCCCGTCGCGATCCACCGCGGCGGTGACTCCGGTGTTGGTGGCCGCGAGGTGCATGCGGCCGGTCTCGATGGCCCGCAGCCGCGCGATCTGCAGGTGCTGGCCGGGCGCGAGCGAGTCGCCGAACCACGCCACGTTCGACAGGTTGACGAGCAGCGTCGCCTGCGCCGCGCGGCGCGCAATCTCGTCGCCGAACGCATCC
>Ga0209751_10005552_pt1:10000-11861 | contig 11861 bp, 6 predicted proteins | sample RifCSP13_1_FD_184019 | JGI IMG/M metagenome (GOLD analysis project Ga0209751, IMG submission 184019) | Soil microbial communities from Rifle, Colorado - Rifle CSP2_sed 13_1 (SPAdes) (version 2) | ecosystem: Environmental > Terrestrial > Deep subsurface > Rock core/Sediment | place... | reverse complement strand
CGTCGACGCCCTCGTACGCGGCGACGCGCTGGCCGGGATCGCCGTGATCGACCGGCTGGAGACGGAGGGCCGCGATCTCGTCGCCTTCGCCGACCAGGTCGTGGCCCGTCTCCGCGCCGTCGTCGTGGCGCGGCTCGGCGGCTCGGCCGGCGAACCCGACCTGCCGCCCGCCGCCCTGGCCGAGCTTGCCCGCCGGGTCGCCGGCCTCGATGCGACTCGCAGCACGGCCGGCGGCTTCCGGTTCCAGCTGGAACTGCTCCTGCTGCGCGGTCTGCCGCCCACGGCCCCGTCGTCCGTCCCGTTGCGCCCCGCCCCGGCGCCGCTATCCGACGTCCCTGCGCCGGTCCAGGCTCCGGCCCGTCGTCGCCCTGCCCCGGCGCCCGCCCTGTCCTCGGAACCCGCCGCGTCCCCGGATGCGGTCCCGGTCCCGATGTCGGGCGACGCGCTCGAGCGCCTGCGCCGCGGCTGGCGAGAGCTCGTGGGCCACGTCTCCGCCAACCCCGCCAACCGGCCGCTCATCGAGGCCTGCCGCCCGGTCGAGGTGCGCGACGGGATCGTCGTCCTCGGCTTCCCCGAAGACCAGTCCTTCTTGCGCGACATCGCGGAACGCAAGAAACGCGTCCTGGAGGACGCCGTGCGCCAGGTGCTGGGCGCCGACTACGGCGTGCGCTGCATCGCCACCAACGTCGACGCGCTCGAGCCGCTCCCCGATGAGGCGGCGGATACCCTCGAGCTGGCCCAGCGCGTCTTCGGCGGGGACCTCATGGACGTCGCCGAGATCAGCTAGGAGGATCGGATGAGCTTCGGCAACCTCGCCAAGATGGCCCAGCAGATGCAGGCCGAGATGGCCCGCGTGCAGGGCGAGCTGGAGACCCTGACCGTCCAGGGCAGCGCGGGGGGCGGCGCCGTCATGGCCACGGTCACCGGCAAGCAGGAACTCGTCTCGATCGCCATCGACCCGGACGTCGTGGACCCGGCCGACGTGGAGATGCTGCAGGATCTCGTCACGGCCGCCGTCAACGACGCGCTCCGGACCGCGCGCAGCGAGGCCGAGCGCCGCATGGCCGCCATCACCGGCGGCCTTCGCCTGCCTGGCCTCGGCTGAGGCGCCCGTGGCCCAGCTGATCGAGCCCGTCGCCCGGCTCATCGAGGCGTTCGCCCGGCTCCCGGGGATCGGCCCCAAGACGGCGCAGCGATTGACGTTCCACCTCCTGCGAGCCCCCGAGAGCGAGGCACGCACGCTGGCCGCCGCCCTCGTGGCCGTGCGCGACGAGGTCGTCTTCTGCGAGGAGTGCTTCAACATCGCCTCGGGACCGCGCTGTCCCATCTGTCTCGACGAGGGCCGCGACCGCGACCGGCTGGTCGTCGTCGAGGAGCCGCTCGACGTATTGGCCCTCGAGAGGACGGGCGTCGTGCGCGGCCTCTACCACGTCCTGCAGGGGGCCATCTCGCCCATCGATGGCATCGGACCCGAGCGGCTGCGCATCCGCGAGCTGATCGAGCGTGTCGCCCTTCGCGCCGCTGACGGTCGTCCCTTCGCGGAGGTCATCCTGGCCACGAACCCCACGCTGGAGGGAGAGGCCACCGCGATGTACCTTGCCGAACGGCTCGCCGCGCACGTCGAGAGCATCACGCGCATCGCCCGCGGCATCCCCGTCGGCGGGGACCTCGAGTACGCCGATGAGGTGACGCTCGTGCGCGCCCTCCAGGGCCGCCGGGCCCTCGATCCGGCAGAGCGATGAGCCACCTCGTCAACGAGATCCTCCTGCGGCTGGCGAAGGCCGGGGTGGCCGCCCTGCTGGGCGCAGGCGTCTACCTGGTCGCCACCGTCCAGTTCGGGGCGAGCGGCTCGGTCGAGCTC
>Ga0209751_10005552_pt1:0-5000 | contig 11861 bp, 6 predicted proteins | sample RifCSP13_1_FD_184019 | JGI IMG/M metagenome (GOLD analysis project Ga0209751, IMG submission 184019) | Soil microbial communities from Rifle, Colorado - Rifle CSP2_sed 13_1 (SPAdes) (version 2) | ecosystem: Environmental > Terrestrial > Deep subsurface > Rock core/Sediment | place: Rifle... | reverse complement strand
TGGAGCCGACGTTGAAATACCACCCTTGTTGGATTTCGGTTCTAACCGCGACCCGTGATCCGGGCGCGGGACAGTGTCAGGCGGGCAGTTTGACTGGGGCGGTCGCCTCCTAAAGAGTAACGGAGGCGCCCAAAGGTTCCCTCAGGCTGAATGGAAACCAGCCGTAGAGTGCAAAGGCATAAGGGAGCTTGACTGCGAGACCCACAAGTCGAGCAGAGACGAAAGTCGGGCTTAGTGATCTGGTACCTCCGAGTGGAAGGGGTATCACTCAACGGATAAAAGCTACCCCGGGGATAACAGGCTGATGGTGCCCAAGAGTTCACATCGACGGCACCGTTTGGCACCTCGATGTCGGCTCGTCGCATCCTGGGGCGGAAGTACGTCCCAAGGGTTTGGCTGTTCGCCAATTAAAGCGGTACGTGAGCTGGGTTCAGAACGTCGTGAGACAGTTCGGTCTCTATCCAGCGTGGGCGTAGGGAACTTGAGAGGAGCTGCTCCTAGTACGAGAGGACCGGAGTGGACGAACCGCTGGTGTGCCAGTTGTCCTGCCAAGGGCATCGCTGGGTAGCTATGTTCGGTCGGGATAAGCACTGAAAGCATCTAAGTGCGAAGCTCGCCTCAAGATGAGGTTCCCCACCGGGTCAACCGGGTAAGACCGCAGGTAGACCACCTGTTTGATAGGCGGCATGTGGAAGTCGGGTGACCGGCGAAGCTGAGCCGTACTAATGGTCGAGGGCTTGACCACTTCAGCAGCTGACCAATGGGCAGCTGCCAGGGATCTCGGATCCCACCTTGTCGCCGGCACGGGCCGGCGTGGACAGAACGCGAAGATTCCCATCGACTCGAGCGCCGCACGCGGACGAATGGTCCCCGTGGCGTCGCAGCCGGTCACATCGTCACAGCAGAAGAACCCCGGTGACTCCAGCGGAGAGGCCACACCCGTTCCCATCCCGAACACGGCAGTTAAGCTCTCCAGCGCCGAAGATACTGAGAGGGCAGCCTTTCGGGAAAATAGGTCGTCGCCGGGGTTTTTCGCATCCTGGAGCCGGGCCCGTATGATTCCCGTGTGACCACGCCTCACGGGGCCGACGCGGACGGCGCCGAGCTTGCCGCCTCCGACGCGCCGCGGACCGTGGCCGCGATCTGCATGTACCTGCTTGCCGAGGACGGCGCCTGGCGTGCCGCCCGTCCGCTGCGCGAGCATCGCTGCACAGCGGCCTCGCCGGTCGTCGCGCCCAGCCTGGAGAAGCAGCGCCGCCTGTGCCTCATCGATGATCACGTCCGTTGCCCTGCTTATCTGAGCGCGCGCGAGGCGCTGGCGCGGGACCGCGGCGTCTCCGTGGAGGACCTTGAAGCGTTCGAGGAGCGCCTGGCGTCGCGCGTTCCACGCAGCGTGCCGGTCGCACTGGATCGGCCCAGTGCGATCACCGGACCCCTGGCCATCGTCGGCGGGACGAGACAGGCCACGCGCATCGGGCTGGCCGCGGTCATGCTCGCGGCCGGGGGCGTGCTCCTGGCGGCTCGTTTCGTGGGTGGCGGCCCCGCCGGATCTGTGGGGGCTACGCCGACGGCGTCGCCCGCGGCGTCGAGCCCGGTGCCGAGCGCGACCGCTGTGGCATCACCCAGCCCCTCCCCCTCGCCGACGGCCAGCCCGTCACCGAGCCCGTCACCGAGCTCCAGTCCCATCCCGAGCCCGAGCCCGAGCCCGAGCCCCGCGACGAAGCCGAGCGCCTCGCCCTCGCCGAGCCTGCCCGCCCCGACCCGCACCTACACCGTGCAGGCGGGTGACACGCTCATCGGCATCGCGGCGAGGTTCGACACGACCGTGGCCATCCTGCAGGCGCTCAACGGGATCGACGATGCGCGGTTCATCCGCACCGGGCAGGTCCTGAAGATCCCCTGAAACCGGCCGTCCCACCGACAGTCAGCGCTGGCAGCTCCGGCAGTAGCTGGTGACGAAACCGCCCGGCGCGATCTCGGTGATCCTGGTCCCGCAGCGCGGGCAGGGATCGCCGCCGCGGCGATGAACGCGCAGGAAGTCCCGCACCTCGACCTCGAACGTTGGCGGCACGCGCTGCCGCAGCTCCTCGATCGCCCAGGCCAGCGTCTCGCGCGTGGCGGCGAAGAGCCCGTCCACCTCCTCGGCGGCGAGGGTGGTGCGCTTGCGGAAGGGCGCCAGGCGGGCGGCCCACAGGATCTCGTCGCTGTAGCCGTTGCCGATGCCCGCGACGAAGGTCTGGTCGCGAAGCAGGTTCTTCAGCTCACCGCGATGCCGTGCGATCCCCCCTCGCCAGGTGGCAAGGTCGAGTGCCGGGTCGTCGGCGTCGGGGCCCTGCTCTGACCAACCGGCGACCGGCCGCGCCGTGCCGGCCGGCAACACGTAGACCTTGCCCATCCGCGTCGGATCGCGATAGCGCAGCTCGACGGCGTCACGGTCCGCGGGCAGCCACGCCGCGTCGCGGGTCCAGGCGGGAGCGTCCGCGACCCGCTCCTCCCGTGGGCCCAGGCCGAGCACGAACGCCGTCGAGGCGAAGGCCTTGGCGCCCGGTTGGGCCATCCCCAGGCGTCCCGTCAGCATCGGGTTCACCACGATCCGATCCCGATCGAGCTCGAGGATGAGGAACTTGCCGCGGCGGCCGACTGCACGGAGCTGCTGGCCGACGATCGCGTCAAGCTCTGCCGGCGTGCCCCGGACGACGAGGCCCTCGGGTACGGTGGCCGACGTGACGGGGCGCCCGGCGAGAGCGGCCTGGAAGGCGTCGGCCAGGACGGCGAGGTCGGGCAACTCGGGCAGGGGCGCGTCCCTCGCTTCCGTTGTTTGCGGATGCGGGCACATGGTAGTATGCGCGGGCCCTTCCGGGGACGAGCGCCACGGCGCATGCGCGTGCCGACCGCGACGAAGGAGTCTGACGAGCCCGACGGGACACGGACGACCACCCCTCGACGTGCGAAGGCCCGGGCGTCCGCTCGGGCCTTGATCGTTTCCCGGATGGAGTTCGACCGAAGGAGACCATGAGCTTGACCGTAGAGCAGCAGGACGGGCCCCAGCCGGAGCCGGAGGTGAACGCCGCCGAGATGCCAGCTGGCGATGAGAGCGTCGCGACTGCCGTCGCCGACGAGCCCGCCACCACCACCGAGATCATCGACACCGCCGTCGTGGAGGCGCTTCTCGAAGACCCGACCGCCGAGGTTGCGTCCACCGGCGCCGAGGAGGCAATCGAGGCAATCGAGGCCGTCGAGGCCGTCGTGCAGCCCGTCGTCGACGACGCCCCCGCCGAGGCCCCCCCCGCCGTCTCCGACGTGGAGGCCGTCGAGGCCGTGGAAGCCGTCGAGGCCGTCGCGGAGGTGGTCGCCGCTGAGGAGATCGCTGCAGCTCCCGCCGCCGAGCCCCCGCCCGCGCCCCGCGACCTCGGCCCCGAGCCGACGACGATGGAGGAGCTGCTCAGCGAGCAGAGCGGCGATATCCGCAGCTTCAAGCACGGTGATGTCGTCGAGGGCACGGTGGTCCGCATCGACAAGGACGAGATCCTCGTCGACATCGGCGCCAAGTCGGAAGGCGTGGTCAGCAACCGCGAGCTCTTCGGTCGGAGCACCGAGTCCCAGCCCCAGCTCCACATCGGCGACACGGTCCTGGTCTACGTGCTGCAGCCGGAGTCCAACGAGGGCCACGCGGTCCTGTCGCTCCGTCGCGCCGGCCTGGAGCGCAAGTGGCGCTCGATGCAGGAGCAGTTCGATGCGGGCGTGGTCATCGAGGCCCCGGTCATCGACCACAACAAGGGCGGCCTCATCGTCGACTGCGGCATCCGCGGGTTCGTGCCCATCAGCCAGATCGTGGACTTCCCGCGGCGACCCCAGAACGACCAGCCGCGCGACGCGGCCCAGGAGATCGCCGAGAAGCTGCAGCCGTTCGTCGGTCGCAAGCTCCGCCTGAAGATCCTCGAGGTCAACCGCAAGGCCAATCGGCTGATCCTCTCCGAGAAGGTCGCCCTGTATGAGGAGCGCCGCGAGAAGCGCGACGAGCTGTTCAGCAGTCTCCAGGTCGGCCAGAAGGTCACCGGCACGGTCCGCTCGATCGCGCCGTTCGGCGTCTTCATCGACCTCGGCGGCATCGACGGTCTGGTCCACAAGAGCGAGCTGTCCTGGAACAAGGTCAACAACCCCGAGGCCGGCTACAAGGTCGGTGAGGAGGTCGAGGCCGAGGTCATCGACATCAACCATGAGCGCGGCCGGATCAGCCTCTCGATCCGCCGTCTCCAGCCCGATCCGTGGCATTCCACCGTGGCCGACTTCAAGGTCGGGGACATCATCGACGGCACGGTCACGAAGATCGTCAACTTCGGCGCCTTTGTGCGCGTCCGCGAGGGGCTCGAGGGGCTCATCCACATCAGCGAGCTCTCCCACCAGCGCGTGGCTCACCCGGGCGACGTCGTCCACGAGGGGCAGAGCCTGAAGCTGAAGATCATCTCGCTCGACTCCGAGCGGCACCGCCTGGGCCTCAGCCTCAAGCAGGCCGAGGAGCCGCCGGCGCGCCCTGCCGCGCCCGAGCCGCGGGAGCCGCGTCGGGCACGACCCGAACGGTCGTATGACTCGTCGCAGGCGGTCCAGGAGCCCGAAGGCGGCATCGACAACACGCTCGCCGCCGCGTTCGCCCAGGTCCGCCAGCAGATGGCCGCGGCCGAGGACGAGCCGGCCGAGGTTGTCGCCGAGGTGGCCGAGGCTCTGGTCGTCGCCGCGGCCGAGCCGGTCGCCGAGACGCCGGGCGTCGCGGAGGAGGAACCGGCCGCCGAGGCGGTCGCCGAGACCCCTGCCGCGGAGACCGAGGCCCCGATCATCGCCGAGGTGGCCGAGAACCCGCTCGTCGCCGAGGTGGCCGTCGAGGCGGTCGCCGAGACCCCCGCCGCGGAGGCCGAGGCCCCGCTTGTCGCCGAGGTGGCCGTCGAGGCGGTCGCCGAGACCCCGCTCGTCACCGAGGCCGAGCCGGTCGCCGAGACGTCGGTCGT
>Ga0209751_10005551_pt1 | contig 11862 bp, 7 predicted proteins | sample RifCSP13_1_FD_184019 | JGI IMG/M metagenome (GOLD analysis project Ga0209751, IMG submission 184019) | Soil microbial communities from Rifle, Colorado - Rifle CSP2_sed 13_1 (SPAdes) (version 2) | ecosystem: Environmental > Terrestrial > Deep subsurface > Rock core/Sediment | place: Rifle... | reverse complement strand
GGGAATCCCCCGAGACGATTGAAAGGGAGACGTTCGGCACGGGCCTCGCCGACGTCGCCGCGGACGCGAGCGGGAACGCGATGGCGGTGTGGGAGCAGTACGACGCGACCCTCTCGAACATCTGGGCGAACCGTTACGTGGCGGGCGTCGGTTGGGGGACGGCCGCACCGATCGAGTTCGGCAGCGCGGGCAACGCCTACAACCCGGAGGTCGCCGTGGACGCGAGCGGTCGCGTCATGGCCGCGTGGCAGTACCACGACGGGACCCGCTGGCGGGCCTACGCGTCCCTCTACGCGGGGGCGTGGGGGCCACCCGTCGCGGTCGACCCGGGGACGGGTGGGGGAGTCCTCGACCACGCCCTCGCGATGGACCCGAACGGCAACGCGGTCGTCGCCGTGTCCCAGTGCTGCGGGCCCGCGAACATTCACGCGAACTACTACTCCGCGAGCGCGGGCTCGTGGTCCGGACCGTGGCTGCTCGAGACGGATAACACGGGGGACGCCCTCGACACCGCGGCCGCGATGGACGCGGCCGGAAACGCGATTGTCATCTGGCGCCAATGGGACGGGACGAACCGGCAGGCGATGGCGAACCGCTACACCGCGGGGATCGGCTGGGGATCCGCACAGGCGATCGAGGCGAATCCGGGGGACGTCAGCGGATCCCTGTCCGTGGGGATGGACGCCGCGGGGAGGGCGGTCGCGGTGTGGGCCCAGTGGGACGGGACGCGGGACAATCTCTGGGCGAACCGGTTCGACGGCACGAACTGGGGGACGTCGGCCCTCATCGAGATGGCCCCCGGGACCGCCTCCTTCCCGGGCTTGGCGGTGAACGCCGCGGGCGAGGCACTGGTCGTCTGGGCCCAGTTCGAGGGAGGCGTTCGCTGGGACATCTGGGCCGCCCGATTTCGCCCAGCCACCGGGTGGAGGGTCCCGGAGAGGATCGAGACGAACAACATAGGCTCGGCGCTCCTCCCGGCCGTCGCGATCGAGGCGGACGGGAGCGGGGTAGCCGCTTGGAGGCACTTCGACGGCGCCGTGTGGAGCATCTGGGCGAACCGCTTCACGGCGGACACGGTCCCACCGAGCCTGCAGCTCTTTTCCCCCGTCGACGGCCTCCTGACGAACGCCCCCTCCGTGACGGTCGCGGGCTCCACGGAACCCGGCGCGATCCTGACGATCAACGGCTCCGCGGTCACGGTCCTCGGAGACGGGACGTTCTCCGCGGCGTTCACATCCCTCGCGGACGGCCCCTACACGTGGGTCGTCGTCGCGACGGTCGCGGGCTCCACGGAACCCGGCGCGACCCTGACGATCAACGGCTCCGCGGTCACGGTCCTCGGAGACGGGACGTTCTCCGCGGCGTTCACATCCCTCGCGGACGGCCCCTACACGTGGGTCGTCGTCGCGACGGACGCGGACGGGAACGCGAAGTCCGAGGCCCGGACCGTCACGGTGGACACGACGCCGCCGAACCTCGTCTTCACCTCCCCGATGGACGGACAGACGCTGAACATCCGGACGTTCCTCGTATCCGGCCAGACGGAAGTCGGCGCGGAAGTCGTCGTCAACGGGCTCGTGGTGGAGCTCGTCGCCGGCGGCTTCTTCAGCTTCTGGATGACCCTGCCGGAGGGCGGTCCGATCAACATCTGGTCCACCGCGACGGACCCGGCGGGCAACGTGAGGACCGTCACCTGGTCCGTGACGATCGACACGACGGCCCCGTTCCTGTACCTCACCTCCCCGACGCCGGGCCTCACGAGCAATCCCTTCGTGAGGGTCGCGGGGGGCACGGAGCCCGGGGTCACCGTCCTCGTCAACGGGACCTCCGTGGCCGTCGACCCGCAGGGCCGGTTCTCCCTGACCGCCACCCTCCCGGACGGGGACCACTTCTTCGACGTGAACGCGTTCGACGCGGCCTTCAACTTCGCCTTTCAGTCCGTCAGGGTCACCGTCGACACCGCCGCACCGGCTCTCGCGCTCACCGCTCCGTCGGACGGAACGATTACGACCACGCCCGTCGTCACCGTCTCCGGGACGACCGAGCCGGACGCGCGTCTCGTCGTGAACGGCCTCGTCGCGAGCGTCGCGACGGACGGCTCGTTCGCGTTCGAACTCGCCCTGAGGGAGGGGGCGAACGCGATCCTCGCGAGGGCGACGGACCCGGCGGGGAATGCGGCCACCGCCCAAGTCATGGTGACGGTCGACACGAGGGCTCCTCCACTGTCCATCTCGACGCCCGTGGATGGGCTCATCACGAACGCCCCAAGTGTCCTCCTCCTCGGGACGACGGAACCGGGCGCGACCGTGACGGTGAACGGCATCCCGGTGACGGTCCAACCGAGCGGCGCCTTCGGGTACGGTGCGGACACCACGGTCGACGGCGCCTATGTGTTCGTCGTCGAGGCCACGGACGCCGCAGGGAACACCGCGCGCGAGGTCCGGACGATCACGGTCGACTCGGTCCCCCCAGCCCTGAGCCTCGCATCGCCGGCGAACGGGGCCTCGTTTGACGTCCCCACGGCTACGGTCTCCGGGACGACGGACCCCGGCGCGAGGCTCGTGGTGAATGGGGTCGTGGTCGCGATCGACCCGAACACGGGTGCGTTCGCGTTCTCGCTCGCCTTGGCCGACGGCGCGAACACGATCACCGCTATCGCAACGGACGCGGCGGGAAACGCCGCGACGGCCTCCGTCACGGTCACGTACGCAAACCCGGTCCCGGGACTCGAGCAGCAGCTGCAGGCGCTGCAGACACAACTGGCGGCGATGGATCAGCGGATCCAGAACCTGGAGGCGGACCTGGCGGCGGCGAACCAGGCCATGCAGGATCTGCAGGCGGACCTCGATGCCGCGAACGCCGCGCTCGACACCGTGCAGGGGCAGCTCGACACGACGAACCAGGCGCTCCAGGACACCGAGGACGCCCTCGCGGGAGCGAACGCCCGACTCGACGCGATGCAGACGAACCTCCTCCTCGGACTCGTCGCGGTCGTCGTGATCCTCGGCATCCTCCAGTTCGGACTCGCGCGGATGGCGGGACGGAAGGGCGGAGGAAAGCGAGGGCCGAGCGAGCAGGACGAGGAATCCGAGAAAGAGTAGACCCGCCGGACCGCCGGGGAAGGGTCAAATAGGCCGGCCCGCGTGCGCGACGCGTGCAGGCCCGGTTCTCCCGGCACGCGTATCGGACGCTGCTGAACCACGCGGACCGCGTCGCGCGGGAGCGGGGCGCGGAGGCGATCGGGTGGCTCCTCGGGTACTTCTCCCCCGGGCAGGTCACGGTCCTCGACGCCGCCCCCGCGACGCGGTACAAGTCCCAGTCGCGGTACGGGGCGGAGGCGGACCCACGGGAGGAGCTGGCGCTCGCGGTCTCGTACCCGCGGACGGTCGGGATCGTCGGGCTGTATCACTCGCACCCGTTCCGCGACGAGACGCAACACGCGATCTTCCACTCGCAGACGGACGACAAGACCCTGCGGTCCCGGGCGTCGCGGCGGGAGGACTACCTGAGCGTCGTCACGGACGGCCACGACGCGGAGGTCTTCGTGATCAGGGGAGGGAAGCACAAGGTCGCGCCCGAGGTCGTCGACGCGCTCTCCTACCGCCAGAACCTCCGACGGTACACGTGCGACGTCTCCCTCGCGTTCGACGGGCCCTTGGAGATCACCGCGATGGAGGGCCTCCTCGGAGCCCTGGAGCGGGAGATGTCCCGGGAGATCGACCGCGCCCTCCGGGAGGCGGACGCGAACCTCGACCCCGCCACGGGCGTGCTTTCGGTCCCGGGGCTGCGGGGGTCGGCGCACCGGAACGCGATCGAGGTCCGTCGCGGGGCCGGCGGCGCGTCCGCGGTCCTCCAGATCCGCACGGAGGCGGCGGTGTACCTGCCGCCGGACCAGGAGGACGTGTTGGCGGTGCTCAAGCAGGAGATCCAGGACGACGTCGTCTACCTCCTCTGGCACGGGCTCGACCCGAAGGCGCTCGCGGGGCCGATCGTGGACCTCGAGGCGAACCTCGGCTCCCTTCGAGTCCAGGAGACGAACCCGCTCCCGAAGAAGCTGTACAAACCCGCGAAGCGCGCGCTCGTCGTGAAGAAGGGTCCGGCTACGTGACTTTCGTCCCGCACTTCCCGCAGAACCGGTCCTCTTCCCCAACCTCCGCGCCGCACGAGGGGCACGCGAGGAGCCGGGGCGTCCCGCACTTCCCGCAGAAGTTGTCCGAGGATTCCATCGCGCCGCCGCAGGTCCGGCACGCCGCCAGTTCGATGACCTGTCCCTCGTAGCACTCCTTGCACGTGTACTCGAGGACCCCGTCGACCTCGATCTCCACGTACGGCGCCTTCGGCTGCCCGCACACGCTGCACGCGCGGGGGCGGCGCGTCAAGTCCCGGATCCGCAGTTCCGGTTTTGGCGGTGACACGGGCGGCTCCGGGGGCGGTTCGGGCGCCTCATCGTCCGGGTCCATCGATCCACCGCCACGGGGCGGCCGTCGAAAAACGTATGCCCTATTCGAGGGGCTTCTCAAGGACGATCGCCTTCACCTTCGGCGGGGTGTTCTTGTTGTCCTTCTGCAGGTACGTGACGTACCCCGCGCCCACGTTCAGGTGGACGACGGTGACCTGCCGGTCGATGTCGATCATCGTCTTCGTGGACTTCCGCCGCATCCAGGCACCTCGGCGGTCTGTTTCGCCGCCAGATTACTTAAAAGGTCGGCTCGGAAAATCGGTTCTGGCTATCAGGTGGCGGAACCGCCGGTGGACCCGCCCGGGGGCCTCCGGAGACGATCGCGGGCGCACATTCGGGTACGTCTTAGGCCAAACTTCTTATACGCCGGAGCGGCAATAGAAATGGAATGGACGGAGGACGCACGTGATCGTCACGCTGGACCGCCTCACGCGGGCGGTCGGGAAGCGGCTTCAGGTGGAGCCGGCGGAGGCGCGGAGCCTCGCGTACCGGATCCTGAACTACTTCGGGTACTCCCAGACAATCATCGACAACCTCGTGGACCAGGAGGACCGGAAGCTGTTCTACCAGCTCCACGACGCCGGGCTGCTCCGCTCGAGCTGGGAGACGACCCTCCTGCTGAGCGGGAAGTCCTGGCGGATCTTCTACTGGCAGCTCAACCTCGAGGACATCCGGAAGGCGACGGACGAGGGGCCGGAGGCGGACGCGGACGAGCCCCTGTACGACAACCTGCCTCCGGAGTACTGGAGCCACGCGACGGCCACCTGAGTTGGGGGGCGGGGCTCCTTTTTCTCGACGCGTGAGGCCGGATCCTAACGTCACAAGTCGCCTCCAGACCGGAGGTCCTCCCCGTCTCGTTCGAATTGTGTCAATCGTCGTTCGATGAGGAGGAGACGGTCGAGGATTGTCGCCGCTGCCAGTTCCTGTAGAATTCGTACGTCTCGGGGGACATCTGCTCTTTCAGATGCTCGAAGAAGGGCTTGAGCTTCTCTCGCGATTGCCTCGTAAGCTCGGGCGACATCCGCGAAGATACGGTCGACGTTTCCCTTAAACCTGACCGACTCGTCCTCCGGGAGCGGCATCGCACGGTCCGAGGCGGGCCCCCCCACCGCCTAAGCGTGCGTACTGCATGCAACATCGCGATCTACCAGCCCTCTTTCCCGATCAGGGGCACGAAGGCGCACGGGGTCCCCTCCCGCTCGACGACCCTGTCCTCAGCGGTCTTCGTCGCGATGACGAGGATCTGGGAGAACGAGGACCGCCCGATCGGCGCGACGATCCGGCCGCCAATCCGCGTCTGGCGAATCCAGGACTTCGCGATCTTCGGCGCTCCCGCGGTCACGACGATCCGGTCGTACGGGGCCCCCGGCTCGTAGCCGAGCGTTCCGTCGCCCGCGACGAGGCGGACCTGTCTCGGCCCCGTGAATCTGGCAGCCGCCAAATTCTGACGGGCGAATTCGAGGAGGTCCGCGTGCCGCTCGATGCTCACGACGTTCTCCGGGCCGACGATTTCCGCGAGGAGGGCGGCGTTGTATCCCGAGCCCGTGCCGACGTCCAGGACCTTCAGCCCCGGGCGCAGGTCCGCCTCCTCGAGCATGATCGCGATCATCGACGGCGCGCTGATCGTCTGGCCCATCGGGATCGGGAGGGGCGTGTCGACGTACGCCTTGTTGCGGAGGTCCTCGGGGACGAAGCGCTCCCGCGGCACCGCCAAGAACGCTCGGGCGACGTCCGGGGACTGCAGGCAGCCCTCCTTGCGCAGGGACTCGACCATCCGGCGCCGCGCACCGACGAAATCGGCCACGGCGCGACCATCGCTCTGCGGGCCGTTAAACCTGCGACCCCATCTGGAGATTCGGGAGTCCGCGTGCTAAACACTTAAATACCCTAACCCTCTACGGCGCCTTCCGCTCGCGGTCGGTGGGGCCGCGGGCCAGGTAGTAGACGCCAAAAACAGGAGACGAAGCCATGAAAGCGTGGGGACTGAGCAGAGGGGGAGCGCTACTCGGGGTGCTCTTGGTGCTGATGAGCGCCCTGATCGTGCTTCCTCAGGGAGCGCATGCACAGGGGAAGAGCGTGTGGGGGGTCGTCGCAGAATGCGCGACGGCGAACCCCGTCGGTGCCACCGTGACCCTGGTCGACGTGCACGCCCAGTCTCCCGACACGTCGCAGCTCGCCTCCGGCGGCAGCGGCTTCTTCCGGTTCCTCGATCCCAAGCCGAGCTACTACAAGCTGAAGGTCAGCCCGAGCGGCTTCACGCACTTCACCGGCGAGTCGCCGATCTTCCGGTTCGACGGCACGGTGAACGTCCGCCAGGACGTCTGCGTCGACCGGATGTTGACGAAGGATCGGTGGCTGAACCTCACGGTCGTCGACGCGCAGCCCGCGGCGGTGCCCTCGGAGGCGATCGGCTTCCAGGAGTTCGCGCGCGGTCCGGAGTTCGCGACCCAGCCCGGCAAGGTGCGTTTCGACCGCCCCAGCGGGATCCTTTCGCTCGACACCCGTCCCCTCAAGTGGGAGTCGGAGACGCTCGCGTGGGTGGACGATGTCGATCCGCTCGGGAGGACGCTGTCCTACGGCCCGGACTATACCTACAACTCCACGCTCGCCTTCGATGGGAAAATCCAGATCGTGAATCCCATGGTCTGGGGGAAGCTGAACAACACCATCTCGGGCGGTTCGCCGCGCGGCTACCTGAACACGACGTACACGAACGTCTCTCGGTCAAGCTCCCTCGCGCACGGACAGATTCTCTCGGTGACGTTCTCGAAGGACGGCGTTCCGATGCCGGACCCCAGTTTCACCCTGGAGTTCACCGCAGAGACCGGAGCGATCCGGATCATCGGGAACTGGACGTTCGGCCCGTCCCCGAACGGGAACACGTTGACCGCCAGTTACACCTGGCGCGGCGCGATCGCGGGGGCGAGGGTGACGATCCTCGGCGGGGCGCAGCGCGAGCCGATTTCGAGCACGCTGACCACGAACTCCGCGGGGAAGGTGTTCGCCCGCGTCTGGAACGGCGGCACGTTCGACGTCAAGGTCGAGGCGGACACGTACCAGACGGTCGTGAACACGTACATCGTCAACGCGGACACGGTGGCCACCGTCACGCTCTCGAAGGCGTGGGTCGTCCGGGTCTTGGCGGTGGACGACGACATCGACCCGATCCTCGCGTCCCAGGGCCTGACCGGCGTCTTAATCAACACCGCGCCGCCAAATCCTGAACTCCGGATTCTCCCCGGGGTCGTTCAGGACAACCAGGTCTCCTTCTTCGCCGGAAACGGAGCCTATCGGATGATCGTGGACGCGAACGGGAAGACGGCGCACAGCCAGTCCGTGACCGTTGCGGGGGCGAATCAGACGATTGTGATCCAGCTGAACGACTCGCCCCAGGAACTCTTCCGGACGACGGTCACGTTCAACAGCAACGACTGGAACGACATCACCGTCACGCGAGACATGACCTTGCTCGAGGACAGCGCGTTCCCGGGGCTCCCCAACGCGGAGCTGCGGAACGTCCGATGGCAGGTCGACCTGTTCCTCAAGATGACGCCCGACGGAGCGCTCGATCTCGCCGAGGAGACGGCTTTCGACACGAACTACCTCACCCCCGCCGGCCCGTTCTACACCGTGACGAACAGCTTCTTCACGGTGAACGGGAAGACGTACAAGTCCACCGGCCCGTACACCGTCACCTTCACGGACGGACCCGGAACGAACGTGACGGTCAGCTCGTCCGTGGGGTACGCGTTGTCGGACCCGTCGAAGCCCGTCGAGCTGAACAAGCCGAAGTACTTCGTGAACGTCACGACACTCGCGGACAAGAACGTGACCGTCTACCAGAACAACACGTACTTCGTCCAGCTGCCGGCGACGTACGAAAAGACGTCGCAGACGAAGACGGGCACCCTGGACATCCGAGGGTTCACCCGCGTCGAAGTGGATCCCGGCGTGGATGCCGTCGTCCCGAACCCGCGCGCGAACCTGATCGTCGAGAAGTCGTTGACGGGCGTGGCGCGAGCCGAGGTCGAAGGCCCTGCCGGCAAGATCCGCGTGAAAGAGGCGGACCAGGCCAAGTACGTGGCGTGGGTCGCGAACGACACGACGATCGTGTTCAGCGCGAACCAAACCACGGACCGCCAGAACCAGGCCGTCAACGCGAAGGACGCGAACTTCACGTGGCGGTTCACGAACGGCACGTTGCCCGGCGACGTCGGCTACGGGATCTGGGCCACGTTCAACTACACGAACAACGGCGGCGAGTTCACCGTGAACCTCACGGTGACCCAGGTCAACCCGACGAACCAGACGTGGCGGGACATCAAGGTCATCGTGGACAACCGGGATCCGATCGCGAACATCATGACGAACAAGACCGCGTGGAACCTGAACCCACCCCCCTACACGATCAACGAGGACCAGCCCATCCGGTTCTTCGGCAACGCCTCGACGGACCTCCTGTACGGGACGACCGCGGGCGAGGTCGCGGCGTGGAGCTGGGACTTCGACTCGGACGGCACGGTCGACTCCACCGGCTCGATCGTCAACTGGAACTACTCGAAGCCGGGCAGCTACACCGCCACGCTCTTCGTGAAGGACTTCGTCGGCCATCGGAGCGGGAATCGAACGATGGACTTCGTCGTGAACGACGTCTCCCCGCCGGTGATCAACTTCGTGATCCTCGACCCGGGCAACGAGTTCCGCGAGACGACGACCCTCACGGAGGGCAAGGTCTACTGGTTCAATGCGAGCAAGACCACGGACAACTCGCTCGACAATCCCTGGGACAACGTGAACCTGACGTACAAGTGGCAGTGGGGCGACGGGAACCAAGAGGGACCCTTCACGGGAGACAATTCCAGCCTCAACCGGTCGCATCCGTACAATCGGTTCAGCTCCACGGGCTACAAGCTCAACCTCACGGTGACGGACGCCGCCGGAAAGAACGCGACGCTCACCCGGACGATCATCGTGCAGGCGAACACGACCGCGCATCCGGACATCTCCATCATCGCGAACACCCTCAAGATCTCGCCGACGCCCTCGGCCTCGAACCCGCAGGAAGGCGGTAAGGTCACCCTCACCCTGAACATCACGAACGCGAAGGGCAAGGAGGACGCCCGGGACCTGGTGGTCCAGTTCGCGATCGTGGAGAAGGGGAAGGACAAGAACCAGACCGTCACCGTCTCCTGGATCCGGAACGGGACGCGGGTCACGGACCCCACGCTCGAGGCGGAGCAGAACCTGACCGTCGAGATCGTGTGGACCGCGCCCTCCCCGCCCGCGAACTACAGCCTGAAGATCAAGATCTGGGACGGGGACGAGCCGAACACGTGGGTCACGAGCGCGAACGAGCAGTCGACGAGCCTCGTCGTCCGGGAGGCCGGGTGGAAGTTCTGGGCGATCGTGGGCGTGTTCCTGTTCATCGTGTTCGGGCTGCCGATCATCTACTACGTGGTGCGGAAAGTCCGCGCGGGCGAGATCAGCCTCCGGCGCCGCGGCCGCGAGGAAGACGAAGAAGAGGAAGAAGAGGAGGAAGAAGAGGAAGAAGACGAGGACGAGGACCGCAGCGGGAAGAAGCGGCTCTGACCCTCACATCTCCTCGGGAGCCTCGAGGCCCAGCCCGCGCAGCGCGTTTCCGAGCGCGATGCGCGTCCCCTGAACGAGCGCGAGCCGGGACGACCGGAGCGGCTCCTCCGCCTGCAGCACGGGGCACTCCTCGTAGAACCGCTGGAACTGCACCGCCAACCCGTATGCGTACGCGGCGAGCGGGTGCACCCGGCGGCCCGCGGCGCACGCCGCCACCGTCGACGGAAGCCGCGCGAGGAGCTTGACGAGCTGGGCCTCGGAGGGATGGGAGACCGACGCGCGTTCGGACGGACGCGCGCCCCCCGCCTTCGCGAGGATCCCGCAGGCCCGCGCGTGCGCGTACTGCAGGAAGGGGGCGCTGTCCCCCTCGAAGTTCAGGGCGTCCTCCCAGCGGAACGTGATCGGCTTCTCCGCCTGCACGCGCCCGACGTTGTACCGGAGGGCGCCCGTGCCGACGAACTCCGCGATCGCCCGCCGCCGGTCCTCCGGGAGGTCCCCGCGGCGCGTTGACACCTCCGCGAACGCACGGGCGACCGCCTCATCGATCAGGTCGTCGACGAACACGACGCGCCCCTTCCGCATGCTCATCCCGCCTTCCGGGAGCGACACGTAGGAGTAGAAGACGGGCTCCACGTCCTTCCCCGCGTCCAGGAGCCTCAGCGCGATCCGAAGCTGCGCGTTCTCGAGGCGGTGGTTCTCCCCGAGCACGACGATCGCCTCGTCGCCCCGCGCGAACTTGTCGAGGTGGTACGCGATGTCCCGGGTCGGGTAGAGGGACGTGCCGTCCCTCCGAACGAAGAACCACTTCGTGTTCCGGCCCTGCACCCCGTACGGAGCGAGGTCGATGAAGTGACTCCCGCCTTCCTCGCCGACCTCGGGGAGCGCGAGGAGCCGCTCCTTCACGGGCTCGACCTTGCCGCCGAGGATCAGGCTGCTCTCCCAGAAGAACGAGTCGAAACGGATGTCGAGCCGCGCGAGGGTTTCCTCGATCCCGGCGAGGATCCGCTTCGCGATCCCGTGGACTTCCTGCGTGAGGGCCTCGTCCCCGTTCTCGAGGCGATGCATCATCCGCTCGACCTCGCGGTTCACCTCCGGGTCCCGCTCCGCCCGCGCGTTCGCCGCCTGGTAATTCCGCGTGAGGCGGTAATCGTCCCGCTCCCTCTCCGGCGGCGGGAGCTCCGGGTCCGGGATGTGCGTCACGCCCCACGCGAGGAGGACCATCTGCCGCCCGATGTCGTTCACGAGGAATTCCGTCGTGACGTGGTACCCGGCCATCCGGAGGATCCGCGCGAGGGTGTCCCCGATCAGCGAGTTCCGCGCGCGGCCCACGTGGAGCGGCCCGGTCGGGTTCACGCTCGTGTGCTCGAGCAGGACCCGCCTCCCGTTTGGCGGCAGGAATCCGTACTGCTGGCTCCGCTCGCGGATCGTGGCCAAGGTGAGGTCCGCAAGGCGCGCGGAGTCGATCGTGAGGTTCACGTACCCGCCCGAGGCCGCGACCGTCGGGAACCACGGACTCGCGGGCATCGCCGTCGCGAGGTCCTTCGCGATGTCCGGCGGTGCTCTTCTCGCCGCCTTCGCGTACGCGAACGCGGGGACGGCGAGGTCCCCCATCCCCTCCGGGGGCTCGTCGAACTTCGGCGGCGTCGTCGGGAGCCCGAGCGCCGCTTCCGCCGCCAGGATCTGGCGGTGGGCCTCCGCGAGCACCTCGCGCCACGGGTCGTGTCCCATCTCACGTCACCCGGTACCGGAGGATCGCCGCCAGCCCGCCGAACGCGGTGAGGAGGAGCTGCCCCTCCTCGGAGTCGCGCGAGACC
>Ga0209751_10005547_pt1 | contig 11869 bp, 11 predicted proteins | sample RifCSP13_1_FD_184019 | JGI IMG/M metagenome (GOLD analysis project Ga0209751, IMG submission 184019) | Soil microbial communities from Rifle, Colorado - Rifle CSP2_sed 13_1 (SPAdes) (version 2) | ecosystem: Environmental > Terrestrial > Deep subsurface > Rock core/Sediment | place: Rifle... | reverse complement strand
CAATTGATCAGCGGTTTTCCGCAACCCGCTGGAAAAATGACCGAACCATGAGTAAATACAAAGGATATTAATATTCCGCCCAGCAGGCCAAAAGCGAGCAGGGCAAGTTGAGCCTGACGAGTGACATCCGGAATATCCAGGACACTCTCGCTGCCATCCTCTTTTTTCACCAGGAGGGAAAGCGGGCGATTCCAGATCAAACCACCCATCGCTCCAGGAAATTCGAAGCGGACTACCCGCGCAAAGGGGATGATTTTGGTTCCTCCAATCTGCACCGGCTGACCGGCGTTGGTATCGACGTGTAACCACCTGGATTGCACCCTATCCCTCCTTTGACTCAGGACCGGCTGAGGCGTCTTCAGAATGCGGGGTGGTGATCTTGCGCAGCTCGTTGTTGATGAACTGGAGCGCTTTGCGCAGCTCTTCCCGAGCCGTGGATTCGACTTCACCGCTGTTTACCCGCTGGCGCAGGTCCTCGAGGTCAGATTTCAGCCGCTGACCGGTCGAGCTTTGTTTGAAAGATTCCGTCTCCTTTTTCACGCTTTCAGCAACGGCAGCCAACCCTTCTTCGATTTCCTTTTGCAGTTCTTTTCTTTCCTGGCTCCCCCAGATCGAGCGCAATGCCTGGGCAAGATTTTCACCCAGGTCGCGAAATTCATCGCGAAGACTTCCTGATTTTTTTGGTTCATCGTTCATGGATAAACCTCCTGTCTGAAATGGGATCTCTAATTGTGCCCCATTTTTCCCCAACCTGCAAGGTCTCTCTTGGGATAATCGGGCCTCTGTGGAAAAAGCGGGGATATGCGTCGAACATATCGAGCGAGCTCTGCCTGGCGCTCGCTTTAGCGTTCCACCATGGGTTGCAACATGGCGCAGGTGTCCATCCCGGCATAATTTTCTAGATCGTATGGTGGAATTCACGCGACAATTTTGATACGCCAGCGTATATCTTAACATGAGATAAAAAATCGAGGAGGACGAGAATGTTCAGGCAAAGTATATTTATCCTGGTATTGATGATAGCGCTGGTCACGCTGGCTTGTGGAGTGACGATCAACCTGCCGATTACAGAAGTCAAAACCGGTCCAATCGTGACCGAAGATATTTCTGTGCCTGGATTTAGCGGTGAATCAGATGTCGCCGAAGTCAGGCTCGTTTTCGGGGCTGGGGAGCTCAACCTATCACCTGGCTCGAGGGAGGCGCTGATCTCCGGCCAGGCCAGGTACAATGTCAACGGTCTGAAGCCTCAGGTGCGTGCCCAGGGCGAGGATATCGAAATCAGGACGGGCGATCTGGAATTGAACACCATCCCACGCTTTGAAGGTGATTTCATTAACGAATGGAACCTGGAGCTCAGTGATGCCCCCATGAAACTGGAAATTAACGCCGGTGCCTATCAGGGCCGGTTCGATCTTGGCGGGTTAGCTTTAGAAGAATTAAGGATCAGGGATGGGGCGGCGGATGTCAGGCTTGTATTCTCCGCCGCGAATAAAACCGAGCTGCGCACTTTCCGATATGAAACAGGCGCCTCGAAGGTCCGGCTGGAGGACCTGGCAAACGCAAACTTTGAAACCATGGTATTCAAGGGGGGCGCCGGGGATTATACGCTTGATTTCTCTGGAGACCTGCTTCGCGACGCAAACGTAACGATCGATGCTGGTTTGAGCAGCGTGGTTATCATCGTCCCAGAAGGCACTTCGGCGCGTGTTTTTGTAGATCGCGGCCTGGCGAATGTCGATGTGCTGGGCGATTGGAGAAAATCCGGGAACGATTATTACCTGGACGGCGACGGTCCCGTCTTGACGATCAACGTCAACATCGGCGCTGGCAGTCTCGTTCTTCGCAGCCGATGAATAGCGCTTTTTAAGCGGCACTTAATAAGGGGCGATTCAATAAAAAATAACGAACGAGGAGACTGCAATCTCCTCGTTCGCTGGTTTATTAAATTTTTTGGAAGTGCCTGAATTTTATGGCAGCTAATGGGTAAAGCGTCAGTACTCTACTTTAGTGCTACTCCATTGCGCTGTAGCCAGGACCGCTGGTGAAGTAGTCATAGTTCGGTTTAATATCTGGGGTCAGATCTACCACCTCGCCTGCTTTTAGCTGCCGCACGGTGTCCACTACTACCGGCTCGCCATGATGGTCGGTGCCCTCGAAATGACCGGTTAACCCAACCATGCTGATATACTCACCACCTTTTGCCTCATAAGCTGTTGGAACTTCGTCTTCTGGGAATATGGCCTCATAGGGACATTCAGGGATGCAAGCGCCGCAGTCTATGCAGGTGTCCGGATCAATATAGAACCAGGGCCATTCTTCGAGCGGTTTTCCAGGCACGATGCATTCAACAGGACACACCTCGACGCAACCCGCGTCGCGGAGACATAAGCTGGTAATGATATGGGTCATGGGTATTACCTCCGTGTGATGGATTGATGAGTGTTGAAAATGCGGATCACTAATTTTACCTCATTTTTTATTGCTGCCAGGTGAATGTGGTTAATGATCCCAGCGCTCATTTCCCGCTTCACCTCTGGCAAGCTTAGAGAGGAATTTTTCTGTGGATAATTATAGCTTAATTTAATAACCGCGCGATGATCATAAAGAGCACATTTACTCTTCCTTATTGACTTCTAATCTTGACAGGAAAGGTCTTTATCAGTATTATCCTTCTTGTTAACATCACATTGCTACCGTTAGCTGCCAGACCAAATCAAATCTTTATCACATTAACCCAGGAGGAATAAAATGATCTACACACTCGTTCGCGCGCTGGACAAGATGATTGGTTTCGAGCGGGCCAGCGCACATTGTGACATACCGTGCGGGATATACGATCCCAGCGCGGCCCAGATTGCGGCGCTGACCGTCGTCAGAATGGTCGATTTGATGGCGGAACTCGAAGCCAAAGGCGGAAACAAAGATACTGCCTACTACAACAGCATGGCCCGGTATATCGAGGTCAAAGAGGAGCACGCCGAAAAAGCCAAGCAAGAGATTCGCATCATCTGGGGCGACTATATCAAGGCACAGCATTTAGAAAAGCACATGGTGGTGCACGATCTGGTGCATAAAATAATGCAATTGGGCTCGAAAAGTCGCCAGACCGCCGATCGTGATGCCGCAGTTCAACTCGTTGAGGCGATCAACCAGTTTGCAGAGATCTTTTGGGATACGAAAGGGATCGCGACCAAGCGCGCCAAGGCGCCGTATGCGCCCGCCCTGGAGATTGTTTATCCAGTTTTGTGATGCTACGGATTATCAAGGTGACAGGCGAAAGCCTGTCACCAACATTTCGGGAAGGGGATTACGTGGTGCTGACCACGGTCCCCTTCTTTTTGAGCCAGATTAGAGCCGGTGACTATATCGTATTCAACCGCGCGCCTTACGGGACAATGATCAAAAAGGTAGCCGCGGTGGCGGAAGATGGGGGCGGGATCACTGTGATTGGTAGCCATGAGAACAGCGTGGACAGCAGGCAATTTGGGTCAATTTCAGCGGATTCTGTAGTGGGAAAGGTGATCTGGCATATATCCCGGCCTGAGGAGCGCAGGCCTCCGATATCGCCGCTCCTGGTCATTTTCATCGGCATATTGGCAGTATCGACTGCCTCGATCTTCATTCGCTATGCACAGGCATACGCGCCGTCGTTGACCATCGCCGCATATCGGCTGACCATCTCCGCGCTTGTCTTGACTCCGATCGCCATGAAAACCAGGCGAGCAGAACTATCTGCCCTTTCGAGTAGAGATGTTCTCATGGGCATATGCTCGGGAATTTTCCTGGCGCTGCACTTTGCCACCTGGATCACCTCCCTGGAGTATACATCCGTTGCCAGTTCCGTCGTTTTCGTCACCACGACGCCGCTGTGGGTCGCTCTCCTGGCGCCCTTCACACTGAAGGAGCCGTTGACTAGGTTGGTGGGGATTGGAATGGCGCTGGCATTGGTTGGTGGAATCGTGGTGGGGCTGAGCGATTCGTGTACGCTGGCAAGCGGGGTAATCGCCTGCCCCGAGCTGGCTGATTTCATCCAGGGTAAGGCGTTTTTTGGGGATCTTCTGGCGCTTTTTGGGGCCTGGATGGCGGCAGCTTACGTATTGATCGGCAGGCGTTTGCGCAGCAAACTGTCGTTAGTCAGCTATATCACCATTGTCTACGGCGTTGCCGCTATCGCCCTGCTGGCCATCATGCTATCTTCCCGCCAGCGTCCCTGGGGCTTCCCACCCATCGCTTACCTGTGGTTTACCCTGCTTGCCCTGCTACCGCAGCTCCTGGGCCATTCTTCTTTCAATTGGGCTTTAGGATATTTATCGGCTGCGTATGTTTCGATCACCCTGCTTGGCGAGCCGATTGGCTCGACGATCCTGGCCTACTTTTTGTTGGGGGAGAAACCGGCGATGTTGAAGATATTTGGTGCTATACTTATCCTGCTTGGCATCTATTTGGCGACCAGGAGCGAAGCTAATATCAGCGCTAAATTGCCAGCGCCGCCACCAGAAAATGGCTGAAAAGACGTCTGACGCGAATACACAAAATCAAGACAACCCTGATCAATCCGGCTTGGCATTGAAAATTCTCGCCCATTTTCAGCGCTTTGCCTGGGATATTGCCGGCGTCCTCTTGCTGGCGTTTTCGCTGATGACTTTGCTGGCTTTCTTCTTGCCCGATCTGGCCAGGGGCGCTTTGCTGGTTTGGTGGGCGAAATTTTTATGGCTTTGGCTGGGTTGGGGTGGCTTGTGGATTGTGGTTGTAGTTGGATTGTTTGGCTTGCTTTTACTCAGGCGCACGCCCGAGGGAGACTTTATCAACTGGGATGACGTGCGCTGGGGGCGGGTTTTCACCCTTGAAGCGATCGCCCTGTTATCCCTGGCGTTGCTGGCAGCCCTGGGCGGGACGTCTTTAGAGCGGGCTGACCTGGGTCTTGACGGTGGGCGGGTTGGCTGGGGGTTATCTTATGTCCTGGGTCTGGTATTGTCTCCCATCGGCTTATCGGGCAGCATGTGGCGAGTGCTGATTCTGGCCGGGGCGATGATTTTTTTACTGGTTGTTGGTTTTCAGCTTACTCGTCCAATGGCAAATTGGGTTCAGCGCAAGCTGTCGGAGGAAGAACATCCTGAGGAGAGCCTCTTAATCTCTGGACAGGGTGTGAGTATTGCCCCGATCCAGGGGCAGGAGGCGGCATCGATCCAGGCTGCCGCCCATCGCATTAAACGGCCCCACATACCCCTGGAGTTTCGCAAGAAATTTCGCCTCCCAGATGAGCTGGAGGAAGGCGGTGAAAAGCTCCCCGCGCCGTCACGGGATGAGCGTTTACCTCCACTGGAGCTGCTGGTTGATGAGCAATCCACTCGCCCGGACGAGAGGCATATCAACCAGACAGCCGGCTTGATCGAAAAAACCCTGGCTGAATTCGGCATACCAGCCAGGGTGATCGGATTTCGAGTCGGGCCGACCGTCACTCAATTTGCTCTTGAGCCCGGTTATCTGGATAAGCTGCAACCCGGGAACGAAGGAGATGCCAACCGGCAGAAGGTGCGGGTGGCGCAGATATCATCATTGAGCAGAGACCTGGCGCTGGCTCTATCTGCAGAACGCCTGCGGATTCAGGCCCCGGTGCCTGGCAGGCCATATATCGGCGTGGAAGTGCCCAATCCGCGTTCTACCGTCGTCCGATTGCGCCCTATCCTCGAAACCGAGGCGTTCTATAAAATCGGCTCGCCGTTGACGGTGGCGCTGGGGCGGGACGTCTCCGGGCAGCCGGTAGTGGCAGACCTGGAACGGATGCCGCATCTATTGATCGCCGGCACAACCGGCTCGGGCAAGTCCGTTTGTATCGCCGCGCTGACCACCTGCCTGGTAATGAACAACACCCCTGATGAGCTGCGCTTGATCATGATCGACCCCAAAATGGTGGAGCTTGTGCGTTTTAATGGGTTGCCGCATTTGTATGGAAAGGTCGAAACCGACCTGGAAAGAATCCTGGGCGTGCTACGTTGGACAGTCGCAGAGATGGACCGGCGTTATAAGCTCCTGGAAGCTTCGCGATCGCGCAACATCGAATCCTACAACCGCAAGGTGCGCCGCCGGAAAGGCGAGCAGGCGGTGCCTCGGATTGTACTTTTCATCGATGAATTGGCGGACTTGATGATGTCTGCTGCCGAGCAAACCGAACCAACCCTGATTCGCCTGGCGCAGATGGCCCGTGCGACCGGGATACACCTGGTCGTCGCCACCCAACGGCCAAGCACAGACGTGGTGACCGGCTTGATCAAAGCGAATTTCCCGGCGCGGTTATCCTTCGCGGTGGCTTCCTCAGTAGACTCAAGGGTAATCCTGGACGCCACAGGCGCGGAATCGCTGCTCGGTCACGGGGATATGCTCTTCGTACCCCCGGAGGCATCCGCGCCGCTGCGCGCGCAAGGGGTGATGGTCAGCGATCAGGAGGTAGAAAAAGTCATCACCTACTGGCAAAAAGCCTACCCCGAGATCCAGGAGGAAGCTCCCCCCTGGGAGGAGCAGCTCAAGCAAGAAGCGATCCTGGCCGATCGAGATGGCCTGATCGAGGAGGCGATAAAAATCGTGAGCGAGACACAGCGAGCGAGCGCCTCTTTGCTCCAGAGGCGGCTGCGAATCGGCTACCCCCGCGCGGCGCGCCTGATTGACGAGCTGGATGACCTGGGCATCATCGGGCCACCCCAGGGCGGCGGGCGCGAACGAGAGGTCTTGATCGATAGGCGAGAGTAGGATTGGGGCATATTTGACCAGCAGCTTTTGCAGAGAGCTTGACAGGCCGGGTCCCTGCTGATAGGATACCCCGACAAATCTATGCGTCAGCAGATGATACGAGAAAGGTGGATTTATCTTCGTGGAGCAGACAGTCAAGAGTAAACAAACCCAAGGCATGACTTTGACCGAACGTTTGCGAGACACATTCAAAAATGTCCTGGATCCTTTAGGGGCTTTCTTGAATCGATTGGGCATTATGCCAAATACGATGACGATCCTTGGCCTGGTGGGCAACGCGGTGGGCGCTTACTTCCTGGCCCGCGGAGAGATGATGATTGGCGGTATTATCATCCTGTTGATGGGCCCGGTTGATGCGCTGGATGGAACGATGGCGAGGTTAAGGGGCGAGTCGGGTGAATTCGGCGCTTTTGTCGATTCGGTCACCGACCGTTACTCGGAGCTGGTGATTCTCGGCGGCTTGTTGTTCTATTATCTGGAACGGGGCGCCTGGCTGCCGGCTTTGCTGGCTTACGTGGCCGCCGCCGGGTCGGTGCTGGTATCTTACACGCGCGCCCGGGGCCAATCGATTGGCATTGACACCAAGGTTGGCGTGCTGACCCGTTTTGAACGCTATGTCGTGTTGGTGCCGGCTTTGATTTTCAATATCCCGCAAGTCGCCTTATGGATCATGGCTATCCTTGGAAATATCACAGCGGTGCAACGGATCGTTGATGTCCGCAAACAGGCGCGCAAACTCTAATCGAGGTGGAGATCATGCCAACTGGATTTAATATCGGGCCGATATTCATTCATTTTTACGGCATCATCCTGATGTTGGGCGCGGTAGCAGCAGCGTTCCTTTCAGAACGCGAGGCCCGCCGCCGGGGTAAAAACAGCGAGCTGGTATGGGACGGGCTGATTTGGGTCTTGATTGGAGGCATCATCGGCGCCCGCTTATGGCATATCTTGACACCTCCGCCCTCGATGATCGAGCAGGGCTTTACCACCCTGCATTACCTGACCCATCCGCTGGACGCGATCAACACTCGCTTAGGAGGCCTGGGCATTCCGGGCGCGGTCATAGGCGGGGCGATTGCCCTGTATTTTTTTACCCGGCGAAGAAAGGAGCGATTTGCGGAGTGGGCGGATATTGCCGCGCCGGCCGTGGCGCTCGGGCAGGCGATCGGTCGCTGGGGAAATTTCGTCAACCAGGAGCTTTACGGCTTGCCCACCAAGTTGCCCTGGGGTATTTTTATCGAAGAAGCGAAGAGGCCGCTAGAGTTTAAGGAATTCACCCATTTCCAGCCGCTGTTTTTATATGAGTCGCTCTGGAATCTGGCGAACATGAGCCTGCTGCTTTGGGCTGGGCGCAAGTATGCCGATGAGCTTAAAGCCGGCGATCTTTTCCTGATCTACCTGGTCGTTTATCCGTTTGGGCGTTTCCTGCTTGAATTTTTACGCCTGGACGCATCCCAAATAGCGGGGGTCAACGCCAATCAGACCTTCATGCTAATTGTCATGATCGTTGCGGGTGGATTGCTGTTCTGGCGCCACCGCCGGCGCCAAGCCGCTAACACTTGAAATAAACTATGATCGTCACTCAGTCACTTGGGAAAAGGTTCGCTGATTTTTGGGCTGTCGACGGTGTCAATCTGCGGGTAAATGCTGGCGAGGTCCTGGCATTGTTAGGGCCGAATGGAGCTGGCAAGACGACCACCGTGCGCATGCTTACCTCTGTATTACGACCCACGCGTGGCGAGGCGCGCGTGGCTGGGTTCGATGTCCTCCGCGAAGCGGATAAAGTCCGCGCCTCGGTGGGCTTATTAACCGAGCAGCATGGATTGTATGGACGGATGCGCGCGGCTGATTACCTGGATTTTTTTGGCCAGGTGTACAGGATCCCTCTTGAAAGGCGCGAGCGCAAGATAAACCAATTATTGGAAGATTTTGGCTTGCTTTCTGAGCGCCATCGGCGCATTGGTGAGTATTCTAAAGGTATGTCCCAGAAATTAGCCCTGGCGCGAGCGCTGCTCCACGATCCCCCCGTTTTGCTGCTGGACGAGCCAACCTCGGCGATGGACCCGGAAAGCGCGCGTCTGGTGCGCAACTCAATCAAGGACTTGCGCTCGGAAAGCCGGGCGATTGTCATTTGCACCCACAATCTGGCAGAGGCGGAGGAGCTGGCAGACCAGATTGCCATTATCCGCCAGGGTAAGATCATCGCCGAGGGCTCCCCAGCGAGCTTAAAAGCGCGATTGCTCGGTCCGCCTGAGTACGAAGTCCGCTTTGGCGCCTCACTCAACGGAATAGAACCCTCGCTTCCCGGCTCGGCCCGGCAGACTTTACGCGGCGCAGATTGGCTACGCTACCAGACCGCTCATCCGGAACTGGTGAACACCGCTGTGCTGCGTACCCTGTTGGAACAGGGTTTGCCGGTCGTTGGGTTACACGAAGTGCCGCGCAGCCTGGAACAGGTGTATCTCCAGGCTATCTCGGCCCAGACCATCAAGGAAGATTGAATGATCGCAAAGATTGGCTGGAATATCGCCCCTGCGCTGATCGTGACCCGGCGCGAGGTGAGGGATCAATTTCGCGATTGGCGCATCATATTTCCTATCGTAGTCCTGACCATTTTGTTCCCAGGCTTGATGAATTTCACTGCCCGGCAGGCGATTGGATTCGTGGAACGCTACGGCGCGCCGATCATCGGTGACCGCTTGATACCTTTTTTACTGATGATTGTCGGCTTCTTCCCGATCTCCATCTCCCTGGTGATTGCCCTGGAAAGCTTTGTCGGTGAGAAAGAAAGGCGCAGCATCGAGCCGCTGTTGAGCAGCCCGCTGACAGATGTCCAACTGTATTTCGGCAAGCTGCTGGCTTCGATGGTGCCTCCTTTGCTCGCCAGCTACCTGGGGATCTTCGTTTACCTGTTCAGCGTCTACACACAGGTAGGTTGGAAACCCGAGCCTGCATTGTTGGTTCAGATCGTTTTGCTGACGACTGTGCAGGCGCTGGTGATGGTCAGTGGGGCAGTGGTTGTATCCTCCCAAACCACCTCGGTCAGGGCGGCGAATTTGTTGGCCTCGTTTATCATCATTCCGATGGCGTTATTGATCCAGGGCGAGAGCATCGTGATGTTTTGGGGGCGCTATTCCGCCCTCTGGTTGATCATATTTGCGCAGGTGCTGATCGCCGGGCTGCTCGTCAGAACCGGGGTCGCCCATTTCAACCGGGAAGAGCTGCTCGGCAGAGATTTAGACATGCTGAACCTGGGCTGGGGCTGGCGTGTATTTAAAGGGGCGCTGATTGGCCGTGCGACCTCTGTGGGAAGCTGGTATACACGCGAGCTGACCTCGACCCTCAAAAGGGTCAAGCTACCGTCGGCTTTAATGGTGCTTGCACTGGCGGCTGGCTTGTGGCTGGGCGGGCAGCAATCCAAAGTGTTTGTCTTGCCGGAAAACCTTCTCAATCTTGACCGGCTGGATCAGGGATGGATTGAGGGCATCGATTATTTCCGCTTCTTCTCTATCAGCGGGATTGGCACAGTCTGGCTGCATAATATACGCGCCATTTTGCTGGCTACGGTATTAGGGTTATTCACTTTTGGCGTATTGGGCGCCATCGTCTTGATGCTGCCGATCATGTTGATCGGATATTTCATGATGAGCATGGCGACTACCGGGCTCCAACCCCAGACCTTTTTTACAGCTCTGGTCCTGCCGCACGGTATCCTGGAAATCCCCGCCATCATACTGGCAGGGGCTTCGATCTTGAGAATCGGGGCAACGCTCGCCTCGCCAGCCCGAGGGCGCACCATCGGGGAGGCCTGGCTGGCCGCGATCGCTGATTGGACAAAGATTATGGTCGGATTGGTGCTGCCGCTGTTGCTTGGGGCGGCGGTCCTGGAGGTCCTTGTTACCCCGCGCCTGGCGGTCTGGTTGCTGGGTGGGTAGCGCCGTTTAGAATGAGAGTTGCTCATTTGACGAAATTAATCATCCTGGGGTCGGCAAATGCGGTGCCCGATCTTTATCATGAAAACACCTACATGGTTCTGGTAGGCCAGGAGCGAGGCGTACTGATCGATTGCGTTGGAAATCCGTTGCTCAGGTTTCAACAGGTGGGGTTGGAGGTAGATCACCTGGAAGATATCATATTGACTCACTTTCATCCTGATCACGTCTCAGGCGTGCCATCCTTCTTGATGAACACCTGGCTGATGGGTCGAAAAAAGCCGATCGATATCTATGGGCTGGGCTATACCGTAGAGCGGATGGAAAAGGTGATGGATTTCTTTGATTGGACCAGCTGGCCGAATTTATACCCGGTGAATTTCCACTCGCTGCCGGAGCGTGAAATGACGCCTGTGTTGGAAACAGACGAATATCGCCTGTTTTCCTCCACGGTGCGCCACCTGATTCCCACAATCGGTTTGCGGGTGGAATTTCCCCAGAGTGGGAAAGCGCTGGCCTATTCCTGTGACACTGAGCCTTGCGAGCAGGTCGTCAGGCTGGCTTCGGGCGTCGATGTCTTGATCCACGAGGCCGCAGGAGGGACGATCGGCCATTCTTCCGCTGCCCAGGCAGGCGAGATCGCCGCCCAAGCCGGGGCGAAATCCTTGTATTTAATTCATTATCCCACCCAGGGGGTAAATCACGCCAGTCTTCTCGCTGAGGCCAGGACCACTTATGCTGGGCCGGTAGCCCTGGCTGAGGATTTCCTTGAACTGAATTTCTAATTTGGGGAAGAGGGTAAAAGCGCCCGCGGATCAGCGCGCAGGCAGGTTGCCAGAGGCAGCATCACCAGCCTTGCACGAAAGGTATCCACTCACTGTTATCCATCAAATGGCGGGCAAATAGATATCCCGCCGATGCGGGAGGCTCCACGGGTCGGCGCATAAGCCTCATCTGGGCTTGTTCGAGCGTGCGACTGCCCTTGCGGTGGTTGCATGCCGGGCAGGCAGCCACCAGGTTATCCCAGGAATGACACCCACCCAGGCGGCGCGGGACAATATGATCGATGGTCAAATAGGCAGCCTGCTGCCCACAGTACTGGCAGGCAAAGTTATCGCGTCTCAAAATTTCGCGCTTTGTCAGGCGGATGCGCGGCCGGGGGCGCCTGATCATCTTTTCCAGCCGGATAATAG
>Ga0209751_10005544_pt1 | contig 11874 bp, 16 predicted proteins | sample RifCSP13_1_FD_184019 | JGI IMG/M metagenome (GOLD analysis project Ga0209751, IMG submission 184019) | Soil microbial communities from Rifle, Colorado - Rifle CSP2_sed 13_1 (SPAdes) (version 2) | ecosystem: Environmental > Terrestrial > Deep subsurface > Rock core/Sediment | place: Rifle... | reverse complement strand
CTCCCTCGATGACGTAGGATGCCGCCTCCGTCCGCGCGATGCGCTCCCACATGAAGTCGGGGAAGTGCTCTTTCTCTGGGTCCAGCGCGTTCCGCAGCTCGCGCGCGAGCTGATCGGTCGTCCAATTCTCCTCGATGCCCTTGTCGGTCAGGTCTCGGATGATCTGGAGGTAAGAGTTCTTGTCCCCGAAATAGAGGGTGTTTCGCATAGCCTCCACGCTGCGAACGCGGAACTCTCTTGGCGGCACTGGTTCCTGTTTCTTGAGTCCCATGTCGACGACTTCCGCTTCTGCGGCTTGTGCCCCGAGTCGGATGAGATTCTGTGCTGATGCCATGGCGGCGGTTTCCGCTTCCGCCAGCACGGGATTCAGAGCGCGTTCGATGCGCTCGATAAGGGCGATCTTGACCTCTGGGGTGGCGCGGTTGTCCGGCGTCTGGGCGTCAAGAACGTCCGCGATGGCGCGATGGATGGCGGCGTAGGCGTCCTTAGAGATGGCATCCAGCACAGTCCGGTAGGACTCGGCGGCCTCGTTGATGCGTCTGTCTCGGGAATCGCCCTTCTCGATGTCGGGCTTCTTATCCATCGAATCTTTGTCCGGCCCCGCCCCCGCTCCAAATGGGGAGGGCGTTTCCTGACGCTTGCCCGCTCCGCTGATCTTCGGCGTGCCGTCTTCATCGATGACGACCTCGAAGCCCGCGTCCACGGAAATCTTGGCCGTCTCCATCTGAGTCTTTTTGAGATTCCATTTGTCGATGTCCTCCCCCTCGTGGGCGCTCTTGAGGCGGAACGTCCAGCTCCTGATCTCCGGGAAGTATCGCTTGAAGAACCGGTCGAACGGCTCGGCGACCTGGATCTGTATCTCGTTGATTGTCTCGGGAGTGACATCGCGCTGCTCCGTGCCTTCTTGGGATGCCCCGAGTTTTCCGCTCGTCTCTACGCCGATTGATGCGGGCGAGACCCCGAATGTGTAACAGATGGACTTGAACAGATAGTCCTGGTGCTCCATCGCGCCCTGCATGAGGGGCGTCTCGATGCCCAGTATCTTTTCGATGCCGACCTGGTTCGTTCCCTGCGCCGGCGACGGAGCCGCAAGCCACATGTCCGTCATCGGGTTCAGCTTCTTCTTTTCCTCATGCATCCGCAGTTGACGGACGAGACTTTCCTCCGAAAACCCCTTGGCAATGAAGATGTTCTTGGGCGTTTTCGCCTTGTCGAAGATGTCCTTCTGGTAGACGTCGATGAGCTGCATCCCATCCACTTGGGTCTGCACGGAAAGTAGTTTCGGCGTCCCGTAGTGCCTGCTGCCGACCGCGTAAAGGTTCGTGTGGATCATCTCGTCGACGGACCACGCGGCCTTCGTCTGTTGAGCGAGGTTCTGGACATAGGCGGCCTCCATCATGATACCGCCGTCTTCCTTCGGACATGCCGCACCGACGGCATAACGATCAATGTCGTAGAGAACCGGGGTCTCCTCTAGAGGGCAGAAGGTTTTCCCCCCGAGTCGCCCCTTCTTGTCCGCGATGACCTGGATGTATCGAACGTCTTCAGGCCAGAGCTCGTAGTACACCGGGACAGAGGTCGTAGATGTCGTTTCCGGTAAGGTACGTATAACCGACTGTGGTGAGCTTCCAGCCAGCGCAACGCTCACATAGAAATCGTCGAAGATGAGAAGGTCGCGGACGGCCCGCTTCAAGATGTCCGGGATCGTGAGAGTCGGGTTCGGGCGGTTGCAGAAAGCCGTCACTCGAACGAGTTCTTCAGGATCCGGCTTCTCTAACTCCCCGCTGCACTCGGGACATGCCTCGGAGAGAGGGAGAAAATCGTACTCCGATTCGCATTTGAGACAGCGGACCTCAAAGTTCGGCTCCCACTCATAGCCCTGCCGCGTGGATTCTCGGACGAGTTTCGAGATGCACGCGTTGACGACCCAATGGCGCTCGTAGACCCTTTGGAGTCCGAAGGCATCATACGGCGGTTCCCAAAATTCCCCGTACTTGCTCTCGATCTCCGGCACGATGGCGCGGGAATCTTTCTGGAGAAGGTCTCCGACCTTGACCCCGAACATATTGAGAAAACGATGCCCCGCGGCCGGCAGATGAGAAGAGAGATACGCTTCCGCGATGGAGCGCCTACGCTCGTCTATGTAGGCTCTCGTCTTCTGAAGGAATCCCATGAAAGGGACCGCCGTTCCTGCGTGGGGACGGCGGGGAGAATACTATGACTAGTCAACCTATGTTGCCGAGTTATCCGTATCCTCTGGAGACCGCTGAAAGATATTGCGTTCGTCCTCTTCGGCGGATCTTGTACTCGAACCGGAAGTGCTCCGCGACCTGGCCGAAGTAGTCGTACCCGTATTCGTGCCAATAACGCCCTCGAAGGTAATCTTGGACCGTTGGGAACGGAATCCCGCATCCTTTGACCAACGTACTCGCTGCCGTCCACGTCGCTTGCGTAGATGCGAACGCGAGCATCGACAGTACGTTGTCTTCTGGGTTCATCCGGCCATGCTCCAAGAGATTGACCGCCACTTCTCCAAGATCATCCACGCTCCACACTGTGGACATTTTGGACGGATGATGGGGTTCCCCGGTTCCAAGACAAGCAGCGGTTCTACTGCATCGCAACGCGGACACCAGAAGGACATGGTTGGGGTCACAGTAGCCCCCTACGTTCCTTTGCCCGATGCTGTAAGAGAGCGCGACAGTAATCGACGCCTTTGGGGTCCGAGCGATACTTAGAGCCTTGGTAGAATCGGTAGGTCCATGTGAACGCGGGATCGCAATCGTACCAGAACCCATCCCAGTGATCCGTGATAGAGAGCCAGAGGTTGTAGTCCTCCCCATGCCGATTCGCCTTACCCTCGTAGCCATCATAGACAAACGTGCGTGGGATCTTGTCATAGACGGATGCCCTCCACATGGAGTTACCGTGGATGAAGTTGGATTCCAGGAGAATGCGATAGTCGTAGGGTCGGAGGATAACGGGAAGGACGTGGGGGCGCGGTTCGTAGACCATCTGGAAGTAGTTGTCGTAGACGATAGCTACCTGTGGCGGCATGGTCTCAAAAAGACGGACACGATTCTCCTCACGATTCTTGTGGAAGATGTCGTCACTGTCCGCTTTGCTGAAGTAGACGGTGTCGGGATCCGCGGCTTTGAGACACGCGTCGAGGGCGTAGGCGGTTCCCGGCTTCTCCTCCCGCGTCAGAATCACCCTATCCGGCCATGTTTCCGCGGCTTCCTTCAGCGTCTCTAGCGTGGTGGCTTTCGTGCTTCCGTTGTCGCAAATCACGAGGTCCAGATTCGGGTGCGACTGGATTGCAATGCCACGGATGGCGATCCAGAGCCACGGGTCGTACGTGTCTCGTACCGGCATCAAGACCGATGTTTTTGGCGTGCTATTCAATGTGTTACCTCAGATGGGAGATAGACGCCTGCGGGGTCTGGCATTGGGCGTAACGTCCCACTCTATACTCGGCGGCGGCTGCGCCCCCCTCTCCGAGGGGCGGTCTACCGCCGAAGGTTCCACGCCGTTTCCTTTAGCCAGTTGCCCCGCTTACGGGTAGCGCACCCGGTCCATCTTTCGAGGACAGTAAGTGGTCGTTCTGATGAATGACGATTTGTTGTTGTGCCCGATCCGCCGGAGTCCTATCTCCCCACGGATTCCAATTCATCGGATAGTAATCGTGTGTTGGGATGGAGTATCTACACACGGGGCATCGCCACACTGGAAAGTCAAGAGGCCGCCCATCATCCGATTCATAAACAATCGGCATCTACTTTTCCACCCGGTACATCATCCAGAGATGCGGACACGTCTTGGACCAGACAAGACCCTTCTGACCGTGCAGAATTTCCCGATAGAACGTCTGCTTGTGGTCCGGATCGCTGATGTGGGAGTTAGCGGGAATAGAGACGACGAGCCTGCCACCTGGCCGGAGGAACGCGAGTAAGCGTTCGTGGGTGTCCTCCACCCGATCCGGAGGCAGATGTTCTAGAGTCTCCATGCAGACGACGGAATCATACTGCCCATCCCACGGGAGTTTCGGATTCAGTACATCGTCCACGAAAAAGGTCGCGTTCTCCGGAGCGTGCGCGTTGGCCCACTCGATGGAGGACGCGTCCGAGTCGAACCCATGCACGGTCATCCTCGGATTCCGCTTGGCCAGTTCAATGCTGAAGGTCCCGTCTCGGCAGCCCACGTCCAGGATTTTCTCTCCTTTCACGAACTCGATGGCGGACTCCATCCGCTTGCGCGCGAGGTCATCAAAGTGCCATGTGCCGGATGAGAGCCAATCGGTCATAGAGACTCGTCTCGGAATACCGCACATTCTAGTTCGCGATTGTCCATCAAAATTCCACTAGGACCGAGTGCCCAGTGATAGAAAAGGATGATATTGCCCCCTTCGTCTACCTCGGCCTCCTCGCTCAGTTCCTTATGCTGAGATGTGAGGCATGGGCAACCACCATCTCCGCATGCTGGCCCGCCAGCCTGTCCACACGACGCACACGGATGATGGTGATCGCATCTTTCACAGTAGTTCATCCCTGTAACTCCGTCTTCCGCATCTCGTTCGACTCCTTCAGCCATCGATAGAGCTGCGGAGACATCATTCCGCTCTGACGCAGGAGTTCCCAATTCGGCACGACGCAATGCCCTCCGATCACACCTCCATACATGATCGGAGCGAGCCCTCGGTCTCCGTCATACACCTTTCGCTTCTCAAAGAGCCATTCCTTCATGGCGGTCATGGCCTCTTCAAAAGACGCCCCGCCACGAGTCTCGTACTTCGCCATCTGCCGCTCGATCTCCTGCCAGAGAGCAATCCGGTATCCGTATTCCGTCGTCTCGTAGAGCTTCATGGTCTCCAGGCACTCGAACGACGGGGCGCGGCGGGTCTGCATCCCGCACGAATGGAACAGGTCTTCCACGGCCTTCGCCTCGTCCTTGTCGGTCGTCGCATACCACTTCGGGAATTCCCTCAAGTAGCGGGCGATGTTCGGGTGTATCCCGCGCACGGGCGAGTATGTGATCGACGCTCTCGCATCCGGCTGTTCAAGACCCGATACGGTTTGGCTCATCGTTCCGACAGGGACGGTACTGTGGATGACAACGTGCTTTGGAAGGAACTCCAGCCAGTAGAAAAGAGTCGTTGTCACGAACTCCTTGTGCCACGGATAGGCGATGTGCATCCAGTCGTATTCGATAGGGACGCTGGCGGGATAGGGGGTGTTCTCATCGTAAAGCGTCCGTTCTCTCTTGGCCTCGTATCCCTTCTGCGGATCATGGATAGCGATGTCCGTTCTTTCTCCGAGGACTTGGACTAGAGCCTTTCCGACCTCCCCAAAGCCGATGATGATGTCCGTCATCGTTCCACCGTCACGGGTCTTGGATGCCCGTTGTCATCCCGATAGTACCAGTCGTGCGCGTCACGCGCGTCTCCCGCCGTCTCGATGAGAAGTCCGTTTCTCGCGGCGGCATAGAGCTCCGCATCCATCCGGTTCGTGAAGGACCTGATGAACGGTCTCTGGAAATGCCACCAGCAAACGAGGAAGGTGAGTTCACTTCTTGGGCTTGAACCGGGTTCGCACATACTCCTTGATGTCGTTGACCTGACTGGAGAACTGAGACTTGAGCGATTCCTCTTCCGCCTGAATGACTTCGATGGGCTTCACTTGCACCCCGCGCATGTCTGCATCTCATCTCGAATGTACCCGAGCTCCATCACGGCCTCGTCACGGTCCAGACGGCTTTCATCAAAGGCCCTGCCGATGTTCTTGCTCGCGGCCTCATGGTACTTACAGAGCACCTTCCATGCGGATACGAAGTCGGTCCAGATCGTCTGCCAAGGCACTTTCGCTGTACTCTCGGGCATAATAGGCTCCACTTTCGTCCGTAGGACCCACCTTTCGTTCGAGGATCCGGTCAAGATGAAACTCAATCTCACCCACGGACCTTGCGGGGAGGACGTGGGGGATTCGGGTGTCGCTGTGAAAGACGTACCGACCGAGTTGGGCCATCTCGATGAGGGTGAGGCCGATGCCGTCATGGACGATGGGGCGGAGGAGAGCGAAGCACCGTTCGTAGAGTTCGTCCCGCTCGGTTCCGGAGACATCGTGTGTCGGGCGCACGTTTGTAGGGGCTTCCGGAAGCGGCGAAACCTCAAACCCGCGCGGTACGATGAAGAACTCGATGTCGGGGAAGTCTCTTGCGACCTCCTTGATGATGTCCCACCGGAAGAAGTCTTCTCTCCCTGGAGGCACGTAGGCGAGGATGGAATCCCATCGCGTGATCGGCTTTGGAGAATACGGTGTCGGAGGAATCGAGCGATAGAACCCAACGTCAAGTCCGGTCAACTCCTTTGCCTCTTCCACGAGGTTCGGTGCGTCTGCGACGTGAAGATTGGCGGTTTCGAAGGGGTCCGGAATCCCCTGTCGCACAATGTCTTGATGCTGAAGGATGTCCGTGCCGATCCACATGGCTATCGTCTTCGGTCTCGGATTCTTCTGTGCGAGCCATTGGAAGAAGTTCCCAAAGTTGCCGACGTTCCATAGCCAGTCTACACATGAGAGATCATAGGACTCATACCCGTCTTTCTGCCACTCCAGAAACTCGCATTCCCACCCGTATCCCGCCTTGTCCGCGAGCCGTTGGACCTGCTCCCGGAAATTCTTGCCGTGACGAGGAGCGCCGGCGGAGAGAAAGGCAATGCGGGTCATCACTTGTAGCCGTCATAGTATCCGCACAGAGAGCAATGGTGTCCTTCCGACCCCCAGTCGTATTGTAATGTACCAGAACAAGGACTCCCATGATCGGTATTCTCGGAATACGAGATGTGATAATCCATCCCGCCCGGACACGGACACGGAAATTCCTCTCGCACGTCGCCACACCCTTCGCATTCGTGACCGTTTTCGTGTGGCATCTCAGTTCACCCGTATCTCGCCCATGTCGTTTTCTCGAATACGGAAGAGATTATTTTCGCGCGCGTGAATCATGTTACAGTTTGCACACGTCAGTTCAATATCCGATCGCTTTCCAGCGATGATGTCTTTGAGCATACGATAATGCCCATTGGCGGAGGACACATCCTTCCACCCATCCCCGTTCTTGTGATTGAATTGAAAAGCTCGCGGATCGTCATAACCACATCGAACGCACTTGTCACCGAGTGCCGCGAAAGCCTTTAGACGAAGCCCCCATTTCCATCCGCGCTGATATTGCGCGCGCGACCTTTCATGCCTTCGATACATCTCCGGATTCTCGCGTCGGTGTTCGCGAGCATAAGCGTTCATCCGGACTCTGTTCTTGAAACGATATTCCGCCATGTACTTCTTCCTGTCAAACATCAATTACACCTATCTGTCAGGGAAATTTCGTTCGTGTTGATAATGCCCAATGGGGCGGATATGGAAGTCGGAATCACACCAAGTTGCTGTTTCTTCTTAATAATGCGACTTAACTTGCCGGAGAACTTCTCGATTAGACGAATCTGCTCATCTACTAGATCCGCGTGGGATAAAAAGTTTGTCCGCCACTTGTTAGCCTCTCCGCCATATTCATCCGCGTGTTCCCAATCCCACCCACGCATCTCATCTGTGTAGTAGGTTGTACCGGGATACGGACAAAGGATAGAGAACGATACCGTGTCTGGCTGTACCTCTTCGATGAGCTCTTCAGTCTGTCTAATTGTTTCCCGACTCTCTAGTGGCGTCCCTAGTAGCACATAACTTCGCCGTAGAAGTCCCGCATCCTTCGTGATCTTGAACGCCTTCCGGATCGTGGCGAGGTTCGTGCCCTTCCCGATGTGAGCAAGGACTTCCGGGGAACCGGACTCCAGCCCCATCCAGACCTCACGGCATCCGGCGGCATACAGCATCTTCGCATCCGTCTCGTCCATTGGATTTACGAGCATATTTCCGCCCCACGGCACATCCCATCCGTGCTGGATGAACGTCTCGCAGAGCTGCTTGATGCGTCCGGGGCGCGTGTTGACCTCCGCATCCGCGAACTTGAAGAACTCGATGTCGTACTTGCGGTGGACCACCCTCATCTCCGCGAGGATGTCGAGCGGACTGCGTTCCCTGAGCGGCGCACCGTAGATCGTTTTCGGAGAACCGTCCGCACAGAACTTGCATCTTCGGAGGCAGCCGCGGTTCCCCCAGATGCTCGTGACCTTCCTGCCCTCTTCCCGCTTGGCGATGGCTGCGCACCGTTCCATCTTGATGAAGTCGCGGTCGGGAAAGGGGATGCTGTCAAGATCGGGGATCGGCGGCTCGTAAACGATACCGGACTGTACACCACCAGACAGTACGATAGATCGCCAGCTCCGCTCGCCTTCGCCAACGACCGCTCCCTGGATTGGACCTCGCGGAACAGCGACTTCGTCTTTGAGGAACGCTTCAGGGGAGACGCTTGGGCCGTATCCACCCACGAAAATACGGCAACTGGGATTCCGGGCTCTAATGGCGGCGGCAATGCGTAGTGACCACGGCATCTGACTAGTGGTTCCGGAGAACCCGACGATGTCGCACTCGCTCGCGCCCGCGATGATCTCTTCGTCGGTCTCGAAGTAGCCGTCGGCAAAGAAGTAGTCATCCGGATGAATCAAATCCTCCGTATATCTCTTCAAATAACCGCATGCTAAACTTTCCCATACGCTGAATGCCAGCGACCGCGAATCAACATGACCTTCATGGGTCTTCTCTCCCCCGTCTGTTAAGAGCGTGAGTCTTAGCTTCGATTTCACGCAATCTCGGATCGTACGGACATCCGTTATACCGATTATGTGTCTTGCCGTTTGAAAGGGCAAGCGCTTCAAGAAGAAGAAGCCTCTGTTGTTCCTTTGCTGTTAAACGAAGTACCGGCAATATTGAACGTAATCCATTCGCGCCAATCGCATAATGGAAGAACGGTTTGTCTCGCTCTGACACCCCCTTACGCCGGTAAACAGATCCTGCGCCGACGATGCCTTTCGCTCTGTCAATAATCGCGCGGTTCGTATTGGTGATCGTAAGTAATGGAAGCCATCGCCTCCGAGGACCGTTCTTTCCCGAGACGGGGCTTGAATAAAGACCGAGACATCCTTCCCCATCAATGATTCCTTCTAACCAACCCAAATCGCGCTCTGAACAGGCTCGCGTCACGCTTTCATCTCGCGTATCCTAGAAACGTCCATGTCCGACCAGGACGGGAAAGCAATGATGTGCCGAGAGACCTCCCGTGTCACCTTCAGGCTGCCGTTCTCTGGCATGGTCTCGATTGGAGTCGGCTCATCCTTCTCACTCACGATGCTCTGGTAGTAGTCCCTGTATTCCCACCCCGGGTTCTTCTTCCGGATGTCCTTCGGGCTCGGGACCGTGGCGGCAACGATGTAGTGGTTCGTGGAATGCGGAATCTCCTGCCACGCGAGGGGGAGCGTCTTGCGGTAGGTCTCCGCGATGATCTTCTTTCGCGCCAACACGGAGTCGAACACCCTCAGATTGGCCAGTCCCACGGCGGCGCTCATCTCCGGCATCCTGGAGAACCATCCTGCGGCGTCTTGCGCGAAGCGGGCCAAGTGCTCGTCTTGCGTAAGGAGAATCCCGCCTTCCCCCGACGTGAGGATCTTGGACGCGGAGAGGGAGATGACGCGGGTGGGTAGCGTGGAATCCCATTCGGATCCAAAACTCTGAGCGGAGTCCACGAACGGATGATCGTTGTCGTTTTCACGGAAGACGTTCCCGAACGTGTCGACCGGGATTTCCAACTCGTCCGTGTCCGGTTTCAGGTCTCCGAAATCCGCCAGCCATGTCTTCGGGTCGATGTCCACGAACCGGACGTGATACCCGAGCCACACGAACGGCATGTAGGACGACGGCCATGTAAAGGCGGGGACGCGGATTTTCCGATACCCACGACTCCGGAACCAGCGGGCGAGGATCATGATGCCGTGCGTGGCCTGCGCGAGGGGGATGGCGTGGTCGTACTTCGCCCGCATCGCAATGATCGTGGCGAGATGGCTGGCAAGTTCTCCTTTCGTGTATTGTCCACTGGACAGGATGTCGTAGATGTCTCTGTTCAGGGATGCGCGGTCCTCTGCGGTCAGAGATGGTGGACGGTAGTAGGGAATCACTTCTTCCCTCTCGCCAGTTCCATCGCCCTCTTCTTGCTCATTCGTCCCGTCCACCATGTCCGTTCGTTCTTCGGACGCTTTTTCGGTCCCCACGCACCGTTCTCACGACGCTTGATCTTCGGGAGATGGGTCAATCTTCCACCAGACTCTGGAGAATCGCAAGAATGACGGCCAATGGAATCGTCCCCCAGTACATGAACCACAGTAATTCCGTGGCGTGGACGAGTTCCAAAAGCTTGTAGCCATAGATGAGCGCCCACGCCACAGACACGATGTTCACAACGAGTTTCGCACCCTTCAGGTTGTAGCCCATTCCACGTACCTCCGTAATCCCTCATCAAACGGGATCTTCTGGCTCCAGCCCATCGCGCGTGCTTTATCTGCGTTGCACCAGAGCTTGGCGATGTCGGCGGGACGCGGCTTCCCGAATTCCCACGCACTCTTCCTCTGAGGAGCCTTGAGGCAGACCAGCGTTTCGATCTTCCGTGCGATGTCCATGATGGAGATGGGTTCCCCGCTCCCGAAGTTCACGGGCCCGTCGAAATCCTCGGACAATGCCATCACGTACGCTTCTAGCGCGTCCTCGATGTACAAGTAGTCCCGCTGTTGCGCTCCGGAGCCGTAGATCGTCATCGGCTTGCCTTCCATCGCCAAGCGAACGAACCGGGCGATCACGCCACCATAGCCGTCATCCGCCTGGTAGGGGCCGAACGTGTTGAAGAGGCGGACGATGTTGATCCGCATGCCGTACGTCTCCCGATACGCATGGCAAAGGCGGTCCCCGAAGACCTTTGTCGCTGCGTAGGGGGACTGGGCATCAAGAGCGTGAGACTCGTCCATGCTCGTCGCTTTCGTGGTTCCGTACACCTCCGAGCTGGAGGCGAATATCACCTTCTGGTCCAAGCGACGGGCGATCTCCAGAATACGCAGCGTCCCTGTCGTGTTGATGTCCAACGGGGCTTCCGGGAACTCGATGGAGTTGTCGATGTTGATGACCGCCGCAAGATGAACGATCACTTCCGCATTCTTCGCCAGGATCGGCATATAGGTCGGGTCCCGCACGTCTCCCGTCGCGCACCGGAAGTCTAGTCTCTGCTGACTCGCATGATACCAGTTGTCAACCCCAGTGACATGATGACCGAGAGCGGTGAGGCGATTCCCGAGGTGAGCGCCGATGAACCCCGCTGCGCCGGTCAGGAAGATGTCGGTCACGATTTACGAATACCCGGAAACTTAGTAATACCCATCACTTGACCGAGAACCATCATCCGAAGTAAACTCCGAATCTCGTTGAGTTCCTTCTTCGTTCGTTCGTACTCTTTGTAGAAGAAGATGGCTTGTCTGTAGAGGCGTTCGGCGGTCTCGCCTTCAATAGGCGGTGGGTAACTCATCGCTTCGCCTTCTAGCCTTTCAGCATCCGCATCATCCGCTATGCCCGGGTCGAGAATCCGTAATGTGTCAAGTTCTTGAGAGCGGTCTTCTCGACCCGGGCATAGTGCTCGCTGCTACTTAGAAGTTTCGTCAGCAACCGCACCGCATCTTTAGATTCTAAAGGATTCACGCGGCTGAACGGATAGAGCATGTCCGCCGAGTCTGTCATACGGGATGCGATGAGAGGGACGCCTACACCCGCACAATCGATGCCGAACCGACCGATGGAGTTGATCGTGTAGAGGTCTAGGGCCGCGTAGAAGCCGCTCAGCATCCCGTACCAGGGTTCCACGCCCAGATAGGGCATCACGCTATCCCACGCGACCCCG
>Ga0209751_10005543_pt1 | contig 11875 bp, 10 predicted proteins | sample RifCSP13_1_FD_184019 | JGI IMG/M metagenome (GOLD analysis project Ga0209751, IMG submission 184019) | Soil microbial communities from Rifle, Colorado - Rifle CSP2_sed 13_1 (SPAdes) (version 2) | ecosystem: Environmental > Terrestrial > Deep subsurface > Rock core/Sediment | place: Rifle... | reverse complement strand
ATGAGTCGCGGCGCGTGCCGCCGTTCAAAGACGACTCGCCGCACCCGGAGAAGAGTCTTTACTTCCTCCACTTCAACACCAACAAGCGGGGCATCACCCTCGATGTTGAAAAGCCGGATGGGCGGGCAATTTTTCTGGAGCTTGCGCGCAAAGCCGACGTCGTCACCGAAACTTATAGCCCGGTGCGCAGAGAAGAACTGGGCCTCAGTTACCAGGAGCTAAGCGCGGGCCATCCCGGACTCATCCACGCCTCGATCACTCCCTTCGGCGAGAGCGGGCCGTGGCGGGATTACAAGGCCAACGACATAGCGGGAATCGCGCTCGGCAATCTTCTTTATCTCACCGGCGAACCGGGAGAACCGCCGCTTCAGCCGCCGGGCGAGATCGCCTACGGTATGGCATCGACCTACGGCGCGTTCGGGATTGCGGTGGCGCTCTACCATCGCATGGAAAGCGGCAAAGGCCAGCATATCGTCGTCTCCATGCATGAATGCGCGGGGCACATCGCCGGCTATTTCATACCCAACTACGGCTACACCGGCGCCAAACCGGCGCGCGCGTCGCGCAAAGGCGAAGAGACCGATCTCTATGATCCTTATCCGACCAAGAACGGGTACGCGCGGATCTTCATCATCCCGGTTGAGCAATGGCGCCGCCTGGTAGATTGGATAGGGCGCCCACCGTCTATTTCCGGCCCTGAATTCGAGAAGATGGCGTATCGGCGCAAGCATCCGGAGATTGTCGTCGGGGCGATCACGGAATTCTGTAGCCGCCGAACGAAAGAAGAGCTTTACGAGGAAGGCCAGAAGCGGCGCATCGCGGTCACGCCCATCAACACCGTCGGCGAGTTCATGAACAGCGCGCAGGTCAAAGCCCGCGAGACCTTCATCGACATGGAACATCCGGTGATCGGCAAATATTCCCATTTCGGTCCGGTCCCGAGACTCAGCGAATCGCCGGGACGAATCACGCGCACGGCGCCACTCCTCGGCGAACACAACAAGGAAATTTATTGCGGCGAGCTGGGCATGAGCAACGACGACCTGGTCGCCCTGCGCTCCAGCGAAGTGATTTAGATGGCAAAACTACCCCTGGAAGGCATACGCGTCGTTGAGCTCACCACCGGCGCCGCCGGTCCGACGGTGGCGCGGGTGCTCTGCGAGTTCGGCGCGGAGGTGATCCGCTGCGAAACTCGGCTGCGCGGCGACGGCCACCGCGGCGAAGATCCCGCCAAGTGGAACAAAAATCCTGACTTCATGAAACTCCAGCGCGGCAAGAAATCGTTCACCGTGAACATGCAGACGCCCAAAGGCCGCGAGCTGGTCACCCAACTGGTTAAGAAATCCGACGTTCTCGTCGAAAACTACGGCTTGGGCATTCTGGAGAAGTGGGGACTCGATTGGCCGCAGCTCAAAGAAATCAATCCGGCCTGCATTTTGATTCGCGTCAAAGGCATGGGCTGCAGCGGACCGCACGCTGCCGATCTCACCTACGGTCCAAATGTCGGCAATACCATGGCGACAACTTATCTGTGGAATTACCCCGATGCGAAGACCGCCACGGCGGAGCCGCGCACCCAGCATCCGGATTTTATGGGTGGTGTGACTGGCGCCTTCGGCGTCGTGCTGGCGCTCATCCAGCGCAAGAAGACCGGCCGCGGCCAATGGATCGACAGCGCCCAGGTGGAAATCGGCGCGTCCCTGCTTGGTCCGAGATACTTGGAATATTCGGTCAATCATCGCGAGCCAAAGCCGGAGGGGAATCGCAGCCTGGTTGCCGCGCCTTACGGTCCCTACCAGTGCAAGGGCAACGACCGCTGGTGCGTGATCGCCGTTTATACCCAGGACGAATGGGAGCGTTTCTCGGCTCTATTGCAAAAATCCGGGTTGAAACCAAACGACAAGTTCGCTACTCATCTCGGACGAGTGCGGCACAAAGACGAGTTGGACAAGTGGGTGACGAGCTGGACCCTGCAACATGATCCGTATGACGTGATGAACATCGTGCAAGGAGTCGATGTCTGCGCGGCCGTCGTGCAAGACGTCGAGGACCAATTCAAGCGCGACGTGCAGTACGCGGCGACCGGCTTTTTAGTAAATATGACGGAGCCGGAAGCCGGCGACGTCGTCACCGAGAACGTGCCGATGCGCTTGTCGGAGACTCCGGGAAAAGTTCGCGGCCTCGCCCCGCTCATGGGCGAGCATACCCACGAGATTGCAAGAAACTTGCTCGGCTTGTCAGACGCAGAGATCGCCCGACTGGAAGATGAGAAGGTGCTGTATTAACCAAAGTTCAGAGATCAGAGGTCAGCTGCCCCTCCATTCCGTTTTTGAAATGCTGACTTCTGACCTCTGACTTCTGAATCAAAGGAGGATTTATGCCCGAACCAGGACCACTCTGTATTTTCGAAAAGCGCGATCCCCATATCGCGATCGTTCGCCTCAACCGCCCGGAGAAAAAGAACGCCATCAGCCGCGATCTTTACTGGGCGCTGGATGAATGTTGGCAGAAGGCAAAAGCCGATGACGACGTCTGGTCGATCATTCTCACCGGCACGGCGGATGCTTTTTGCGTCGGAGGCGACTTAAAGGAAAATCTCGCCTTTGCGAAGGGCGAGATGAAAGGACCGAGGTCCGGGCCACGCCAGTATTCGAATCTGCGCGCTTTGCAGATGCACAAACCGATCATCGCCGCCATCAACGGCTACGCCGTCGGCGGCGGATTCAGTCTGGCGCTGGCGTGTCATATGCGATATTGCGTGCCGGCGTCGAAGTTCGGCTGCTCAGAAGTGCGCTGGTCGCATATGGCGGCTTGGCCGAGTTATGTCTGCCAACTCCCGACGGGCTGGGCCTACTGGTTCGCTCTCACCGGCCAGATGATCGACGCGGACACCGCCTTTCGTCTCGGGCTCGTACAGAAAATCTGCGAGCCGAACAAGCTCATCGACGACTGTGTCGAGCTGTGCACAACGATCAATCGCAACGGTAGACTCATCGCCGCGCATACCACAGAATATATCGAAGACAAATTGCTCTACGAGATTCAGGGGATGGAAAAAGGCTTCGAAGTGCACAGAGAATTTTACGCCCATCTCCGCCAGAGCAAGGACTACGATGAAGGTTCCGCCGCTTTCTCCGAACGACGCAAACCGGAGTTTTCGCAAGAATACTACGACGGCAAGACCAAGCCGCCGGGGGTGCCATAAACGGCCGCGTCGCTTGCCGGCCGGAGCCGGCTCGACCGACGCGGCCGTTCCAAACGTTCAAGCCGTTCCAATCGTTTCTCGACCTCACCCGGCTCCATTCATCCGGTATAAAACATTCAAACGACTGGAACGTTTGGAAGTGTTGGAACGACTGGAACCAAGCGGTCGCAGCCGAAGGCTACGACCGTGCGAGTTCATCGAGACTAGGCTCGGGCATGCCGGCTTTCCAGGTCGGATCGCGCAGCTCGAGGCGGTTGCCGCTGGGATCGAAGAAGTAAAGCTCCCTTCCCGGAAAATACCCGCCCTTCCGGTAATATAGCTCTTCGATGCGAACATTCCGATCGCGAAAAATCTTGCACGCCTGCACCAGTGTTTCCGGGCTCACAGTGAAAGAATGGTGCACGTTACGTTCCTCGACGTGAGATTTATCCACGGCCGCCGAGCGCTCGCAAAGCAAAATGTTGTGGTCGCCGACGTTGAAACAGGACATCCCCGAGTTGCCGAGCCGCCCCAGGTGCTTGAGCCCGAGCAGATCGCCGTAGAACTTTTCCGAATCGTCCAGATTATTCACCGGAATCGACCAGTGCGTCACTCCTTCGATTTTCAAAAGTCCCATTGAAACCTCCTTTGCTGGGCCATCTTTCACCAATCCATGCGCGGCTGTCAACCCGGTTCACTGTTCGCCGTGTCAATTCGCAATGCTGGGAGATCCGGCCTGCCTCGCGTAGGGTCGCCAGCTGCGAAAGGTGATCGTCGTTGACGTTTCACCTTGGACACGCTCGTCACGAGGGATGCAGGCGAGGATTCGCCAAAATGAGTATTATGTCGCCGGAATTTAGTGTGATGGTAAGAGCCAGGATCGCTCCGATGCCGCTCACCGTGAGCAGATGGCGAAATGCCGCCGTTAGTCTGGCCTACTCTTTGACTGCGTCCTCCAGCGTGGCGGTCTCCGCCTCCAGACTTCGCATCACCGAGAGATTGGCGTTGACCGCTAGCCCTCCGCCTTGATGTACTTGCCCATCTCTTTCAGTGTCTCGGGCGTCTGATTGAGCAGGGCGGTGAAGTCTTTCAGCACTTGCTCGTGCGAAATTAAATTAACGTTGATCTTCGCCTTCTTCGCTTCCGCCACGAGTTCCGGGTCCTTGATCGCTTTGGCAAAGGCGTCGCGCAACAACGCCACGCGATCCGCCGGAGTCGCCGGCGCGACCGCGAAGGCTCTGCCGATGGATTGAGGGATCGATTTGATGGCCATCAACGATTTGCCCAGCGCGCTGGTGGCCAGCTCTTCGTCGACCGGCAGATTTTCGAAGCCGGGCACAGCCACGCGCCCCCGCACCAGCGGGCGCACCACGCCGCGGTCGGCGGCGAGTTTGATCGTCGTAGCAAGGGCCGACCAGGAATCGACCTCTTTTCTCTCGACCGCCAGAAGCACGTCGCTGTTTGACGGGTAACCGGAAACCAGCTTTAACTTAAGGCCGGCGAATTCCTTGAGCAGCAGGGGAAAGTCATGGGCGTTGGAGCCGGGCCCCGTGGTGCCGGCGACCAATTCCTTGTCGGCTTTCTTCAGCTCGTCGAAAGTCTTGTAGGGCAGATCGGAGCGGATCGAGAGCGCCACGCCGTCGGCGCCGGAGGAGCCGAGCCATTGGAACTTGCGCACGTCGAAGCGAACTTGTTCGACCTTTGATAGCTGGGCGATGGCGACGTTGGGATTGGAGGCGAGAATCGTCAGGCCGTCGGGCTTGGCCACGTTAAAAACATTGTTGGTGACGAGCAGGTGCGCCGCGCCGGGCATATGTTGGACGATCACGGCCGGCTTGCCGGGAAGATTATTTCCCGCCGCGAAATCTAGCAGACCCTATTGATAAGGGCTGTGGAAGTCAAGACATAATGCCCTCATTGCTTTTTCGCCATTGACACTGTCAAATCGGGTATGTTAGGGGGCGTCGTGGCGTTTGTTCAGGGATGTACCAGCGGTCTTCACGGCCGGAGCCATAACGGATGACGCAAGGGTCTATCTTTTTGTCGCAACCTTCAATCGTAAGGAGAGAAAGCTATGCTGGGTTACTTTGATAAACACTTGTGCAAGGTGACGTTTGCAGCCGTACTTATTTGCTGGTCGGTCTTCAATGTGGATCAGCTATTCGCCGCCGACAGGCTCATCGGTCTGCACTCGGCGCAGGTCATGTCGCAGTCGATGCCGTGGATCGCTCAGGAGGCTGGGCTCTTTAAGAAATATGACCTGGATTTTCGTCTGGTTTTCATTTCGTCTTCGCCCGTGGCCACCGCCGCTACGATAAACGGCGACGCGGAGATCCAGGTAACAGGGGCCATCGGCAACGTGCGCGCGTACGTTCAGGGAGTCACCGATTTGGTCTTTATCGGGGGAATAAAGAATTTCCTGACTCACAGCATGCTTGGAAAGCCGGAGATCAAGCGGCCCGAGGATCTCAAGGGGAAAAAGGTCGGGGTCGGACGGTTTGGCAGCAACACCCATTACTTCGTGATTCAAGCGCTGAAGCGGTTGGGCATGGATGCGAGCCGGGATATCCAGGCGATACAAACCGGCGGGGGGCCGGAGACGTTGGCGGCGCTGGTCGGCGGCAGCGTCGATGCGGGAGCAATAGTGGCGCCGGGTGACGCGGCGGCGGTGGCGCGGGGGTTTCGTTACGTTATCAATGGTCCCGAGCTGCGCATTCCCTACGGCGCAACGCAAATTGTCACCATGCGCCCGACGATCGCCAAGCGAGGACCCGTCATCGGACGGTTCATGCGGGTGATGGCCGAGGCCTCAAAAATATTGCACACCGATAAGAATCTGGTCTACAAAGTTCTCGGCAAACATCTGCGCATCACCGATACGAAGATTCTCGACTCCGCTTATCAATCGGAGATTCCCGCTCTCGAGCGCCGCCTGGAATTAAACGAGGCAGCGCTGCAAGCATCGCTGGACGAGATCGCGCCGCTGGATGCCCGGGCGAAAACCATCAAACCGCAGGATATGATGGATCGGCGGTATCTCGTCGAACTGGAGAAGAGCGGTGTGTTTGACAAATAAGCAGTAGGCAACAGAAGAAATTGTGGATTTTCGATTTAAGCCAGAGAACTGATTAGGCGGTTCCGATTTTGGATCAAGATAACGGCAAATACTGTGGTTGGCTGGGGCCTGAGAGTTGACTGGTACACCAATTGGCAGTACTCTAGTTTATGATCAAACAGGTCGATATCCGGGCGATAGAAAAAGACCTGATGAAGACGCCAAAAGCTTTAGTCGTTAAGTTTCAGAAGTGGGTCGATGATATTGAGAAGTATGGTCTGGAGGAGGTTCGAAAAGTTCGGGGTTGGCATGACCATACGCTCAAGGGTGACCGGGCGGGACAAAGGGCCATTTACTTAAACAAAAGATGGCGTGCGGTCTACGTGCTTGAGGGAGGAGAAGTAAAAATCGTGAAAGTCATAGAGGTGCACCCGCATGAGTACTAAGAAAAAGAGTGAGGCGATGCAGTTCTTAGAAAGCCTGGTCGGGGAGTTAACGTTCGGCGGACTGATCGAAGCGATGCGCCAGGCTGAGGGAATGTCCCAGGTTGATTTTGCCGAGAAGCTCGGAATTTCCAAGCAGCATCTGTGCGATATCGAGAAGGGTCGTAAGTTTGTGAGTCCTGAGCGCGCCGCGAAGTTCGCCAAGATACTGGGCCATTCGGAACAGAGCTTTGTGGCTCTCGCGCTCCAGGACATCGTCAATCAGGGTGGGCTGAAGCTAAAAGTCAGCGTAGCGGCTGCTTGAAATATTCTGAGGGCTCGCCTCCCCAGATTCCAAAGAGAGTTGACTAGCCCCGGTCCCGCTAATGGGGGAAAGGACCGGCGACGATTCCTTATCGGGCAGACAAAGTGATCAAGTAACAGAAGTCAGAGGTCAGGTGTCAGCAAAAGCGAAGAGGAAAAATCATGAGTAAAACAATTATTTGCCTCGCGCTTAGCGCTGTGCTCTTTGCGCTTAGCGTGTCCGCAGAGGCGCAGCAGCCAACGAAAATCCCCCGGATAGGATAACTAGCTTTTGTCTCCCTTTCCGCTATCTCGTCCCGCATCGAGGCATTCCGCCAAGGTCTGCGCGAGCTTGGCTACGTCGAGGGGAAAAACATTGTCATTGACTGGCGATCTGCCGACGGCAAACTCGATCGCCTCCCCGCACTCGCGGCTGAGCTTGTGCGTCTCAAGGTAGACATCATCGTCACGGCTGGTCCTGTACTAACCCGCGCCGCCAAGGAAGCAACTTCTACGATTCCCATTGTCATGACGTTCGATCCCGATCCTGTTGGTAGCGGGTTCGTCGCCAGCCTTGCGCGTCCGGGCGGGAACATTACTGGACTGTCAACTCTTTCCCCGGAGATAAGCGGAAAACAACTGGAGCTTCTGAAGGAGACTGTTACTAAACTCTCCCGCGTGGCCGTGCTCGGGAATTCGACCAGCCCGGGCAACGCGCAAGCGTTAAGCGAGATGGAACTCGCCGCAGGGGCGTTGAAAGTGAAGCTTCAATACCTGGACGTACTAAGTCCCAAGGATATTGAGACCACATTCCGGGCCGCAAGCAAGGGGCGTGCTGGCGCAGTCCTCGTGCTGCCGAGCCCCGTCCTCACTTCTCAGCGAACACAGATTGTAGACCTCGCAGTAAAGAGCCGGCTCCCGGCGATATACTGGAGGTCAGATTTTGTCGAAGCCGGGGGGCTTATGTCCTACGGCGCGAGCCAGAACGACTTGGACCGGCGCGCCGCTACCTACGTGGACAAGATATTGAAAGGCAGGACGCCCGCTGACCTACCCGTCGAGCAGCCGATGAAGTTCGAGTTCATTGTCAATCTGAAGGCAGCCAAACAGATCGGCCTGACGATTCCGCCAAATGTGTTGGTGAGGGCGGATAAGGTCATTAGATGACAGTGCTGGGTAACCGGGCAACGAGTCCTGAGTAACGAGTGCTGAGTGCTGAGCGGGCCAGGGAGCGGACTCAGAACTCATAACTCAGCACTCAGGACTTAATCGAGCGAGGCAGTAGGGAGCAGGCAGAGAGCGGAGGAATCTGTGCAGCGAGGCGCCATCGATATTCATCATCACTACGTTCCCGAGCAAATAGTCGGCGAGGCGAAGCGGCACGGCAAAGCGCTCGGCATCGAAGTCTCGGAGGACAAAGACGGCTCGATTTACTTTTCTTTCAATGGCGGTCCGAGGTATCCGCTGCAGCGGGGATTGACCGATGTGGGGCCCCGGCTGGAGATGATGGAGAAAGGCAGAATTGCTCTGGCGGCGCTCGATCCGAGCACGCAACTTCTCGGCTATGATCTAACAGGCGAACAGGCGGAGAGCTGGTGCCGCATCCACAACGAGTCCGTCAAAGAGTTCCTCAGAAAATATCCCGACCGTTTTACCGCGATGGCCGCGGTGCCGATACAGGAGCCGGCGCGGGCGGCGCGAGTCCTGGAGCACGCGGTCACCCAGCTCGATTTTCGCGGCGCCTACATCGCCACCAACGTCAATCACCGCTACTATGACAGCGAAGACTTCGATCCTTTTTGGGCCAAAGCGCAGGAACTGGACGTGCTCGTCTTCATGCACCCGGACAATGCGGCGGGAACCGAGCTGATGGGTGCTTACGGACTTAGACTGGTTTGCGGCAATCCGGCCGACACCACGCTTTCGCTGGGCCTTCTCATTTACAGCGGTGTCTTCGACCGATTTCCCAAGTTAAAGCTCTGCACCTGCCATGGCGGCGGCTTCTTCCCCTATCACGTGAGCCGCTTCGATCGAGAATTTCTTACCGGCAAACAGGCGACCCGGCGCGCCGACCGGCCCAACGCGCCGCGCTGCGCCGATGTGCCGAGCGCTTATTTCAAAAACCTCTACTTCGACACGCTGGTTTACGACGTGGAAACTCTCGACTTTCTCCGGCGCAAAGTGGGCGCAGAACATCTGATGGTGGGCACCGATTTCCCCTACGTGCTCGGCGACTGGATGTGCGTCGATAAAGTCGAAGCCCTGCCATGTTCGGAGACGGAAAAACAGGCGATCCTTGAAGACAACGCGCGAGAGCTGCTCAAACTGCGGTGAGCTAGTATCTAAAGGCTCGACGCTCCGAGAAACGCCCGTCAATCTATCGACCCGGTCGAGCTCACTCAACCCCAGGTTATGCCGTGGCCTTGGTGCGCGGAAATTCTTTAGCCGCCGGATCGCCCTGCGAGAAGCTGTGATTAGGGAAATGAAACCGAGAAGAATGATTCATCGTTAGATGGGCATTTTCCGTTTCGAGTTCCTGGACTCGCAGTGCGAGATCGGCTGCCGTTTGTCTGGCTTTTCGCGCCGCGTGTTCTTTCCCGTAGATGGCCACGCTGGAGGAAACGGACCTGGCAAAATAAAGAATCCAGGAAATGAAGAGACCGACAAATAGCGATCCCATGATGACCAGGTACAATGGCACTTCCTCAAAGACATATTCGGCGATCCGGATCGTGACGGGAGTGGTATTTTCCGTCGCAAAGTAACCGATCGCGATTCCGAAAATGACTCCAACAAGTAGAACCAACATAAGATTTCTCCTTTCTACCGGCCAACTGGTTAAACTTACCTCGTGATCATCGCCGCCCTTCGGCTCATCCTGTCACGCTCGCGCGTTATCGCGCGATTGCCTGGAATTTCTATTGTTCAGCCTGTTTGATGAAAGTCCTTGAGTACGATTCCGTTCGGGTCCCGCTTCTGTATACTGGCAATCAGTGCATCGCAGTCCACATCCTGCCCCAACCCGAGGTCCCTGGGTTGCAGGGGACTGAGTCCAAGCATGACAAAAACATTGAAGATCTTGGCAAGCAGCGATTCGGTCCCGGTCTTGATCGGGTCCGGAAAGACCGAGACGTTGTTGAGACTTCCGTTCACACGGAGAAACGAACGAAGGCTCAGCGGGCTGAAATTTTTCGCCACCGGTGTCAAGACGATATCGAGCTTTTCGTTACGAAGGTCGACCTTGCCCTCGCCGGAAACGACGGCATTGGCAGTATCAAAAACCAGGGTTTGCACTCCCATCTGTCCATCCTTTCCCTGGAGATCTACCAAGGCACAGCGGATAGGAATGGGCTTGTCGCCGCGGACCACTACGCCCAGCACGCGAGCGACGTTGAGTCCGGCCAACTCCACTAGCAGCTCGCTGATCTCACCGCCTGACATTATAAGAAAGGTGTTACCGGAAGCGGTCGCCATGAGATCGCGAAAGGATTGGCCGGACCCTGAAAGGGCAATTCGTCCGCCGATGGGACCGACGGTCTTCTGGGCGAATGAGGTCTTGAGAAACCGTTTCAGGTCCAGCTGCCGAAGCCGAGCATCGATGTTGACCTTCGAGGGCCGTTTCGATCCGTCAAAGGTGCTGTAGATTTCGACTCGGCCATCGGCAACCCCGAACGCCGCTGGTTCGAACTTTAAAACTCCATCGTTCAGGCTCAACTTCGCGTTGAGGTCGTCGATTGGAAGATTGGGCGCGAGAATTTGTTTAGCGCGCAACCGTACATCCGCGTCCATAGCCCTCAAACGCTCCAGATCGTAGGGTTGATCGGGAAAAATCCGGTCGCTTTCCTGTTCGGCACCGGCGCGCTTCGGTTGATCCTCGGAAGCTTTCTCTTCCTTGGTTTCTGGCTTCCCGCCGATGAATCCGGCCAAATCCTTGAAGTCGAGCATGCTGGAGACGAGATCGGCCTTCATCACGGGCCGTTTCGGTGCCGTGTCGACCCGGATCGTACCGGATAAATCGCTACCGCCGACTCGTCCGGCAAAATTTGAAAATGACCAGGCCTCGCCTTCGTGTCTCAAATGCCCCTTAAGCCTGTAGGGCGGCGTTGACGGAAAGACGAGTCGGATGAGCGGGAAGAGATTGGCCATGTCGTCTCCTTGGACATCGAGGACAATATCTTCCCCTTTCAATTCTAAAGGTTCGATCAAGTTGCCGACGATGCTTGCTTTGAGTTTTCCGATGCCAAGGTCAATCCGCAGTGGATAACGCTCCGTGGAACTCCTCAGGTTTTGGTAAGAACCTCCGTCCAAAGATAGAGTCAGCGGCAGATTCTGGTAGGTGCCTTCCATCTTGATCTTGAGCTTGACCGGCTCGTCGAGAAATCCGGCTGATTCCGCCTGACTGAGCTTCAAATCAATCCGCGTATTGGTTTCCTGGTTCGTAAACAGCAACGAGCCGTCTTTTATGACGAGTTTTTCGATGACGGGGACCTCGGTGCGCTTTTGCGCCGGCTCCGTTACGTCCGGCGCCGCGCCAATCTCCCAGTTTGGCGATCCTTCGGCGTTCTTTTCCAAAAACAGCTTGGGTTGGGAAATAGTTACGTTGGGAAGGACCAAGCGGAACCTACTGAGGAGCTGCCAGAGATCGACCTGAAGGTCGACGAGTCCAACTTCGGCCATCTGTGGCTGCTTGCTCCATTGAGCGTTCTCGAATTGTATCTGGCTTGCGCGCACTGTGGAGATCCAGCCGAGATCTACTTGAAGATCGCCGTTGATGCTCAGTTGCCGTCCCGTCGCCTTGCTGATGCCTGCTGATATGTAGGGCTTCGCCTTGTTCCAATCCAGAGTCGCGACGAAAATTACCGCTGCGATGGCAATTACACAAAAAATAGCACCCACCCCGATTAGAATGTG
>Ga0209751_10005541_pt1 | contig 11876 bp, 9 predicted proteins | sample RifCSP13_1_FD_184019 | JGI IMG/M metagenome (GOLD analysis project Ga0209751, IMG submission 184019) | Soil microbial communities from Rifle, Colorado - Rifle CSP2_sed 13_1 (SPAdes) (version 2) | ecosystem: Environmental > Terrestrial > Deep subsurface > Rock core/Sediment | place: Rifle... | reverse complement strand
ATCTTTAAGATGTTAACAGAGAACCGTGAATATATTTACAAGGAGGAACTAAAGAAGGCTGCCTAAAAAATATTCTCTATTTTAAGCTTGATTTTTTAAATGGGAAGTTCAGGTCTCAATATTTGACATAAAGAGAAAATGAATGTCAAAAGTTGAGACGCGACCCGATTTAACAGGTTGTTTGCTGCTGGACGATGCGCTCTACAAATGGTCTCGTCCACAAAAGTGGCGCGCTGTCCGAGTCACTAAGCAACAATCGTCTACCGGTTCCGGCCTCTGGTTTAAGGAGATCCTGGAAGACCCGGATTGGGTGGGAGATACTGGTCAGCCAATGACACTCGCGGACAAGTACGGAAACACACTACTTCATTTCGCGGCTCGATCTGGTAATGTATCGATAATCAAAGATCTCATTCGTAACGGCCACGAGGTAAACGCGAAGAACAACTCGGGAGAAACACCCCTAGACGTCGCCGAACGATATCAGAACACTGAGGCCGCATTGGAGCTGATTCGAAATGGTGGCAAGACAGGCCACTCCTAAAGTCTGTTGAAGGGCAACGCACTGCAAGCGGCGCTTGCCTGAACCTAGCCGTTACTCTATCTAACTCTTTCTAAAACTCTACTATAGAACTCCTCGTGTTTTAATGCTGTGTTTTGCCCGCTATAAATCTCAGCAGTTTCTCTTCCGTTCTATATTTAGGAACACCATTAATGCACTACTCCAAAATGAAAACGGCACTTATCTCTAGCTAAATTCTTTTAGCTTCATATGACACTCCTTTTTATTTGTTCACTAGTCCTCGAAATTAGTCTTTGGTACAAAAAAGTCTGAAAAGCTAAAGAATTGCATGCACTTGAACATTCACTGCGTCTATTTTATATTAGGATTAACGGTGTAGTTATACAGTTTTTTTGCCGTATAATACACCCATTAGGGAGGAGTGATTAGACAGTAAAATCGTCAGTCTAAATCAATGCTGTCTAATATATAGTTAGGCGCCCACCTAGAGGCAGCTCCCCGTCCAATGACTAGGCGAACTACCCCCAGAGTCCTTCACTACGAACACCACTCCCAGCCGGTGCTCCCGCGCAGGCTATTCATCAGACGAGTTATCTACCATGTCCTGCTCGCCCTTACCGTCGTAACCGTATCACTGGCCATTGGGGTCCTTGGCTACCTCTTCTTTGCAGGACTCTCATGGATCGATGCTCTCATGAACGCCGCAATGATCTTGGGTGGGATGGGGCCTGTCAACCAGCTCTCCACCGACTCGGGCAAGTTGTTTGCGTCCTTCTACGCCCTGTACGCAGGTGTAGCTTTCCTCGCGCTCGCGGCAGTCCTGGTCGCTCCTTTCGCCCATCGGCTGCTCCACAGCCTCCACCTAGAAAAGACCGACAGAGACAATTGATCCCGAGCCCTCACGATTCCTACTTGACAACGCGCACTCCAATGACTCTCGGCAGCTGGGCGCCAAACAACTCGCTGGAGCCGACCCGGCCAGCCGGAGGTCGAGTTCGGCGCGATACTAGGCTTGGGGCTGGCCGGGCGGCTCAGCTCGAGGCCGTTATACCCTCTCAAGCTCTTCCAGTAAGGCTCGTCGTTTCTTGTACTGTTCACTAAATTCTTTAATGAGTTGCCTGACCCTGTCGCTTGCACCTAGTTTCTTCATCCGCCGAAGCATTTGACAAACATCTTGGTAGGCGGCCCGACCCATGCTCTGGGCTAAAAGCTCTTTAGATGTTTTTTCATATATCTCTACTAATTCCTTGGGGAAATGAGGCGCCAGATATTTATGGTAAGTCTCAAGCGTTTCAAACGATGTGCTCTCTCTTACAAGGTCAAGGAGCTTTTGCCATTCTTTTTCTCTTATACATATTTCCGCTAATGTGCTAAAAGATGCTCTTTGCTGTAAATGCCCGAGTAATTTCTCAAACTGATCCGGCCAATTAGACTTACTATGGGTCTTCTTGAGCTTCTCGTAGTACTCAAAATTACAGGTTTCGAAGAAAAGAAGCCTGGCGTACTCACGGATGTCTTCAACATTTTCCTCTTTCTCTGCCACCTTAAGAAGCCAGTCAAACCACTCATTTACAAGACCAGGGTACTGACGTTCGGTATCCTGTTCGATTCCTTGCTTGGCTAACTCAATTACTCTGCTAAAATCCTTATTAGAAAAAGCCTGCTCTATAGCCAGACAACGAATAGACGTATGATGGAGGTTGTCATTTATAAACTGATTAATGTCATTCTCCCTACCACGTTTCCTGATAACTTCAAGTTTTATCTGGGCGGCTTGCTCCTGATTATATCGGTCAAAGAATTCGCTAGATTGCCCTGCTTGCGATATTTTATCTAGTTTGGCAAAAAGCTCTTTTTCTTGTTCACCTGAAGAGATAAGCTCGCTTGCCATTCGTAAGAAGTTCCACTTCCAGTCCCACCCTTCATACTGCTTGCGGTTTGCTTCGGTTAAATAGTAATCAAAGAGATCTTTTCTCATTATTGGATCTTGAATCTTCTCGATGCACTTATAAAACTCATCAAATGTCCATTCAATCGCACCGCCGATGTCGCCGTTTGAATCATCTACAAACTGAAGCGCCGGCACAAGTTCTTCAATCACCGCCTGGAATATAGGTATGGCTTGTTCTGGGTTACCGCTTTCCACAAGTTTCACTGCTTTATTCAATGACTCTTCTGCCCCTCTAACCGCCTGTCTGGTACTCCAATAGTCTATAAAACCGTGACGATCCATGCCGGAGCGCAGTGATTCTTTAATCAGCTCTCGGTAGGCGCTTTTACTATCCCCTCCGGAGCGAAGTGTGACTTGAGCCAATAAGATGACCCGAAATTCACGATTTCTGAGGGCATGACTGCGCACTAAATCAATAATTTCTTCTTGAGACATTTTCTCAAGCACTTCGTCCACTTTTTTGGCAACCGTTCTGGGCTTTTGTTTTCCTGTCTTCGCTCTTCTTCTCTTCGATCCTATCGTTGTCTCTTGTTCCTCTTTATTTGTTGTTGCCACCCCACTTAAGCGTTCTTGAATCGCATAAAGCATAGCCACCTCGTGCTTGCATACAGGACCGAGGTCATAGGGGCAGGTACAGTTATAATCAGTCACCGCGTCATCAGATATGCTTATCCTAACCTCATAAACCTGGGTTCCCTCAACCTGCGCAGTCCAGTTGCCATTCTCTATCTCTTCCAAATCCTGCACGAGTCCGTGTTGCCAATATTTCCTCCCACGCTTAACCACTGCGTGGTCAATCACCGATTCAAAATCGGATAAGGGAATATTCATCGTATTTTCTACCCCAAGTAGTATTTGAACTTGTTTTATTATAAAGAATAAAAATAAGGTATAGCAATCCTAGCCACCCCATCTCTTGAGGATGACGTTTGTTATGGAAAAGGATGTAACGCTTGATCCAGACAGCATAACTTTGTTCTGTACGATTGGAATAACACTTTCGCCATATGGCCTCCAGGACCTGATCGAGTAGTTTCTTGGGTCGCTGTTCCATAATTTTCTCGTAGATATTGATTTGAAGAGGCATGCTTACGTATACTCTCAAACAAAGGAAAGAGAGATAAGGTTTTTCGTATACCACCCCGAGTAGGGTGCTTATACGAGCTTTTGTCCGTAAAAGTAGTAGTTAGGCCGGTCTGACAATACATGGGTCCCCGTGAAAATCGAGAACCGATTGTGAAATTGCACATGAACCAAAATAAAGAACTCAAGGTGTTTATTTTGACCCGTGAATCAACCTGCGATGAGTGTGGAGAAAATCTTGGCCCCAAAGCTTGGATTACCCTGACCAGAGATAAAGGTGCATTGTGTCTCGCGTGCGCCGACTTGGAACATCTGATTTTTCTTCCCTCTGGCGATGCGGCGCTAACAAGACGTGCCCGGAAGCACTCGACTTTAGCTGCTGTTGTTTTGAAATGGAGCCGCACTCGGGAGCGGTATGAAAGGGAGGGACTATTAGTCGAAACCCTCGCACTGGAGAGGGCCGAAGAAGAATGTTTGGCCGATAGCGAGGTAAGAGTTCGACGAAAAGAGCGAGAAGCCGTCCGGAGAGAGGAATTAGACCGTCAATACGTGGACCAATTTGCCATACGGGTGAGAGAACTCTTCCCTAGGTGCCCAGCTGGAAGGGAGCGAGAGATAGCCGAACATGCATGCCTCAAATATAGCGGCCGGATTGGTCGCTCTGCATCAGCAAAGAATTTGGATGAAGAGGCGGTGCACTTAGCGGTGATTGCTCACATTCGGCATACGGAAACAAAATACGACGAGCTTCTGTCGAGAGGCCGAGATAGAAGGGAGGCGCGAACCGAGGTAGAAGAGGCTGCCCGTAGGGTGTTGAAGGAATGGGGAGATCAGAAATGATACCTCAACGGGAACCGGGCTAACGGACTGGAGAGGTATGAGAGGGCGATCCTGCTCAAGCGTTGGTAGGACAAACTCACAGCCGCTGGTCGTCACTCTATCTAACACCTTTTAAAATTCCACTATAAATCTCAGAGTATCTTAATGCCGTGCTTCTCCAGCTATAAGCTTGCGACCTATTGCCTCACGAACCCGATCAAGAAGTTTCTTAGGGCGTTGTTCCATGATTTTTCTTGTCTATTGACTTAGCGAGACACCTTAAATTATACTCCTAAAAAAAGGTGTGAGGATTTCCGTATAACACCCCATATTGGGGTGATTATGCGGAAATAATTCCGTATAATCAATAGTTGGCCTGACAAAGGGAAAACCTAAAAGCGAATGGATCAAATAAGATATACGGCATCGGCACGACTCGGATTGTGGGACTCAATCCCCAGCGAACGCGACGAGTTCCTCGCTACACTGAAACGATTCCTCCGAAGCAATGCCCACGCAGTTCTTAAGGCCGAGGAAATCGAGTTCATCCCGACAGACAATCCCGCCCTTGCATCGGTCACCGCCATCTGTGACAAAATCATTGCCCGCGGCAACCCAACCCTCGTTGACCTCGACTTTGAACGCGCCTTGCTCAATGGGCCTGCCCGCCCATTTCTTCGCTTCGAAGAGTTGACTGAAGGCCCTGCCGTCGGTACAAGGTTGTCTAACCTTCAGTTTCCGGGCACAATGTCTGACCTTGTTTCGGCGGCCCAGGAATTGCTCTGCCTGCCGTATCACAGCGACAGTCCGTTCTGTGCAGCCACGCACATCCTCTCGCCCGAGCTCCGTGAATTGACCAGTGAAGAGGAAGACCTTTTCACTCAGCAGTTCAATGCGGAATTCGGCATCCCTCATCAATATTGGCTCCATCGACAAGTCCTAATCCGCGACTTGGTTGACTGCCCGGATGACGAACTTGTCCAGAACCGCGTCGATTTCGTGTTCCAGGCTGGTGCCATCAAATGGGTCTTTGAAGTCGATGGGTCCCAGCACATGGAACCGGGACAGAAGGCAAAGGACGAAGAGCGAGACGCTCTCTTGCGCCACCACGGTTGGTCAGTCCACCGGGTCTCCGCACAGACTGTCCGGAGTGGCCTTCGGACATGGTTCCAGAAACTCAAGACCGAAGCCACAGCAGACGAATCTCAAGCGCTCCGCGCAAGCGTGCTTGCTTCTGTGCAAGCGGCAACTGCGAAGTCGCAGATTCACGCAGCCGCGTTCAATTGCATCCTCCTGCCTCATGCGACTCAGCGTTGCCTGCGAGGGTTGTTGCACCTTTACTCCCATGAGATACTCGATCCCGAGCGCCACCAACGTGTGCTCGTTGTCGAAGAGGACTTGCCGGTCGCCGCCGAAGCATTCCGCGCACTTCATGCACTATGGACGCGGATTCATGTCCTCGCGCCCGAAACCCCGCCTGCGCCGAGCCTACAACTGGACGTAATCGGCCCCGAGTTTCTTCCTGAAGTCCCGTCCGCAAACGGCATGGAGGTTCGGTACATTACCGCACCCGAGGGCAGCTATGACATTGTCTTGTCGCACAGCTTCTTGCTCGATCCTGGACACGTCGGTGTTGCCGAGAAGACCTTCTTTGCCAACCGGCCAGCCAATCTTGTTGCCCTCCGGCACGCTATCGGTTTTCGCTCTGAGCGCGCCCTCCAGTGGTGTGAACCTTTACGTTACGATCTCGCCGACGTTGAACGCTCAATCACCAGTCAAAAAGGAGACAACCCTCATCCGATGCCGCTGGACAAACACGAAGCCCTTCTCTTCTTGCTCCATCTCATCTTCCGCAAGCGTGACTTCTGGGACGGACAACTTCGGGTCGTGTCTCGACTTCTCCAAGGCAAACCTTCGATTGTGCTCTTGCCCACCGGAGGAGGGAAATCGCTGACATACCAACTCAGTGGGCTTCTCCTTCCCGGCATGACGATCATCATTGACCCCCTCGTTTCCCTGATGACCGACCAGGTGGAGAACCTCTATGCCGCCGGCATCGACCTGGTGAACTTCGTTTCAAGCCAACTTGAGCAGGATGAGAAAGACGCCGTTCTTCGCGACATGGAGGCAGGGCGCTTGGCGTTCACGTTCATCTCACCCGAACGCCTCCAGATTCAAGAGTTCCGCAACCAACTTCAATCAGTTGTGGCGCGATTTCCCGTGTCCCTCGCCGTCATCGATGAAGCTCACTGCGTTTCAGAGTGGGGGCACGATTTCCGGCCGTCCTACCTTCACATGCCTCGGAATCTCCAACGTTACTGTTCCGACGGCGAAGGCCGCGTCCCGACACTTGTCGGATTGACCGGAACCGCGTCTTTCGCGGTGCTGACCGACATCCAGATGGAAATGCATGTAACCGATGAAGAGGCGATCATCCTGCCTCGCTCTTTTGATCGGCAAGAGCTTCGATTCGACGTGAGAATTACATCCATGGCGGCCAAGCCAGCGGCTTTGAAAACCTTCAAGATGCAGCTCCCCCGCATCCTGCGATCAAACCCCCAGCACTTCTACGATCTCAGAGGAGACCGCACAAACAGCGGCATCGTCTTCTGCCCGCACGTCAATGGATCTCTTGGTGTCACATCCGTTGCAGGGCAACTCGGCCACAGCAACTTCTTTGCCGGTAAAAAACCAAAAGCCTTAGCAGGGGATTGGGCTCAATGGAACGCGCACAAGTACCAAGTGCAGCACGCATTCAAGAGAAACAGGATACAAGAACTTGTCGCAACAAAGTCCTTTGGCATGGGCATCGACAAACCAAATGTCCGCTACACGATCCATTATGCCGTTCCCCAGTCGGTAGAAGCCTTCTACCAGGAGGCAGGCAGGGCGGGACGCAACGGCATACCGCAATATGCACTCTGCACCATACTCTACAGTGACGACAACTGGGATTCCGCCCTGGAGATACTTAACGAGCCAGACCATCAAAAGGCGTTGAAGAACCTTGATGCCATCAATTGGGATGATCGGGGAGACCTGCTCGTCCAACTCTGGCTTCTCTTCAACTCCTATCAGGGTCGTGAGCAGGAGAAGGCACTAACGCTGAATTTCTGGAATATGAAACTTGCGCCGGTGGTCGCTGGTATGCCTGTTGGAGCGACGAACACTCAGGAACTTGGTTTTGACGGTGACAGCAGTCGAGAGAGAGACGAGCGCGCCATCTTTCGCCTGATGCTGTTGGGCGTCGTACAGGACTACACGATCAACTGGCAGTTTCATCGGTTTGCAGTCCGGGTTCAGCGCATCAACCCGGCGCAGGTCAAGGAACATCTTCGCCAGTACTTGATGCAGTACAAGTTCGGGGACTTTGCTGACGCCGCACTTCGCGACATTAAAGATGACACCGTGGAAAATGCACTCGCATCGGCCATCAATATCCTTATCGACTTCATTTACGATGAGATCGTAGCCAAGCGCAAGCAGGCACTCCGAACAATGGGCGAACTGTGCCGTAACTTCACGTCCGACCAGGATTTTCGCGAGGCCATTCTCGCGTATCTTCAGGAGTCGGAGTTCTCGGACGAACTCCGCGAATGGGTCAACCGCGATTTTGACGCAATCGGTCTCGATGCCATCCATGATTTGCTTCATAGGGTGACGACCCTGGAGGAAGTGAAACGCTTGGTCGGCACGACACGGCGCATGCTGGATGAAGATCCCCAAAATGTGGCATTGCGCTATCTCTCCATGTGCGCACGAGCGCAAAGCGTCGCCGAAAGCGACTCCAGCGTTGTTCAAGAGGCGACCACTCTCACGATCCAGATAGACAGACTTCGCCAGAACATCCATAACCCTGAAGGCGTTCTCTTTTCTATACTGAGTGACATTGCGGCGCGAAGACCTGCGCTACTGGAGAAAATCGGCGACATGGTTCTTCGCAAGGCTGGAACCGATTCCTTAGCACGACGATTGCTTCGATCTCACCTTGTTGATATTCAAGTGTGCTATTCCCATTCCCTTAAACTGCTCGCGGCAAGCGCACTGCGAACAGTGAAGAATTGCGCCTTCTATGATACCCTGAGAAAGGAGTCTACTTATGCCTGATACCGACAAGATCCTTGAAGCCGAGCAAAGCATCCAAAGCCTCGCCTCGGAACTGAAGCGCATGCGTGACGCGGCAAACCTGCTCCAAGGTTCGCAATCGCAATTGGATGCCGTACTTACCAGCGCACAGAAGGTCATGCAGGCGACTGAGAAGTTCTCTGGCGAGTGCGGAGTCATCGTAACGAAACTTGCTGCTACGTTTGCTGACTTCGAACAGATTGCCGAACTTCTGGATAAACATATCAACGCCTCGAATACTGCGATTGCCAAAGTGGAGTCACATCTCGACAACCTAGCGAACCAGCTTCAGAGCACTGCGAACAGCTCCAAAGCACGACAAATCACCACGCTTGTACTTTTGATTATCAACTTCGTAGTGGCCCTGGTTATCCTAGCCAAGACATTGATGCCCAGTCTTGGCGGATAAGGAAGCAAATGGTAATGGAACAACAGGCCAACAAGGCGCTGCACCTGACCGCTATTACGCTGCGCTCCATAGCGGCAGGTGAGCTTGGTCGTTATGGATACAAGTAAAGAAATGCACAAATTGTATTTTAAACCGGTATAACACCCTCTAAAACTCTACTGTAAGACCCTGCAAAACCAGTGTTTGTTATAAGAAAGTCTGAAAGGATAAAGAATAGTCAAAGCAAGGTCTTGCTTGACTACCTCACAATAGAGGAACACTGGCACGCTGAGGGCTTGATTTTGATTGGGGGATTCATGATACTTGAACTTTCACTCTGTCAAGTTTATTTTGGTATAATGTTGTAATCATACAGCTTTTTTGCCGTATAATACACCCATTAGGGAGGAGTGATTAGACAGCAAAATCGTCAGTCTAAAATAATTAGATACTTAATCCTATGCCGTCATCAAAAGTATTATTTTGCTTAGGAGATAGTTGATGACTAATTTAGCTTCTTTCAGCCTATTGAAGGAAAAGGTTGATAAAAGGGAAAGATAGGGTCAGTTCTTGACTTTATATTAACTAACAAGGAACTGGCGTGGCAGTTACTCTACATAACACTTTCTAAAATTCCGCTATAAAACTCCAGGTGTCTTAATGCCGTGTTTCGCCAGCTATAAGCTTGCGCCGTTTTTATTCCGTTCCTAATTAGTTTATCTCTAAGTTCGGTTTTCTCTAAAACCTTTATAATCTGCTGAGCGAGAGTTTCATAGTCCATAGGAGATACGAGAAGAGCGTTTTCTCCATCCTTTAAATAATCCGTCATAGGTTCTATTCCGGAAGCGATTACGGGAAGTCCTGATGCCATGGCTTCGAGCACAACAAGCCCCCATCCTTCCTTGACAGAAGGAAAAACAAATACGTCTCCTGCTTGATAAAGCTTAGAAATGGATTCCTCAGGAACGGTGCCAAGTATGATTATATCTTCATCCAGTTTCAATCCGAGCCTTTTGACTTCAGAAAAAAATTCTTCACGATATGCTCTATAATCAAAGAGTGTCTCCCCACCGCCGATTAACCATACCAAGCGCTCACCCTTTGACTTAAAATAGTTACTTGCGATGTTAAATGCCCTGAGAGCGGTCAAAGTGTTTTTGCGTGGTTCGATTCCTCCTATACTCAACATAACGTTATTTCCGTTCACGGAGAAACTTTCCTTAGCCTTTTCTTTTAATCCTTCAACTTCTTGAATTTTGAACTTCTTAATATCAACGCCGTTATTAATTACTTTAGGATTTAATGAATACCGAGAGCGGAGTTCTTTTTCCCAGAACCTACTGACAACAATTATATAATCAGGGTCCAGAATGCTTCTTAATTGACAATCAATTAGCGACTTGGATGTAAAATCATCCAGGTGATGAACGGTTCTTACAAAGAATTTGATTAAATTACGACTTCGCAACTCAAATAGCACATTTGCAGAGATACAATCTTCGGCGTGATAGATGTCGTAATTTTCTCTTATAGAAGATAGGTGTTCGGTGTATATACTGATATACCTTTTCACCTTTTCATCTATACTTTCATTAGCGACTATGGCGCATGGGATAAGCGTATAGGGAACGCTTACGGTTCTAAAAAAACCTTCTCCTGTGCTAAGAGCATATATATGAACTTGGTGACCTAAACGAGCCAATTCTTCAGCCAGGTTTAGGGTATGAACCACTCCGCCTCTCGGTTTTGTCGAGTAAGTAAAAAGGGCGATCCTAAGCGATTTCATCTAATTCCCAATTTGTAGGCACAGACTTGTCTGTGTTATACCTTTGGCACGAATAAATTCGTGCCTACAAAAGTTATTTTTTATTCGAATTGATATAAATCCTCTATACTTTCCAGTTGTGAAAGTAAAAGCCGAATACCATAAAAAATACCAATTGCAATGTCAGCTCCAGAGGTCTCACCCATATTTATCACCACCTTTGAAACCTCAGCAACATGAGGTGGTTTTTTTGTCAGAAGGCTGTGAACCAAATCAACAACAGCTTTGGGTCCCTCACCAAAGCGGGCTTGATTTAAAAGGACCTGACTATAGATTGTCGTCTTTGCTTTTGCTAATCGGCAGATTTCAGCCGATACCTTTTGATAGAAGCCTAGCTCACCTTTATTTTTTTTGAGAAGTGCCTTTCCACCTATAGTTAAACTAATTATCAAACCAGCTAAAAAGTCATCGCAGGAAGGCGTGAGCCCGGGGCCTAATCCGAGTACTGACTCAACATTCTTCAACACCATATCCAAATCACCCCTATACAGCCCCCACATCATGGTCTCAATATTTGGCCTTGCTCTCTCTGAAACACTAGGTTCTTGTGGTCTTACAAAGCTGTTAAGTGGTCCGTATAACTCTACATTCTCCAAAAGTGGCACAAGCCCTTCCCTGGTTGGGCTTGTGTAAATTACATCTCTAAGGATTCTAAGATTTAGACCAATGCCTGTTAAACCTGTAAGATCATCCTGCTTAGGAATTGGAGGAGGAAACCAATTAGAGGATTTTCTGAGTTTGATCGTAAGCGCATTATCTCCAAAGAGCAGGCTATGATTATCAATCACTATCTTCATTCCTTCTTTAATACCAATTGACTTAAAGCTCTGATCCTTAGGTTCTTTTACCGAAATGGATGTAGGACTGATATAGTCTTTGTTTTTGATTACACTAATTAGAGTGTTTCTATCAATCTGAATATAAAATGCACGATCAAAAATACTGTGTACCTTAGCTGTCCTTCTAGAACCGCTCAGTGCCTTTAGGGCTTTATAGCCAACTGATTCAGCTATTACTAAATTGCTAGAGACATTCTTTGTCGGCATGTAGCTAGCTTAAGATGAGATTAGCATTCAGAACGTCATGCCACCAGCAAGCCTGTCCCGAGTAAAGTCGAGGGGACTGGTGGGACTACCGTATTTGATAATTTCGTCTATTGGGT
>Ga0209751_10005540_pt1 | contig 11876 bp, 8 predicted proteins | sample RifCSP13_1_FD_184019 | JGI IMG/M metagenome (GOLD analysis project Ga0209751, IMG submission 184019) | Soil microbial communities from Rifle, Colorado - Rifle CSP2_sed 13_1 (SPAdes) (version 2) | ecosystem: Environmental > Terrestrial > Deep subsurface > Rock core/Sediment | place: Rifle... | reverse complement strand
CAGCGCGGAGCGCATCTCCGAGATCGTGCGGTCGGTCAAGGAGTACTCTTACCTCGACCAAGCGCCGTTCCAGGTGGTCGATATCCACAAGGGTTTGGAGAACACGCTGATCATCCTCAAGCACAAACTTGCCGACGCCATCCACGTCTCGAAAGAGTACGACCCGCACCTGCCTCACATTGAGGCCTATGGAAGCGAACTCAACCAGGTCTGGACCAACCTGATCGACAATGCCATCGACGCCCTGAACGGCACAGGCGAACTCACACTTCGGACCTATGCGCGCGATGGTCGCGTGTTCGTGGAGGTCCAGGACAGCGGTCCGGGCATTCCCGATCAGATCCAGAAACGGCTATTCGAGCCGTTCTTCACCACCAAGCCACCGGGCGTCGGCACGGGCCTCGGCCTTCACATCGCATACACCATTGTGCACAAGCACTACGGACAGATCCGTGTCGCTTCAGAACCAGGCAGGACATGTTTTCAGGTGGACCTTCCGCTGCAGATCCCCCGAGCAAAGGACTAGGCAATGGTCACCGACGATGCAGAACTCAAGCGAATTCTTCAGGGCACGAAGGTCATTGCCAGTGTTGGCGTTTCCGGGAGTGCTGAGCGACCCAGCCACTGGATTTTCTACTACCTTAGACGGCAGGGTTACGAGATGTACCCGGTCAATCCCACTGCCGAGCAGGTCCAGGGGCTGAAGGCCTATCCAAATCTGTCCGCCTTGCCGCGTGCTGTCGATGTCGTGCAGGTGTTCCGGCGCCCTGAGGACGTGATGCCAGTCGTTGAGGAGGCAATCCGCGTCGGTGCAAAGCTCGTATGGATGCAGAAAGGTATCGTGAACCACGAGGCGGCGGCTCGCGCCGAGGCGGCTGGCCTCCAAGTCGTCATGGATCGCTGCATGATGGAGACGCATGAGCGCTTGCTCGGCGGGATCTTCAGCTTCGATCCTTGAATCCGGCGGACGCCTCAGGGGACTGCAGACATTCGCTTGCAGTGCGGCGCCAGAATGAGCCTCCGCATCGCAGTGGCGACCTTTGCTGGGCTTCTTGGAACGGCGTGATACCTAAGAGTCTTCTAATCTCGGGCGCCCGCGGGGCAAAGCTGGGTAGAATGCATGGCGCTTGTCCGGACAAAGAAGGAGTTGGAACCTGAGATGACTAGCCCAGTGACGCGGGCCAAGCGGGCCCCCATCCTGTTCTTGATCGGCCTGATCGTCAGCGCGTGCGGACCGAGCGCGGCCGATCTGACGCCAACCGTCGACCCAAACGCCATTCGAACGCAGGCGGTCGCAACTTTTTCGGTGGCACTCACCCAGACTCGGTCCGCGAAGCCGACGGTAACTCCGTCTCCGTCCCCGTCGCCAACATCGATACCCACCACGTCCACGCCGGGCACGCCGGGAGCAGCGGCTCAGACCAATCCCTCGTGCTACGGGCTGCTGTTCGTGGCCGACGTGACCATCCCAGATAACACCACTGTGGCGCCAGGGCAGAAGTTCACCAAGACATGGCGCGCGCAGAACTCGGGTTCGTGTGCCTGGGCGCCTGGGTTCACTTTCAGCCTGATCGGGGGCGAGGCGATGGGTGGACAGACACTCACATTGACCCAGGCCGTGCCGGTCGGTGCAACGGCCGACCTCTCCATCGAGATGACAGCACCCACGAACAAGACGGGGAAACTTGAGGGCACGTGGCAGATGGCAGACAGCAGCGGCCTGTATTTCGGAAATGCTTTGTTCGTGATCGTGGTGGTCGGCGGTTCGGGTACGCCAGCCTCAACCTCGACCCCCACACCAACACCTACGACCACCTAGCGGAGCTGACTCAACCGCGCCTCTGCTCGACAGCACCATCACGCTGAAGACAAGAAAGACACCAGTCCGCCAGAAGATCATCTCCGGCGGACTGACTCTTGCGTGGAACCTCTATTCCCCTACGACGAGTGTTAGCACTCGCTGTATCCGCAAGCGTAGCACTTGCGGCAGCCCTCCTCACTGACAACCGCGGCCTCACCGCATTCGGGGCAGAGATCGCCAATTCTCGCCGGTAAGCCTGCAGCAGCCTCGTTCTCGATGGTGTGCCCGCCGTTGCCCCCGGACTTTCCTGCAGACAGGGGCACTTCAAGCCCGTCGACCGCTCGCAGGTACTGGGCGAGCACCTGACCGATTCCGTCGGGAAGGGAGCGCACGCGATTCGGCCCAAATCCAAGCGATCGGCCCCCGCCTATGCCCTCGAGCTGTCGAACGATTTCGCTCATGCGATCTGTCGGTAGCACAGGAGACGCGATCCTGAGGATGTAGGAAATCAGCCGACCGATGGCCTCCGAGACGGCGGCCGTCTCTGAACCGGCCTTCGCGGTGTTTACGAAGGCCTCGAAGGGCTGGCCGCCACCATTCTCGTTGATGGTCACAAACGCTTTTCCTACCGGCGTTTCGATGCTGTAGGTCTTACCGGGGAGGGCGGTTGGCCGCGGTTTCTTGGTCCCCGGCCAGGGATCGCCGGCAGGTGTTGGCTTCGCCTTCTTCTTCTCGGCCGTGGCTCGGGTCTCAAGCACGACCTTCTCGCGGGATCCAGTAACGTAGACCGTCAGCCCTTTGCAGCCAAGGTCCCAGGCCAAAACGTATGCCCGGGCGACATCATCCGCCGTCGCGTCCTCCGGGAAATTGATCGTCTTGGAAAGCGAATTGTCGGTGAAGGCCTGCAGTGCCGCCTGCATGCGCACGTGCTCTTCAGCACTGATGTCAGCAGAAACCACGAACGCATGGCGCACCGAATCGGGTATCCCTTCGAGGTGCTGGCAACTTCCGTCGCGGAGCACCTGCGCCACGATTTCCTCCCGCCTTTCTTCACCAAGTCCGCTGTTCCGCAGCGCCCGTTCGAACCGTGGGCTGGCATAGGTGAGCTGCAGGTCCCTGCCCTGATCGTTGACATGTCGTACATAGGCCAGGGCAAACACGGGCTCGCAGCCATAGCCCTCGCATCCGGCGACGGTCGCGATTGTCCCCGTGGGGGCCACGGTTGTCTGGGCAGCATTGCGAATCCCATGCCTTTGGATGTCAGAGACCACACTGGCCCAGTCCAGCTGCGGCCTGCCCCAATCACTGCGGTACGGTCGCAGTGGTTCCGGCGCGGACCACGTCATATTCACGGGATCGTAGATACTGCCGCCGATCGCAGGGAATGCCCCACGCTCGCGGGCGAGGTCGATGCTCGTGCGCATGGCGTGGTAACGGACGAACTCCATCACCTGGGCTCCGAATTCCTGGCCCTCCTCCGATCCATAGCGGACGCCGGCGTGATACATGAGGTCAGCCAAGCCCATGATGCCCAGCCCGATTCGGCGGGCCCGATGAGCGGCCTCCGCAAGTTGCGGTACTGCGGGCACGTACGCGTTCGCCTCCACAACATCATCCAGGAACCGCGTCGAGAGTTCGACGCTCCGCTGGAGACCCTTCCAATCCACGATGCCAAGCTCGGCACAATGCTCGTTCAAGTTCACCGATCCGAGGCAGCAGTTCTCGTACGGTCCTAGCCACTGCTCACCACAAGGGTTGGTCGCCTCCAGGGGGTACAGATGCGGGACCGGATTGCCTCGATTTGCAGCATCCAGGAAAAGCACCCCGGGCTCGCCGTTGTGGTGCGCCTGCTCAACTATCTTCTGAAACAGCTCACGAGCGCGCACGGTCCGGTACGTCCGGACAGGGATGCCTGCGGCCTCCGCCTGTTCGAGCGTTCCCGAGAAGCGTCGGTACTTCATTTCCGCGACGTCCGGGAAACGTAGATCCCACGTTTCATCGTCGCGCACCGCCCGCATGAACGCATCCGTAATGCCAACGGAGATGTTGAAGTTCGTGATCTGGTTCTCATCCGTCTTGCAAACGATGAAGTCCGCCACGTCCGGATGGTCGACTCTCAGGACGGCCATGTTCGCGCCTCGACGCGTCCCACCCTGTGCAATCTCGCCAAAGGCGTGATCGTAGACGCGCAGGAATCCGACGGGACCTGTGGCCTCGCCAGCCGAAGACTTCACAAGTGACCCTTTCGGCCTTAGGCGAGAGAACGAGAAGCCGTTGCCGCCGCCGGTCTGTTGAATCAGGGCTGCATCGCGCAGGGTCTGGAAGATGCCGGCGCTATCCCGGCCCATATCGTCAGTGATGGGCAGGACGAAGCAGGCGGCAAGCTGGCCCAGCGGAGTCCCGGCACCGGTGAACGTCGGAGAGTTGGGGAAGAACTTGCGGCTGGCCAGCAGGCCGTAGAAATCCAACGCGTGCGCTGACGCATCGCGCTTCCACTTCTTCTCAACACTGGCCACGTGGTAGGCGACGCGCCAAAACATCTCCTCCACACTCTCGGCAGGTTCGCCGTGGTCACCACGCCGAACGTAACGTCGCACGAGAACCTCACGGGCGTTTGGCGTCAGGTCTACCTTTGGCAGGCCCGAGGGCAATGAGGGTGTCGGCAGGAGGCCGTGCTTGGTGCGTGCGGCGTATTCTTCGTTGGCAATCATGGCTGTCTATCCTCCGGGCGGGCCACCGGTGGTCGTTTGATCAACCCACCCCGGCCGCGCGAAGCACAATAAGGTCGATGCGCACCCAGCGTCGCGGGTTTCTGCAACTAGAGCTCCTGCTTCGGGCCATATGCGATACTCCCATACCGACAATAAGAAACGGTGCTTGGAGCCGTCCCTGCGGCCCCATCACCGTCTTCGACTAACCTTCTAGGAGTTGATCGATTTCTTTGCGGATCGCGCGCAGATCGTCCAGGCCCAAATACACGATCGCATAGCGGATGTATGCTATCAGGTCCAGTTCCTTCAGGCCCTTGATGACCATGTCGCCAATAACTCTCGAAGAGATCTCTGATTTTCCCAGATTCTGAAGCTGCGACTCGACCTGCCCTACCAGGCGCTCCACGTCCGCCGCTGAGACTGGGCGCTTGGCGCAGGCAATTCGAATCCCGCGGGCCAGCTTTTCCCGCTCAAACTCCTCCCGGGTACCGTCCTGCTTGATGACGAGCGGGGCCGCCAAGATCGCACGCTCGTAACTGCTGAACCTCTGGCCGCACCGTAGGCACTCCCGGCGGCGGCGGATTCCGCCGTGGCTGTCGTGCGACGTGTCCAGAACCTTGGAATCATGATGCTGACAGAACGGACAGCGCATTGGGCCTAAACCAAATTAGAACATTTGTTGCCGCCAAATCTATGCCCATACCCACGACCCATGCCCATATTTGGCGGCAAGAAGAGCGAAATTCTAACACGAACCTCCCGGCGGTCAAGGGCAATAAGATTCTTTTAAGGTTTGGCTCGTGGTGGCGGACGTGTCACCCTTCGCCCTCCCCGTGGTCTCGACCCGGCAAAGCGAAGCATCGCCCACGTGGAGGGCGGCGCGCACGCTCATAGCTGCCGATCATGCGGGAACGTCTTTATAGATAGCAGGGCAATTGCCGGCATTTGCGTCGGCGCTGGCCGCTAAAGTAGGAGGTGGGAGCTAGGAGGTGTTGCGGCACGGCGAACTGCGCCTTCGCGGCCACGTGCTCCCGCAGCACGACGAGAGGCGACGAAGCCGCTGGGTGGTCGGCACATGAACGACAGGACCAACAGTGTCAAGGAATGGAATACAAACCGTCCTGAGCCGAAATCGAAAGTCGCGCTGCGTGATGGTGTATGCCTTGGCGCTTGGCGAAATGGGTCCAGCATGACCATCCAATCGTCGGGTCTGTTGATGACCCACGAGCGGCTTCCGGTGCCGATCTGTCACGATCGCTTTTTCGGAAGGCCAGCGGCATTGTCAATACAAGACGTCGAGACGGGGGCGCACCGCGAGGCTCTCAGCCAGTCCGCCACCGCGACGGTTGGCGTGTTGACTTCCGCCAGCTGATGTTCCTGTTCAGCTCTCTTGCATTCGACGAACAAGTTCCCTTCACGCTGAGAGCACACGGGGGCCGGATTGGTTGGAACTGGGCAAAAGCCGGCCGGCCCTAGTTGAGGCATCCGCCGAGAGAGGCCGACACGGCCGAAGCAGCCTTGAATAGCTCGCGGCTGTTCGATTGGCGTTCGCCCGGGACGTTGCCCGAGGCGGAGGCCGCACTATCGCGCGCTGGCAGAGGTCATGAGAGGCTGCAAGTCCGGTGCAGGCGTGCCTTCGGACCCGCCCGCGCGGGAACGCACGCAGATGCTGTGCTATACTGACTTCCTGGTTTGAACGCGCACCGGCTCTCCGGCTACATGCGCAGGTTCCGGTGCGAGTATCGTCCATCTCCTACAACTGATCCGCTGGGAGCAACGTGTGTCACGGCGGGACGAAGCACGGCAAATGGGGTCTGCGGATACTGACGGTCCTCGATGCTGTTAGTGCGCCAGTCAAGTCATGGCAGCGCAATTACTCAGGGCAAGACAGGCAGTGTGATGAGCAAGAACAAACTGAGGATTATCCCCCTTGGCGGACTGGGGGAAGTCGGCAAGAACATGTTAGCCTACGAGGTGCCAGACGGTATTCTCGTCGTGGACGCAGGCATCATGTTCCCAGAAAACGACATGCTGGGGGTGGATTACATCATCCCGGATTTCGAGTACCTCGTCGAACGTGCGGATCGCGTCCGTGGTGTGGTTATCACCCACGGGCATGAAGATCACATTGGCGCGGTCCAACACGTGATCGAGAGGATAGGCGCGCCAATTTACGCGACCCAGCTCACTCGCGGCCTCATTGAGGCAAAACTTGCCCGGAACAATGTCCAGCGGAAGGCGGAACTTCGAACGATCCAGGCTGGAGGCAGCGCGCAGATCGGCCCGTTCAAGGTCGAGTTCTTCCATGTGAGTCATTCCATACCGGACGCTGTTGGGCTCGGCATCTCGACGCCGGCGGGTCTGGTTGTCCACATGAGCGATTTCAAATTCGATTCCACGCCGGTCGATGGCTGGCCCACCGACTTCGCCAAGCTGGCGGCGTTCGCACAGCGCAACGTCGAGCTGCTGCTTTCGGATTCGACGAACTCGGAGCGGCCTGGCTGGACGCCGTCGGAGAGAGTCCTGGAGGCCGGATTCGATCACGTATTCGCCTCGGCAGGCGGCCGGATCATCGTGGCAACGTTCGCATCGCTGATTTCCAGAGTGCAGCAGATTGCCGACGCCGCCAGGAAGCACGAGCGCAAGATCGCTCTGGCGGGCCCGAGCATGATCGATAACGTAAGGATCGCGCGCCGCCTCGGCTACCTGAACATCCCGGACGAGGCCATTGTTCCAATCGACCAAGCACTCGGCATGCAGGACCACAAGGTCGTGTTGATCTGCACCGGCTCGCAAGGCGAGCCCTCGTCTATCGTCGGGCGGCTCTCGGCTGGCACAAACCGCCAGTTCGATCTTAAGCAGGGTGACACGGTCGTGCTTTCGTCACATCCGATTCCGGGGAATGAGGAGAACATCAGTCGAACCATCAATCGCCTGATGCGGCGTGGGGCGAAGGTCGTGTACGACGCCATCGCGCCGGTGCACGTCTCCGGCCACGCGAGCCAGGAAGAGCAGAAGTTCCTGATCAATCTCGTGCGGCCGAAGCACTTCATGCCGATCCACGGCGAATTGCGCCAGCTCGTCCAGCACGCCCGACTGGCCAGGGACGTTGGAATCGCAGAGGAAGACGTGATCGTGGCGGAAAACGGCCAGGTTGTGGAACTCGTCGGCGGCAGCATTCGCCTGGCCGAGCGCATACCCGGGGGCTATGTGTTCGTGGACGGAGAGTCGATCGGCGATATCGATCACGGAATCATGCGCGAGCGCGAACAGCTTGCCAGGAACGGAATCTTCCTGATCGACCTCAGTGTGGACAAGCTGAATGGCAGAGTGCTCCACGAGCCTGAGATCATCACGCGCGGCTTCGTCTCGCCAGACGAGGCGGGGGGGCTGATCCCAGAGGTGCGCAAGCTAATCATGCGGATGGTGGATGGAACTGGGAACGCAGCGGAAAAGGACATCAGCAGCGCAGTCCGGAGCTATCTCCACCAGCAGACTAAGCGCCGCCCCATGGTGTTTGTTACCTTGAGCCGCGTTTGAGCGCACCGCCGGATTGACCCGGCATCGCCAGGCTGCTACCAGCCGTGCTTGCCGCGCAGGAGTACGAAAGCCACACCGAGTTCGCTACGGTGTTTGAACTCCGCGGCCTGCCGTGACCAGACCTCGATAACTTGGTACCCCGCCCCGCCAACGGGTAGCACCATGCGGCCGCCGTCCGCGAGCTGCTCCAGCAGTACTTTTGGCGCGGCGGGAGCGGCGGCCGTCACCGTGATGGCATTGTAGGGTGCGGCCTCCGGCCACCCCAGCGACCCGTCTCCCACGTGGCAATGCACATTCGGGTAGTCCTTGAGAAGCGCCTGTGCCCGCGTCGCAAGGTCGGCCACCAATTCGACCGTGTGCACAGTCCGGGCAAGATGTGAGAGGATGGCCGCTTGGTAGCCGGAGCCAGTCCCGACCTCCAAAACGGTCTCGATGCCGGTGAGCTCGAGCAGATCGGTCATCAGCGCAACGATGTAGGGCTGGGAAATCGTCTGACCTGACCCGATCGTGAGGGCGCCGTCTGCGTAGGCAAGATCGGCTTGTTCAGCGGGAACGAATAGATGTCGCGGGACCCGCTCAAATGCGGCCAAGAGGCGAGGATCGCTCAGGCCCCGCCGCGCGATCTGTTCGTCCACCATCCGGTGTCGCTCGGCTGCGAAGTCGGCTAAGGGTCGCTCGCTCGTGCGGTTACCCTCCCTGCAATCATCCTATCCAACTTTCCCATCGGCAACGCCTTCAATTCGGCCGCCCTCACCCAGGCCATCTTTCGGGATCCCGGGCCGGAGATCAGGTCACATCGGAACGCGTGCAACACCACGCGAAAGTGCGTGTACGCGTGCTTAAGTGTGATGAGCAACGCACGTGGGCGCACCCGCAGGTCATATTGGCTCCGGAGCAATCTCGTCAGGCCCGCGGTGGAACTCCCATTCAATCGAACCTGTGGGAACTCCCATAGCCCACCAAGCAATCCGTTAGCCGGTCTCCTAATCAACAGAAACCTACCTCGCCGCTTTATCACGGCGGAGGCGTGCACGTGCGATGGCGTCGCGCGCCTGCCCAAGCGGACCGGTCGCTTGTGTTGGGTGCGGCGCTCCTCAGCCAGACAAAGGCCCGACAGCGGGCATGCCTCGCAGTCTGGGTCCTTGGGACGACAGATTGTGGCGCCCAGGTCCATCAGCGCCTGATTGTGGTCACCTGTTCGCCTAGCCGGAAGACAAGCGTTAGCGAGCTGCCACAGCAGGCGCCTGCCCTTCGGTGAGTCGACCGGGACACGCACGTCGAACAATCTGGCGAGTACGCGGGCAACGTTTCCGTCTAGAACGGAAGCGCGCTCGCCAAATGCGATTGACGCGATCGCACCGGCAGTGTAAGGCCCAATGCCCGGCAAGCAACGGAGTTCTGCCACTGTCCGCGGGAGACGTCCGCCGTACCTGCTGGCAACGACCTGCGCGGCCTCATGAAGATTTCGCGCGCGACTGTAGTAGCCCAAACCCTCCCACACCTTGAGCACGCGCTGCTCCGGCGCCCGTGCGAGGCTCCTGATGTCGGGAAAGGCCGCAAGCCATCGTCCAAAGTAAGGTCCGACGGTCTCCACGCGCGTCTGCTGCAGCATCACCTCGGCGATCCAGATCGCGTACGGATCATCGGTTCGGCGCCACGGAAGGTCACGGCCGTGCTTCCGGTACCAGCGCAACAGCGGCCCCGATACCGTGGGACCGAGCCGCATTTGGCCATCATCAAGGCTGGCGCTGGGCATTATTCACACGGCTCCGTCAGGGAGCCGGACTGATGCAGCTCGCTCGTCGACACGAACCACACCAGGCGCACATCAAGGTGGTCCGTTCGCTTGCACGCGAGGAGGACAGTCTCCGCGCCGGGTGGAAATGGCGTCGGGGTCCGAGTCGGGAAGATTGCCTGCAAGGCAGACTCATTGAGCAGAATGAAGGCCAAGCGAGGGAATTCGCGGACAGCGTAAGCCGGCCATGGATGCGTGGATGACAGCCCGACGTCGCGGCGCAGGAACCTGGGAAAGAGCAGCCGACCGACCTCTAGGGTCGCGGCCCGCTGGTCAAGGAAGAGCTCAACCTCTTGCCGGTCGATACCCTGGGTCGCCAGAGCGTCCGTGTACGCTGCGCGGTCAGACACATACAGCGGCGAGCGAAGTCCTTTGGCGACCCAGGGGGTTGAGCCTGCGGCGACGAACAAAGCGAGGATGAGGAGGCTTGAGCGAAGTGAAACGGCATCACCAGGGGGCTCCTGCGGAGAACCAGGGGTAAAGAGTCTGCGCTCCTCGACGCCGAAAAGCAGCATGAGCCACGCCAGCACCTCCATGGCGCCAATAGCGGCAAAGAAGTAGACCACCCAATCCGCCGGCAGGTTGTAGCGCCAGCCGGAGAAGCGCGCCACGCCATTTGAAAACGCATATGCGAGAGCAACGGCGAGTGGAATTAAACCCGCCCACCGCAGCCGCTTCCATGAGGCGCCCAGGCCGATGGCCACCAGCACTAGGTAGACCAGGAGAAGGACGACGTTGTACCAGGCAAGGGAGCCGTTCCACGAGGTCCAGTAGACGTTCACGGGTGCTTGCAAGCCGCTGAACTCTTCGATCAAGGGAAGTGCGAGCAAGCCTCCGATGAGCGTGTTGAAGAAATGTGCGGCGACGAAATTCGCCACGTAGATTGGGTTCTCCACGACGAAGCCGAGGAGTCGGCCGAAGAAGTCAGTCGACCGGATGTCGAACTGCGACGTGTCGAGGTGCCCTGTGAATGCATACTGGCTGTAGACGATCGCCAATTGCGCAGGGTCATCGAAGGCCAGACGGCCAGCGACCTGGTAGTTGTGGACGAGCCATGGCGTCAGGGTGAGGGCAATCGCCAGCAAAACCAGGCCAATCGCCGGCCATGGATTCCGGCCGCGCTCCATGAACACCAACCAGACGACCAAGAGAAGCAGAGGGAGGATCATCACTGCCTGGGTCCGCAACAGCAGCAGCAATCCGAATGCACCGCCCAGGATCAGGGCGCCGCGCCTTGATGGGCGCTGGAGCCATGCTAACACGAGCAGCGTCAGGCACACGACCGCGAGCGTCGTCGGCAGGTCGGTCGTGAGTATCTTCGAGTTGGCGACGCGGGTAGTGGACGAAACCCAGAGGGCAACAGTCTCACGGAACATGGCCAAGAGGGCAGCGGCGATTCCGGCGGCTGTCGAATGAACCATGCGTCCAAGAAAATAGAGGGCAACGGGCAGTGAAGCCAGGAGCGCAGACTGCATTGCCAGGATCGCCCGATAGTCCTGCCCGGCGATCTCATGAGTCGTGGCGAGGAACAGGACGTAGAGAGGTCTCGGCGGGATCCGGCCGAGGTAGGCAGTGCCAATATTGACCGACTGGGCGAGGTAGTCGTAGAAGCCTGCATCCGAGTACGGGTAAGGCTGAAAATCCGGCGGGGTGATCGGTGCGTAGAAGCTGTTTTGAAGCACACTAGTTGGCACCGACATCCAAAGGGCGAATGCGAATGCCCAGATCGCCACCGGTATGAGCGCGCGGGTCACGCGGTGCAGGCTCCTCGAGGTATTCCGAGTGCCGGCCAACAAGGCGCCAAATCCCACCAGGACGGCCAGGACGCCATGCCAGGCCAAAATCGGAACGCCCGGTTCGCCCCAGTAGGCAGTATCGGGTGTCAGTCCAATTCGCGTCCAGGCGATGAAGACCGCCAAGACCAGTAGACCCGCGGCCACAGGCGCGGCGAGCCTCCAGACTGCGGCGCGCGACGAGACCGCCTCCGGATGTACGCCATGGTCTTTCCACCGGAAGAAGGCGATAGATT
>Ga0209751_10005539_pt1 | contig 11877 bp, 6 predicted proteins | sample RifCSP13_1_FD_184019 | JGI IMG/M metagenome (GOLD analysis project Ga0209751, IMG submission 184019) | Soil microbial communities from Rifle, Colorado - Rifle CSP2_sed 13_1 (SPAdes) (version 2) | ecosystem: Environmental > Terrestrial > Deep subsurface > Rock core/Sediment | place: Rifle... | reverse complement strand
AGTTGCCCCAGCCGGTGGCGGCTGTGTCGAGCAGGCCGTAGCCCCACACCGCGACGCCACCTTCGTTCTTCCAGACGAGATTGCCCAGCCGAACTTCGCCGAGCGTCGCGTCCGGGCTGTCGAGGGCGGCGTCCACGCTCAGGGGATAGTTCGGGGAGACACCGCTCGTGTAGAACGCCACGCCGTTCTTCCGGTAGACGATCTGCGCCATTCGGACCTCGACGCGGAAACGGTCGCCGGGCGCGTAGGTGCCGAAGGTCCCGCGAAGGGTGCCGGACTCGTACACTCGAACGTCCGCGTTGTCCTGGAGCTGGATGGCGAAGTCGATCTCGGCGGGATCGTAGCTCGTGTCCTGGTCGGCCAGGCCGCAGGCTCGTGTGGTGTTCGTCTCGCTGGCGGTGAACTCGACGAATCCGTCCCCGGCGGCGATGGACGCGGTCGAGGCGGCTCCCGCGTTCCAACCCGACGAGCCCGTCTTCGTGAGGGAGCCAGCCGAGATGGCCACGCCGTTCGCGGCGGTCCAGACCATATCGCCCACGACGACGTCCGAGAGCGTGGCGCCTGCGTCATAGAGGGCCGTGTCCGCACACAACGGGTAGACGGCCGCCACCGCGCTCGTGTACAGCAGCGACCCGTTCTGGAGATACGTGACGATCCCGTCCTGGACCTCCACACGGAAGCGGTCGCCAGTGGTGTAAGAGCCGAAGCTGCCGCGTGAGACGCCCGCCTCCTGCACCTCGACCGTGGCGTCCGCGTTCAAGACGATCGCGAAGTTGATGTCGGCCGCGGTCTTGTCGGAGTCCCCGTTCGAAAGCCCGGCCGCGCGCTTCTTGTCGGCCTCCGTGGCCGAGAACTCGGCGAAGCCGTCTCCCCACGGAATCCTCCGGGCGGAGACCGCTCCGGCGTTCCAACCGCTGGCCGCGGTCTTGGTAAGGGTTCCCTCCGAATCGGTCACTCCGGCTTCTGCGCTGAAGCTCGTCTGCCCGACGCGGACGTCGGTGAGAGTGGACCCGGTCGTGTAGAGAGCGGCGTCGACGAGGAGGGGAAAGCGCGCGGCCCGCGTGCTCGTGTAGAAGACGACACCGTTCTTGCGGTAGCGGACGACGCCGCCCGCCGCCTCGACCCGGAATCGGTCGGTGGGTGCCACCGCGCCGAAATACCAACCGCCGCCACCGCCCTCGTAGACATAGAGCGTGCCTGAAGAGACGCACACCGCAAAGTCGATGTCGGTGTAGTTCTGGTCCGAGTCGCCCTTGCTCAGGCCGAGTATCGCTGTGCCGGTCGCCGAGAACTCGACGAAGCCGTTGGATTCGGGGCTCTGGAGCGAGCTCGCCCCGGAATTCCCCCAGCCGGTGGCGGCTGTCTTGGTGAGGTCGTTGCCCGAGACGGTGACGCCGGCGGCCGCCCTCCAGGTGACGTCCTCGGTCTGAGCGGCCGCCTCAAGGGGAGCCATGCTCCAGGCCAGAGTCGCGGCGAGACCAACGAGAGCGGGCCGGCCGAAGGATCGCGAAATTCTCACCACACCCAAACTCCCCATCCCAAGTACCAAGTCCTGGACCCTTCAGCGGTGGCCTCTGTTCTGGCCATACTATATCCGACTCTAAATGCCTCCTCGGCATGGAGGATCGCCCACTGTCGTTGGTCGAGGGCGCGAATCATATCTCAAATCGAGCAAATTGCTACGATTCTCCGCCCATGGCGGGGAGGAGACAGATTCTAGAGAATCAACGTCTTGTATGCGATTGAGATCACTAGAGTGTCACAAGAGTGTCACGAGAGAAGATCTCGCGACAGGACGAGGGCGCTGAATGAGATGGCAGGCCCTCTGCGATTTGCGATCGGAGGCTTAGGGCGTCTAGCCTTTACCGGCTTCCGCGGCGGGCAGGTAGCTGCCGACGACGTAGTCGCGGACCATGCGGTGGGCGCTGAAGGGGGCGACCACCGACTCGATCGAGGCCTTCATCGTCTTCAGCCACTCGAGCGGGAGGCCGCTTTCGCCGCGCGCGAAGAAGCGCGGCACCACCTCGGTCTCGAGCACGCGGTAGAGCGCCTCGGCGTCGGAGCGGTCCTGCGCGGCCGTGTCGGGGTTGACGTTCGAGTCGCCGATCGCCCAGCCGTTGTCGCCGCGGAACCCTTCGACCCACCAGCCGTCGAGGATGCTCAGGTTGATCCCGCCGTTGATCGGGACCTTCTGGCCCGAGGTGCCGCTCGCCTCCTGGGGCCGGCGCGGGGTGTTGAGCCACACGTCGCAGCCCTGCACCAGCGCGCGCGCCACCTCGACGTCGTAGTCCTCGAGGAACACCAGGTGGCCGCGGAACTCGCCGTGGGTGAGCGCGAACAGGCGCCGCACCACCTCCTGCCCCTCGCGGTCGGCGGGGTGCGCCTTGCCGGCGAACAGGAACTGCACCGGCCGATCGCTCCCGTCGACGATCGCGCGCAGGCGGTCGAGGTCGGACATGATCAGGAACGCGCGCTTGTAGGTGGCGAAGCGGCGCGCGAAGCCGATCGTGAGCGCGTGCGGGTCGAGCAGCCCCTCCACCTGCCGCAGCTCGTCCGGCGAGAGGCCGTGGCGGGCCGACTGCACCCGCTCGCGCACGAAGCGCACCAGGCGCTCCTTCTGGGCCCGGTGCGCGGCCCACAGGGCGGCGTCGGGCGCGTCCTTCACCTTGCTCCACACCGCGGGCTCGAGCAGGCGCGCTTCCCAGTCCGGGTCCACGTGCTGCTGGTAGAAGCTCCGCATCTCGGGGCCGACCCAGCTCGCCGTGTGCACGCCGTTCGTGACGTAGCCCACGGGATTCCCGGTTCCCTCCGGGAACAGGTGCCGCCACATCGCGGAGGAGACCTCGCCGTGCACCCGGCTCACGCCGTTGGTCGCCGCGGCCAGCCGGATCGAGAACGCGGTCATGTTGAAGTTGCCGTTGTCGGCCCCGAGCGCGAGCGCCTCGTCGGGCTCGCAGCCCACGTCGCGGATCCAGGGATCGAGGTAGCGGCGCACCAGCTTGCGGTCGAAGGTCTCGTTGCCCGCCGGCACCGGGGTGTGGGTGGTGAAGACGGTGGTCGCCTTCATCGCGGCGAGCGCCTCGGCGAGGCTGTCGCCCGTCTGCACCCGCTCGCGCGCGCGCTCGAGCGCCAGGAACGCGACGTGGCCCTCGTTCATGTGCCACACGGCGGGGTGGATGCCGAGCGCCCGCAGCGCACGCACGCCGCCGGTGCCGAGCACGATCTCCTGGCACAGCCGCATCTCGCGGCCGCGCACGTAGAGCGAGCCGGTGATCGGGCGGTCGGCGGGGTCGTTGAGCGGGATGTCGGTGTCGAGCATCAGCACCGGCACCAGGCCCACCTGTACCTTCCACACCGCGGCGTGCACGACGCGGCCGGGGAGGTCGATCGGGACCGTGAGCACTCCGCCCGCGGGGGCTTGCACCGGCAGCACCGGCAGCCGTGCGAAGTCGTAGGTCGGGTAGGTGTGCTGCTGGAAGCCGTCGGCGTCCACCGTCTGGCGGAAGTAGCCGGTGCGGTACAGTATCCCCACGCCCACGAGCGGGACGCCGAGGTCGCTCGCCGCCTTGCAGTGGTCCCCGGCCAGGACCCCGAGGCCGCCCGAGTAGATCCCGAGCGACTCGTGGATCCCGAACTCCATCGAGAAGTAGGCGACCGGCCCGGCGAGTGCCTGGCCCTGCTGCGCGTACCAGCGCGGCCGGCTCCGGTAGTCGTCGAGGGCCTGGATGACGTCGCTGTAGAGCTTGACGAACTCCGGATCGGACAGCAGGCGCATCCACTGCTGCGGGTCGACGTTGATCAGCAGCTGGACCGGGTTGTGGTAGCGGCGCCACGGCTCGGGATCGATGCGCGAAAAGAGGCGGTTGGCGCGCGGCGACCAGCTCCACCAGTAGTCGTAGGCGAGATCGCGCAGCCGCTCGAGGCTAGGGGGCAGCTCGATGTCGGCGACGTGAAGCGTCCTGATCGTAAAGCGTTCCAGGGATACCCTCGCTGTTTTCGGGGGGTGGGATGAATCCCGCCTCGCTCCGGCGTGGCAGAAAGCCCTTGATTATACCGCCTCGACGTAACGCTTGATCCGGACGCGCCCGTCCCCTTCCACCTGGGTCAGCTCCACGCCGAAGCGGTCGGCGAGCGCCTGGCGCACGACCGTGCCCCGGGCCTCGACGGGCCCGTGGCCGCTCGGCATGTCGAAGACCAGGCGCACGTCATCGCCCACCTTGAGCGCGTGGCGGCACTCGAGCAGCAGGCCGTGCACGCTCAGGTTCACCACCCGCGCCGCGAAGCTCGCGCCGTCACGCAGCCCCCCGTGGAGGCTCAGGTTCACCGGAAAGCGCGTGGTCTTGCGCACCGGCACGTGGATGAGCCGCATCAGGCGGTCGTCCCAGTCCTGGCCCGGCGGCAGCGGCAGGATCGCGTTCGCTCCGGACTCGAGCAAGGCCAGGTGCTCGAAGCCGAACTCCGAGCGGCCGAGCGCCACGATTGCGGTGGCGCGCGTGGTCGGGTCCAGGCGCAGCGCCGCCACGACGGCCGAGGCGCCGGGCAGCGCCGAGTCGATCACGACCACGTCGAGGTGGCCCTCGTCCGCGAGCCGGCGCACGCCGGCCGCCCCGTCGGCCGGGAGCCGCTCGACGTTCCGGCGAAACAGCACGGTGCCGCCGAGCTCAGGCGCCAAGTCCTTGGGCGCGAGCAGCACGGCGCGGATCACGGGCCCTCCCCGTGCTCGAGCTCGCGGAGCCACGCGGCCGCGTCCGCGTCGCTCGGCATGCGCCAGTCGCCGCGCGGCGAGAGGCTCACCGAGCCGACCTTCGGCCCGTCGGGCATCACCGAGCGCTTCCACTGCTGGCTGAAGAAGCGGCGCAGGAAGGACGTCAGCCACTTGCGGAGCGTCGCCTCGTCGTAGCGCGAGGCGAAAGCGTGCTCGGCGAGGAACAGCAGCTTGCGCGGCCCGGCGCCGAAGCGCAGCATGCCGTGGAGGAAGAAGTCGACGAGCTCGTAGGGTCCCACGAGCTCCTCGGTCTTCTGCACCAGCTCGCCGTCCCGGCCCGGCGGCACGAGCTCCGGGGAGACAGGCGTCTCGAGCACGGCGCGCAGCACCGCCTGCTCCGAGGCGCTCGCGTGGTGAGCGGCCACCCACTCCACGAGGCGCTTCACGAGCGTCTTCGGCACGCTCGAGTTGACACCGTACATCGCGATGTGGTCGCCGGCGAAGGTGGCGAACCCGAGCGCGAGCTCCGACAGGTCGCTCGTCCCGACCACCAGCCCGGCCTCCTTGTTGGCCAGGTCCATCAGGATCTGGGTGCGCTCGCGCGCCTGCAGGTTCTGGTAGGTGGCGCTCTCGCGGTCCTTGGGGTCGAGCCCGATGTCCTTGATGTGCTGCTCGCAGGCCGGGCGGATGTCGATCTCGCGCAGCTCCGCGCCGTAGCAGGCGGCGAGCCGGCGGGCGCTGTCGAGCGTGCGGCTCGTGGTCCCGAAGCCCGGCAGCGTGACAGCGAGGATGCCCGGGCGCGGCAGGCCCAGGAGGTCGAAGGTCCGCGCGCACACGAGGAGCGCGAGCGTCGAGTCGAGCCCGCCCGACAGGCCGATCACGACCCGTCGCACGCCCACGTGCTCGATCCGGCGCGCGAGACCCGCGGTCTGGACCTGGAACACCTCGCGGCAGCGCTCGTCGAGCGTCCCTGGATCGGCCGGCACGAACGGGTGCGGATCGATCGCGCGCAGCAGGCGATGCGGCGAGGCCATGGGCATCGGCGCGAGGGCCACGCTGCGGTAGCGAGGCCCGCTTTCGCCCTGGCCTTCGGCGAACGAGGTCTGGCGCGCGCGCTCCACGCGCAGCCGCTCGACGTCGACGTCCGTGACGACGAGCTCGCCGTCGCGGCGGAAGCGCTCGCCCTCGGCCAGCAGCACGCCGTTCTCGGCGATCAGCAGGTGGCCGGCGAAGACGAGGTCGGTGGTCGACTCGTGCACGCCCGCGTTGGCGTAGGCGTAGGCCGCGAGCGTGCGCCCCGACTGCTGGCGGACCAGCTCGCGGCGGTACTCGGCCTTGCCCACCAGGTCGTTCGAGGCCGAGGGGTTCAAGATCACGCTCGCCCCCGCCACCGCGTGGCGCGAGCTCGGCGGGATCGGGGCCCACAGGTCCTCGCAGATCTCGACCGCGAGCGTCACCGCCTCTTCTCCCGGGACCCGGAACAGCAGGTCGGTGCCGAACGGCACCTCGTGGCCCGCGAGCCGCAGCAGGTTCTCGCGGGCTTCGCGCGCGGACGAGAACCAGCGCTCCTCGTAGTACTCCTTGTAGCCGGGCAGGAACGTCTTCGGCACGACACCGAGCAGGCGGCCCGACTGCAGCACGGCCGCGGCGTTGAACAGGCGGTCGCCCTGGAGCACCGGCAAGCCGACCACTACGACCAACTCGCGACGGGCGGTCTCGCGCAGCACCCGCGCGAGCGCGCGCTCCGCCCCGCCCACGAGCGTGGTCAGGCTGAAGAAGAGGTCGCCGCAGGTGTAGCCGGTGAGCCCGAGCTCGGGCAGCACCAGCACCTGGGCCTTCTGCTCGGCGGCCCGCGCCACGAACTCGAGCGTCGCGTCCGCGTTCTTCTCCGGGTCGGCCACTCGGACCGGCGGGCAGCCCGCAGCCACCCGCAGGAACCCGAAAGGCGCGGTGCTCACCTCGTGATTCTAGGTCAGGGGGCCCGCCAGAGCGAGAAGCGGGCGGTAGGTGGTTGACAGAAGCTGCTTTACATGAGGACTAGTATTGATGTCCTCGGACGAGCCCTCCCCGGCACCGACCCCCGACGCGGAAGTCGGGCACGCGGAGCTTCAGGAAGAGCGGCACATCGCCGGCAGCCCGCACGCCGTGGCCGCCGGAGCCGCTCTTCTGGCCCTCACCCGCGCCGCGCGCAGCTTCACGCTCTACGACCCGGCCAACAAGGTGGTGCGGGCGCTGATCGCCGACTACCGCGACCGCTTCCGCGCCGTGCTCGAGGGCCACGGCCCGCTGCTGCTCGAGGCGCACCCGTTCGAACTGACGCTCGGCCGCGAGGTGGTCTACCTCGAGCGCGACCGCGAGCGCTCGCTCGCGTTCCGGCTGTTCCGGGACGGGGTGCGCCGGCTCTCGTTCATGGCCGGGACCAGCTGGGACGAGCTGCTGCGGCTGCTGCAGATCCTGTCGATCCGCTACACCGGCGTGCGTCAGCAGGAGGACGACCTGGTGACGCTCCTGCGCAAGGCGGGTTTCGAGAGCATCCAGATCGCGGCGATCGAGGGCTTCGTGCCCGAGGAGGAGCACCAGGAGAGCCCGCTCGATCCGGACCTGCTGCGCGGCGCCCGCGAGCGCTACGACCCCCCGCCGCAGTGGGACACGCCCTTGCCTCCCTTCCCGGAGGCGGCACCGCTCGTGCACCGCCCGGTGACCGAGGGGTTGCTCGCGCGTTTGTGCGCGGAAGAGGCGGAGGACGCGATTCCAGCCCAGGCCCTGCGCGCGGTGGCCGAGCTGCTGCAGGCGGCCGACCCGCCCGATCGCCCGGCCGTGCTCGGCTTCGCGCTCGAGGTGCGGGAGTACCTGCTGGTCGAGGGGCGCGCTGACCTGATCGTGGAACTCGCCGGGCTCGTGCGTGCCGCGTGCGGGGCGACCTCCGAGGCGACCGCGGCATTCCTCGAGACGTGGCTCGACCCGCGCACGCTCGGGGCGCTCGTCGCAGCGCTGCCAGGGGACGTGACCGAAGTGCCGACGCCGCTCGCGGAGCTCCTGGACGCGGCGCCCGCGACGGCGATCGACCGCCTCTTCGACCTCCTGGCCGCGGAAGGCGAGGGCCCGCGCGCGCCGCTGCTGCGCATGCTGCTGGCTCGGGGCTGCCGGCATGCGCCGCAGGCGCTCGTGGCGCGGCTGCGCGTGGCTCCGGGAGAGGCCGCCGTGGCCCTCTTCCGCCTGCTCGAGACGGTCGATCCGCAGGCGGCGTACCAGAGCGCCGTGGAGGCCACGACCGGAGGCGAGGCGCTGCTGCAGCGGGAGGCCCTGCGTCACCTGGGGGCCGTGCCGTTCACCCCGGAGGTCGCCCGCGCGCTGCACCACCTGGTGGAATCGGCCCACGAGGGCGTGCGCCTCGCGGCGCTGCCCGTGATGGCCGCGCGCGGCGGGCCGCGCGTCTTCGCGGCGCTCCTGGCCCACGTCGACAAGCACGCCGGGCGGCTCACCACGGCCGAGGCCGAGGCGGCCGGCCAGGCGCTCGCTCGCTCGTCGGGGCGCGAGGCGCTCGAGGCGTACGAGGCCTGGCTGCACCCGAAGGGCGGAGGCCTGCTCGGCAAGCTGGTGAGGATGCACGCCCCACCACCTCTCCAGCGCGTCGCGCTCTCGGGCCTCCGAAGCCTCGCCGGGCCCGAGGCCACGTCGCTGCTCGAGCTTCTGGCCGAACACGGCGACGCTGCGCTGCGGCCCGAGGCCGAAGCCGTCCTGGCCGCTCGCCGGCAGGGCCCCGGGGGTCGCCGTGGCTGATCCCGCGACGGATCTCCGCGACGAGATCAGCCACGCCCAGGAGACGCTCGCGCGCGCGCTGGGGCGCGCCCGCATCGGCGAGGATCGGGCCCTCGGCAACCTCGTGCGCGAGCTCGGGGAGCGCCTGGCGCACCTGCTGTCGGGCCTGCTGCGCATGACCCGCCTGCACTCGCCCGACAACAGCGCCTTCAACAAGCCCGTCGCGGACCTGCACGCGGCCCTCGTGCAGCTTCACGACCTCCTGGGCTCGGTGTACCTGGTGGCGGTCGAGGACCAGGTGTACGTGAACGACATCCGGATTCGCACCGGGGACAAGGCGTCGAGCATTCCCGAGCTCGGTGCCGAGCTGCAGCGACACAACGCCGGCGGGATCACCTTCCACCTCCCGCTCGACGGCCCTGCGATCCGAGCCCTCGTCGCCTGCCTGGCGGCGGCGCCGGCCGCCGCGGAGCCCCGCAACGGCCTCGTCAAGGCGTTGCACGCGGCCGGGCTCCGGGGCCTCGAGCTGCAGGGCCGCTTCCGCTTCCGGATGGCGAGCGAGGACGCGCGCGAGGCCAAGGATCCCCGGGACTTCGTCTCGCGCGCGCTCTCGGCCGCCGACGAGGCGTTCCAGAACCTGGCGGCCGGCCGCGTGCCCAACCCGCTGCCGCTGCGGCGGGTCGTCGCGGAGCTGCTGGAGCGCGGCTTCGCCGACGAGGAGCTGTGGCTCGAGCGCGCGGACGTGCCGGCCTACGCCTTTCACCAGCTGCGGGTCGCCGTGCTCGCCCTGATCGTGGGCCGCGCGATCCGGCTGCCGCCGAGCGTGCTCCAGGACCTGGGTACCGCCGCTCTCTACCACGACTGCGGCTATGCGGCCGGCGGCCCGGGCTCGAGCGGGACCCCGGTCACGTTCGAGCGACACGCGGCGGTGGGGGCGCGCCTGATGCTGCGGCAGCGCGGCTTTCACGAGGCCAAGACGCGGCGGCTGCTGGCGATCCTGCAGCACCACCGCGACGCCAACGACCCGCTCGGGGCGGGGCTCTTCGGCCGCGTACTGCGCGTCGCGGAGGACTACGACGCGCTCGCGCGGCGCAGCGGCCAGCTGACGCCCACGATGGCGCTCGCGGCGATGCTCAAGTGGGCCCGCACGCGCTACGACGCTGCGGTGCTGCAGCTGCTGGTGAACGAGCTCGGTGCCTACCCGCCCGGCACGCTGCTGCAGCTGCCCGACGGTCGCGTCGCGCGCTCGGCGCGGCCCGCCCTGAGCCCCGAGCGCTTCGCCGCCCCGCTCGCGCGCTGCCTGCGCCTCGCCGACGGGACGCCCGCCCCGCCCGAGCTGCCGCTCGTCGACCTGCGCGGCGTCGCTCCGCTCAAGGTGCTGCGCGGCCTGCCCTGACCGCGCGGGCTCGCGCGCGCTTAGAATCACGCGATCGTCACTGGAGGAGGACCCGATGAAGGCCAGCACGCACGCGGTTCTTGCCCTCGCCCTCGTCGCAGCGGTCGCGGCCGGCGCGCAGGACATCACACCCTCGCGGGACGAGGTGGTGGCGCTGACGTCCGAGTGGAAGGGCGAGCGCTTCCCGGACGGACGGCCGCGAGTCCCCGACGCGATTCTCGAGCGCATGAAGAACATCAACCTGGAGGAGGCCTGGTCGGTGCTGCGCGGCAAGGGCTTCGAGTGGCAGTTCGAGGGCCGCTTCCGGCTGGTGCACCTCGACGAGACGGCGACCATGGTCGGGCGCGCACTCACCGCGACGTTCGTGCCCAAGCGCGCCGACCTCGACAAGGCCCTGAGCGAGGCGGGGCACGCCGCCGGCCACGTCGGCGGCCGCAACTCCTGGCCGATCGACATGCTGCAGAAGGGCGACGTCTACGTCGCGAACGCGTTCTCGAGCTACGAGGGCGGCCCGATCATCGGCGGCAACCTGGCCACCGCGATCTACCGAAACTCCGGCAACGGCGTCGTGTTCGACGGCTCGGTCCGCGACATCGCCCAGATGGAGACGATCGAGGGCTTCAAGGCCTGGGTCCGCGACTGGCACCCTTCGTACAACTACGACAACATGCTGGTCGAGATCAACCGCCCCGCCCGCATCGGCACGATGCTGTGCCTTCCGGGCGACGTGGTGCTCGCGAAGCGCGAGGGCGTCATGTGCATCCCGCCGGCGCACGCCGAGCTCGTGTGCAAGACCGGCGAGCTGGTGCAGCTGCGCGATATGTTCGGCTTCCAGCGGATCAAGGAAGGGGTCTACACGCCGGGCCAGATCGACCAGCGCTGGAGCGACCCGATGGAGAAGGACTTTTCGAAGTGGCTGACCGACCACATCGACAAGCTCCCGGTCCCGCGCGAGCAGATCCAGGAGCTGCTGAAGCAGCGGACGTGGTGAGGAGGCTCAAGGTGACCGATCGACAGTCGCGCCGCTCGTTCCTGACCCGGGGCGCCGCGGGCGCCGCCTCCGGGGCCGTCCTCGCCAGCCCGCTCGCGGGCCTCGCGGCGGCCATCGACCGCACGCCACGCTCGTCGAGTCCCTCCGAGCTGCGGATCACCGGCGTCCGGGGCGGCCTGATCCGCGGCCAGCACAGCCTGTTCGTCAAGATCGAGACGAACCAGGGGATCGTCGGCTGCGCCGAGGGGGTGGACGGCGTCTACGGCTCCTACTACGTGATGAAGCACATCGCCGAGCGGCATCTAATCGGCAAGAGCCCGCTCGACGTCCACCGGCTCCAGGAGGAGATGCGCCGGGGCGGCCTCTTCAAGGGCGCCCAGGCCGGCATGTACGTCTGCGTGATGTCGGCGCTCGAGACGGCGCTCTGGGACCTGGTCGGCAAGGCGCTCGGGCTGCCGGTATACCAGCTGCTGGGCGGCAAGTTCCGCGACCGGATCCGGGTCTACTGCGACACCGCAGGCAGCCGGCTCGAGCCCGCGGAGATGGGGCGGCGCGCCAAAGAAGACGTCGAGAAGTACGGCTTCACCGCGGTCAAGTTCGACATCGACGACGTGAACGACCCGCGCAAGCTCGACCGCTACAACTGGAGCGTGAGCCTTCCCGAGCTCGAGCGGATGGTGGCGCAGATCGCGGCGGTGCGGGCGGCGGTCGGCCCGAGCGTCGACATCTGCGTGGACTGCCACGGCCGCTTCGACGAGCAGTCCGGCCACCGCATCGCCAAGGCCATGGAGCCCTTCAACCTGATGTGGCTCGAGGAGCCGGTCCCGGCCGAGTTCCCGGAGGCGTACGCCCGCATCCGGCAGGAGACCACCACCCCGATCTGCGGCGGGGAGAACTGGTACCTGACCTACGGCTTCCGCCGCCCGCTCGAGCTCGGCGCCTGCGACGTGGTGATGCCCGACCTGCAGAAGTGCGGCGGGCTCGGCGAGGGGCAGCGGATCGCGAACTTCGCGAACACCTACAACG
>Ga0209751_10005538_pt1 | contig 11877 bp, 9 predicted proteins | sample RifCSP13_1_FD_184019 | JGI IMG/M metagenome (GOLD analysis project Ga0209751, IMG submission 184019) | Soil microbial communities from Rifle, Colorado - Rifle CSP2_sed 13_1 (SPAdes) (version 2) | ecosystem: Environmental > Terrestrial > Deep subsurface > Rock core/Sediment | place: Rifle... | reverse complement strand
CGCCGATGGCGGCGAGGAGGCTCCCGTCTCTAAGGTCAGAGCTCGGCCGCGAGCGCGCCAGCGCCAGTACTCCCACGGTTCGGTTCAGCGAAACAAGGGGTATGCAGGCGAGCCAGCCATCACGCCACCGCGTGGTTCGCAGGCTGAGGGCCCCCATAGCCACGCGATTAGTGGCGGCCGCCTCAACGACGAGGTCGTGGTCCGGTCCAATCGTTTCCTCCGTCCATCCTCGCGATGCCTGCGCCAGGCGTGATGCGAGGCCCTCTTCGCTCGCCAGCCAGAAAAGAGATCCCGCTTCCCCGTTCAGCAAGGTGGCGCAGCTATCCACCGCGGTCGTGCAGGCGGTGTTGAAGTCCCGCACGGCGCCGAGTTCGGTCGCAAGGAGGCTCGGGTAGGCTCCCCGTTTCGCCAGCCTGAACATATGGTAGAACGCGAACTCAATTCCGACCATGCCGATGAAGGAACCCGTGATCCAGAAGCCCGCAACGTCCCAGGCCGAATCACTAAGCGAAAAGTTGTGGAGAGGGCCCAGCGCCAGTATCAGAGTGAAGACCACAAGTCGCACGCCCCATTTCAGCAGCCTGACAGGGCGCAGCGGGTCCGGGCGAAAGAGGAGGTCTCTTTGTTCGGGGGCGGCGATGGGCGCACAAGCCTTCTCACCGCCGTTCGGCTGGTGGTCCGCGTTGCTGGTCAAAACTGTCGGCTCCTGACTCTTTGCAAGCTTAGACGCCCGCCGAGCGCAGGCCGTTACCCCGGTTCCGCAGATCGCCCAGTCCGGTCGAGGCTGTCCCTTTGTTTCGCTGGGGGGTCTCCTTTCGTGCGCGCCGGCACGCCGTGACCTTCTGAGATAGAATGTGGATGCGTACCAAGAGAGTGGAGCCGATGGCTACGAGATCGCTTTCCACCACCGAGCAGATAGCGGCCCTGCTTGAAGTCAGCGAGGCGCTGCTCTCGACGCGAGAGCTCAGCGCCGTTCTCCACGTCATCGCCAACAGCGTCTGCCAGCTGGTAGACCTGGAGCGCTCAGCGATCTTCATGTACGAACCGGCCACCGATACGCTTCGCGGGATCGCCGCTCATGACCTGGACGCTGACGAGATCCTGGCGATCAGAGAGTCGCTCGACAACGCGCCCCTAGCGAAGCGAGCGATAGTTACTCGGGCCCCTGTGTTTTCGGCAGATGCCTCCGCTGACCCGGCCGTGCCGGCTCGCTATATAGAGCTTTTTCAGCTCGGCGCGCTCGGTTGCGCTCCCCTGATCGCGAAGGACCGGGTCGTCGGCGTTATCTTCCTGGATGGTGGAGGCCGGCCGTTCCGCTTCACCCCTCAGCAGCGACAGCTCCTGCAGGCTTTCGGTAACCTCGCCGCCATAGCCCTTGAAAACGCCAGGCTTCACGCGGCCGCCGAGGAGGGAGCGGTCCTGCGTGATCGCGCTCGCATCGCGCAGGAGCTGCACGATAACGTTGCCCAGATCTTCTTCAGCATCGGGTTGGAAGCCAAGGCGCTCTTGGGCGCCGGGGAAGCGCCGCCGGTTCACCGCCGTGTCGCCCGCATCCAGAAGCTTGCCACCCAGGGCGGCGCAGAGATCAGGAATGCCATCTTCGCGATGTCGTCGCTGCCCGGGCCGGAAGGGCTGCTTCCCTCCCTGGAGCACCTCGTCAGGGAATATCGCGTCTCCACGGGCAGTCGCGCCGAGTTCGTCGCCGATGGCTTCCCGGAAGTTTCCGCCGAGATCGAAGAGATGATCTACGCGACTGCGCGGGAAGCAGTTCAGAACGCGAGGAAACACGCCGAGGCCACTGCGTTGAGCATGACTCTCGGCGTCGAGGACGGGTCGTTGACCCTGGCCGTTCGCGACAATGGGAGGGGAACAGCCTCGTACATCGAAGGTGTGAGCTTCTTCGGTCCAGGGTTCGGCCTACGTCATCTCCGGCAGCGCCTGGCCGCGCATGGCGGCAGCCTGCAGATATCGGATAACCCGGACGGCGGCGTTACCGTAACGGTCCGAGTGCCCCGGAGCTGAATCCGGTGCGCCCGATCCGCGTATTCATAGTAGATGACCATCCCGTTGTGCGAGAGGGACTCCGCTCGCTGTTGAGCACCGAGGACGACATGACCATCGTTGGAGAAGCAGGTTCAGCGGTGGAGGCGCTGCGGGGCGCTAACGAGACGTCGCCGGATGTCGTCGTCCTGGACATCAAGTTGAAAGACGGGGATGGGATCGAGGTGTGCCGGGAAATCAAGGCGACCTCTCCAGGCACCGGCGTTATCATGCTCAGCGCCTTCTGGGACGACTCGTTGATTCGCGAAGCACTTCAGGTTGCCGACGGCTACCTGCTGAAGCACGCGGAGCGATTCGACCTTCAGGACAGCATTCGCAAGGTTGCGCGCGGGGAAGCTACGCTCGATTCGACCCTTCTCGGAGCCGTCGTCAGTCAGCTCCGCGAAGGGCATCCGGGCCCGTCGGACGCGCCATCCCTTTCGGGTCAAGAAATTCGCCTGCTGCAGCTCGTGGCCCAGGGGCTCACCAACCGCGAGATCGCGGCAAGAATGTACCTCAGCCCGCACACCGTCAAGGACTACCTGAGCGAGGTCATGGGCAAGCTGGGAGCCAAGAACCGTGCTGAGGCGGTGTTGCTTGCCACCAAGCGCGGCCTCCTCTAGCCAGCGTCAGCCTCTGCGACCTCTTCCAAGAGGAGACCGTGTTATCCGGCCGACCCGTCGGTAACCCGCTCTAGCTCCAGCCGCACGCAGCGGTCCACCTGGCACGGCTGCCAGTACATCGGCCGGAAGCGCAGGTGGCCGTAGCCCCCGGCCAGGTGCAGCCACTTCACCATGCCGGGCTCGGCGTTGGACGGATCTTTCCAGCCGGGGAACGTAAGCGGCTCGAACCCGTTGTAGACAATCAGCTGACCGGGACGCACGGCGGGCGAGATCTTTGCCCAGAGGCGGAACTCCCCCATGTCGTTGTAGGCGCGAACGAGATCGCCTTCGTAGATGCCCCGCTCCGCGGCGTCTTCCGGGTTCACGAAGGCGAAGGGCCGGCCCTGATGGGTGGGCTGGATCAGCTCGTTCATTACGTTGGCAGAGTGGATACTCCATCGTGGGTGGCCGCTGGTCAGCATGAGGGGATAGTCGCCACCCATCTTGGGCACGTCCTTGTGCACCGGCAACTCCTCGCCCGCCTCTAGGAACCAGTCGTGATCGATGTAGAACTGGGCGCGGCGCGTGAGCGTGGGATATGGCAGTTTCTTCTCCACGTGATGGCGAAGCGGTGAGTGCGTCTCGTCCCGCGGAAACTCCGATCCCTGGTTCACCGCCATCGGCGAGTGACCCCAGTCCTGGAAGCGCACGAACCCCTTCCGGCGGAACGTATCGAGGCTCGTCTGCTCGGGGAGGATCTCCGCCGTTACACCGTCCTCCACCCACTCCGTGATGATCTTCTCGTCCCTGTCGAAGTGCCCGTTTAGCGTGTACCGCTCATAGAGGTCGTCCAGCCTGCGGACCAGGCCGCGGGCGTCCTCGTATTGCAGGAATCCGCGGGATATCGCCCGCTCCGCGACCTTCTTGGACAGCAGCCGGAAGATCTCCGGCTCGGTCTTGGCCTCGCCGGCGGCCTCCACCGACTTGTCGCAGAAGACCATCTGGTTCATGTGCGCGGTGGAGAAGTGGAAGTTCATCTTCTCGGCGTGCGTTGCCGCCGGCAACACGATGTCCGCATACATGCCCGTAGTGTTCATTCGCCAATCGATGAACACCACAAGCTTGAGTTTGGGCCATAGGTTGCGGAGAAGCATGTTCTGCCCGCCGCGAACCCGCCGCAGGCTGTTGCCGCCGCACTCGATGTAGACTCGGGGCTCTGTCCCGGCGTCCGGGCGCTCGTGGCCCCGCCACCAGCCCTTCTCTATCGCCTCCTGGAAGTACTCATCGAAGCTGCGACGCATGGACGGGTCGTTCCAGTCGCTGCGGTTCCAGACGTCGCGGTAGCCGCAGTGGTGGTACCAGTAGAAAGCTGGCGGTGCCGGTCCAGTCTCGGCGACCAGGGTGGCGAGCTCGGTCACGGCCAGCTCGCGCGAAAGGCTCGGGTCCTGGGCCTGGAGCGAGCGGATGATCGTCTCCACCGTGTCCAGGGCCGTCTCAGTCCCCTTAGACCCGGGCATCAGCTTCATGCTCGTGGTCAAACCCGGCCAGGGTCCCGCGGACCAGTTGATAATGCCCGTCCCTTTCTTACCCCAGTTCCCCGTGAGCCCCAGCAACAGGCACATGGCCCGCTCCATGAGGTCCCCGTGGTACTGCTTGCCGGAGTTGAACCCCAGCAGGATCCGCGTCCGCTTTGCCGCGACCTTGCGAGCAAGGGTGCGGATCACCTCGGGGTGAACCCCAGAAAGCTCAGAAGCCTTCTCCGGTGTGTAGTCCCGGAGACGTTCTCGCAGCAGTTCGAACACCGGGGCCACCTCAACAGCTTCGCCGTCCTTGAGTACGACGCTGAGCCGCTCTTCCAGGGCCGGGTCGACGGCGCCAAGGGAAAGCGTTTCACGCGAGGCTTCCGCCGTCTGGCCCGTCCGTCGGTCGCGGAAGTAGAAGACATCCTCTCTACCCCCGTCACGAACGTCGCTCTCGCGCAGGTAGCGCCGGTTGTCCAGACGGACCAGCAGGGGCAGGTCCGTCTGCTCCTTGACGAACTGGGCGTCGTATAGCCTCTCGTCCACGATGACTCCGGCCATCCCCAGGGCGAGAGCCGCGTCGGCGGCGGTCCGCACGGGCACGTGGTAATCGGCGTGGATCGCCGAAGGGCTCACGTCGGGGGATACGGTAACGATCTCGGCGCCCTTGTATCGCGCTTCCGAGATGTAGTGGTAGTAGGGGATGCGCGTGTAGGCCGGGTTCATGTGCCAGATGAAGATGAGGTCTGACTGGAACCAGTCGTCCACGCTGCTGACGAAGATCTTGCCAAACGTAATGTACATCCCAGGTGCGAAGTCGTTGACCACCCCCTCCAGGTCCATGCTGACGCCGCCCAGCAGGTCTACGAACCGCATGACGGCGCCGAGGGCGAGTGGTCCTCCCTGCGCGCCCGTCATCTCGTGGATGATGGACTGCGGGCCCTGCTCCTGGATCGCGTCGAGGATGCCGTCCGCTACGTCTGTCAAAGCTTCGTCCCATGACACGCGCGTGAACCTGCCTTCGCCGCGCTTCCCCACCCGCTTCAAGGGGTGCAGGATGCGCTCTTTGGAGTAGAGCATCTGTCCCCACATGGCGCCCTTCTGGCAGCCCATCGGGTTCAGGTCCGGCACGCCAGGTTCAATGGTCTCGTACGTGCCCGCGGCCTCCTCGTAAAGAACCTTTCCGTCTCTGACGTACACACGGTAGGGACAGTTCCCCGGATAACAGTCCACGCAGTGCGACACCCACGCCACCTTGTCCCACTTCCACCGCTCGCGGTATCGCTCCTCCGAGACCTGCGCCTGCGTTACCTTCCGGGAACCGGTCTCATCTGCTGGCACTTGGCACCTCCGTGACCCAGTCGCCGTAGAGGTCGTACTCCCGCTCACTAACGCGGCCGGCCGCCGCCGCCAGTTCGTCGAGCGCGCTGATGATCCTTTCAAGCTTCTCGCGTCCAAGATGCCGGAGGATCGCGCGCAGATAAGCCCTGCCCGCCGCATCGAACGCCGCCAGAAGCGCCCGGCCCTCCTCCGTCAGGTAGACGCGAACCGCCCGCCGGTCCGCGGTGTCCGGTCGGCGACGCAGCAGCTTCACTCGCTGCAACCGGTCGATGACGCCGGTCATTGCCGAAGGGCTGAGTTGCAGCCGCTGGGAGAGGGCGCTAAGCGTCATGCCGTCATCCCTGGCCAGCGTATGCATCAGTCGCAGCTGTGTCATCGTGAGGCCGCGATCGTCCCAGATGCGGATGCGTATCGGCTCGCCCAGGGCGAGTACGTTGAGGTACGCGGCCAAGGCGCGATCAAAGAGTTCTTCGTCCATGTCATCTTCCTCGACCATCATGAGAGCAGAATATTCCATGGCAGATAAAAAGTCAATGTCACATGAAATGAAATCGGACAGAAATACGCGGGAGCGAGGATACCCGGACCGGGAATTCAGGCTTTACCCCACACAACTGCCCGCCGTCTGGGCGCTTGCTCTCCTGCACTCGGGTGCTTCAATTGCACCACGTGACGCCGTGCGTGCACGCCGCCCTGTCGTGCATGCAATCAGGGAGAGGAACGATCATGAAGGCTGCCAGACTGCACTCGTACGGGGGGCCCCTCGTTGTTGAGGAAGTCCCCACCCCGGAGCCCGGCGACGGACAGGTAGTGGTGAAGGTGGAGGGAGCGGGCTTTTGCCACAGCGACCTTCACATCATCGACGGAGAGGTCCAACTGCTGCCGGTCATGCCCATAACCCTTGGCCATGAGAATGCCGGTGTCGTGTCTCAGGTAGGGCGCGGGGTCACGGAAGTCAAGGAAGGCGACAACGTCGCGGTGTACGGCGGATGGGGCTGCGGCCATTGCAAAGCGTGCGTCTCCGGGGACGAGCATCTCTGCATCCAGCCGAGATGGGTCGGCATGTTCGGCTACGACGGCGGCTACGCGGAGTACCTCCTCGTGCCAAACGAGCGCTATCTGGTCAAGCTGGGCCGGGTGGCGACCAGGGAGGCGGCGGTGCTGACTGACGCAGCGGTGACGCCTTACCGGGCGATCAAGAAGGCCCTCCCCTTCCTCAGCCCGGACCGCCATGTGCTGCTGATCGGCGCCGGCGGTGTCGGGCAGTTCGGCATTAAGCTGCTCAAGCTGCTCTGCGCCTCGCCCATCATCGCCGTCGAGATCGATGATGAGAAGCTCAAGGCCGCACGCGACTGCGGCGCGGACGAGGCGCTTGATGGCCGGTCGCCGGACCTGGCTGCGAAGATTCTGGAACTGAGCGGCGGCGGAGTTCAGGTGGCCTTGGACTTCGTCGGGAACGACCAGACGCTGGCGCTGGCGCTGGGGATGGCGGCCACCGGTGGCAAGGTGGTGCAGGTGGGGCTGGCGGGCGGCACGGCGAACATCCAGGTAATGCAGAATTCCCGCTTCGAGGTGCAGTTTGAGGCCTCCTTCTGGGGCAATCTGAACGAACTGCGCGAGGTCATCGCGTTGGCCGAGTGCGGCCGGCTCACGCCCGTGCGGCTGGACTACTACCCGCTGGATCAGATCAACGACGTGTGTCGCTTGTTGAAGGAGGGCAGGGTCCCTGGCCGGGCGGTCATTACGCCATCCGGCTAATTTCGGCGCTCTGCCGGCGGAACGGGACCGGCCGCCTCATCCTCACTCAGGAGAAAGATCGCGGCTCTGCTTCCCGTCACCGAAGTATTGGGATCGCTTCTACAGCCCCAACCAGCGCCTCTTAGTACGTCGCTGACGAGCGGCCATGACCGCGGTGGGCCTGCCGGCCCTTTCTCAGGCTCCCGGCGGCTATCTCGATCGGTTCGGGCGCCCGTGACCCGAGCGTGACCGCGGCGTGAGCCGCCGTGACCGAACTGTGATGGCCCGTGAGGTCAAGGCGGAGGGTTAAGCTCCGCGATGGCCCTCTGCTTCGAAGGCAGAGGACCGTTAGTGCCTCCGGTGGAGGCACTAACAGATTGAGCCCAAAGGAGTCACGCGGCCAAGCTTGAGCGGTAAAGGAAAGCGGCGCCGGGAGGCCCGTCGCCGGTCGAAACAGCGGCAGGGAGAGCAGCGCCTCGCGCAGGAGCCTCAGGTTGGGGGCGGCCCCGAGCGCGCCGCCCCGCCGCCGCACGAGGAGCGCAGGGCCGCCCGCGAAGAGGTGGCACACTCTAGGCGGCACGCAAGAAGGCCAGACACAGGACCGGCCTCTGGGAGCGTATCGGCCGCATGCGGATCTCCGGCTGGATGGTCGGGGTACCGGTCGTAGTGGTCGGCGGCGTCGTACTGGCGGTGCTGATCTTAACTAGCGGCTCCTCCGGTGGCGGCGGCGCAAAGCTACAGGTGACACCCGACCCTCGGGTCGCCGGCAAGACGCCCACCGCCTCGTTCAACATCGAGGCGTCGGACAGAGGTCAGGGTTCAAGCGATTCGTTCTACAACCCCACGGAAATCAGGGCCAAAGCTGGGGACGTCATCGAGCTGGTGGTGAAGAATACGGGGACGGTGAGCCACAACCTGCGGGTCTCAGGCCCAAATAAGATATTCGACTTGGACACAACGGGTAAGAAGGGCGACGACTTCGAGATGCCGCCGAACACGGTTCTGCCTGGCAAGACGGAGCGGCTGGTAGTGAAGATCGATAAGCCGGGGGCGTCCCCGTTCCGCTGCGACTTCCACCCGCAGTACCAGAAGGGGACGCTGATCTTGGAGTAGCCTAGAGGCTGCTAACTAATCCCATAGCGCCAGCAGCGTCCGCTCCAGGTCCACCTTCTCCTGTCGATAGCGCTCGGAGGGCGGCTCCAGCGTCACGCTGGGGGCTGGCATGCCGTAGAAGTTTCCAGAGCCGTACGCGGCAAGGCCGTCGCCCACCTCGATGTAGCAGAAGCCCGTGCCAGCGTACTGGGCCTGCGTACCCTCGCCGGCAACCTCCGTCGCGATGTTCGCCGCCACTACCCGCGCCTGCTCGTCCGCGAACACGCCCGCCTTGGGAAGGAACATGCCTATCGGCAGTCTGATGGCCGTCACGTCGCCGATGGCGAACACTCCGGGGTAGCGCGTCCGCAGCGTCGTCGGGTCGACGGGGACCCAGCCGGAGGCGTCGACGAGCCCGCTTTCGCGCACGGCCGGCGGCGCCGTGTGCGGGGGCACGCCCACCAGCAGGTCGTAGGAGGTGTCATCCAGCTCGAAGAGAATCCGCCTCGAGGCGGGGTCTATCTTCATGGGGATCTGCTCCCAGTGGAGCTCTATCCCCCGTTCTTCCAGCATCTTGATGAGGGCGGGACCTACGTTGGGGCCCGCCACAAGCATCGGCTGGTCCTCGGGGGTGTAGAGGGCTATCTCCGTCCGCCCGCGGACGCCTCGCTGGCGCAGGAGCGAGTCGATGAGGAATGCCGCTTCATACGGAGCGGCCGGACAGGAGAAAGGAGTTCTGGCGATGAGGATAGCGATGCGTCCACCATCGAACTCCTGGAGCGCCCGCTGGATCTGTAGCGCGCCCTGGATGTCGTACAAGTTGAGGGCGGCCTCGGCGAAGCCGGGCACGGCCCGGGGGTTCGTCTCGGCCCCCAGGGCTATGATGATGTAGTCCCCTTGCAGTTCGCCGGCTGTGGTCTGAACGGTCTTCGCGGCGGGATCTATCGACTGAACGTCCGCGTGGACCACTTCGATGGCGGCGTTCGACAGTGCCCCCAGTTCGCGCTGCCCCTCCCTCGGGTCCTTCCTCTCCCCCGTCATGATCCACAGGTTGGCCATACATGCCGAGAAGGCCCGCTTCCTTTCGACCACGACTATGCGCGGCTCCGCCGGTGACGACAGCCTCCGCAGGTGAGTGGCCACCGTCAAGCCGCCGATGCCGCCGCCCAGGATCAGAACGGTCTTTCCGCCCATGGCGACCCCCTTCTATCCGAACGTGAGGACGCGGTCCGACTCTTCGGTTAGCCGTACCAGGTCGTCCATCGTCGACATGGGGCAGAGGGCGCCGGCGTCCATCTCCCGGAGGCGCAGGCAGGTGCCGCAGCTCAATGCCACGCCGCCCAGCTCATCGAAACGCAGCAGGAGCTTCTGGACGTCGAAGCGGTCGTCCCCGATGTGCTCTATGTCGACGGCCGGTCCCAAGAGGAAGACGCTGACCTCGTGCCCACGAGAGAGTGCGGCGGAGCCGAAGCGGAACGCATTCCACACCGTCTCGGTCTCAGTGGTGTTGATGATTAAGAGGTACGTCAATGGTCCTCTCCTTCTTCCGGGGGTAATGGCTCTCGCTCGGTTCGAGAATCCTTGCCGCCCTCCACGCCCGCGGGTCCGGCCTCCATGGCCGCCAGCCGGTCCTGAAGCTCGCCGACCTGACGGCGCAGGGAGTCCACTTCTGATTCCGTGGCTTGCTCGCTACGCGAGGCCTCCGTTGGATCGGGCGACCCATGGCCCGCGCCGTGGCCGCCCATCCCCATCATCATGCGCATCATGAACCACATCATCACCGCCATTCCCAGCATCATGAGCGGCATCATCACGAATGCCCACCAAGGAAAGGAGCCGTCGCCGGGGCCTGCGTCCAGGAGCATCCCTACTCCTCCGACGCCAGTGCCGGCTGGGGGCTGCCCTCATGGCCGAAGCTCACGAGGGGGAGCAGCCTGTCCAGGGACCGCGGCAGCCACCAGTTCGCCCGCCCCATCAGCCGCATCGCCGCCGGCACGAGCACAAGGCGGATAAGGGTCGCGTCCAGCGCGATCGCTATCGCCATGCCCGTTCCCATCTCCTTCGGCGGGAGCGTGCCTGCCAGGGCGAAAGACCCGAACACCGCGACGATGGCGATGGCGGCGCTGCTGATCGGCCGCGCCGTCCGCTCCAGCGCCCAGGCGACGCTGCCCTCATTGTCGCCGGTCTCCTCGTACCGCTCCTTGACCGCGCTCAGCAAGAACATCTCGTAGTCCATACTCAGGCCGAAGAGGAGGGCGAACCAGAGGAGCGGGCTCCAGGCGTTGACGAACCCCTGGCTGTCGAAGGCCAGGATGTTTTCGCCGAACCCGTACTGGAAGATGACGACGAGGATGCCGTAGTTGGCGAACACGGAGAGCAGGTTGAGGACGATCGCTTTGGCTGGGAGCAGAAGCGAGCGCAGCACCAGCACCAAGAAGACGTAGGTGATGACCAGGACGCCGAGGATCGCCAGGGGCACCCGGCCCACGAGGGCCCCGGTCATATCCTGGTTCTCGGCCGGCACTCCTCCAACCAGCACCTCCGCCGACGTCGGATTGCTGAGCGCGTCCGCGTAGTCGCTCCGTATCCTCTTCACCAGCCCCTTCGCTTCGTCCGTCTCCGCCGAGTGCTTCGGGTACACGCGGATGAGCGTCACATCGCTCCCCCCATCCGTGTTGACCAGGGCATCGCGCATCGCCCGGACATCCTCACCTACCTGCGATGCGGTGCCGTCGTACAGGGCTACGTAGTCGTCCACCGTGAGATCGGGCCGGACGTCGACGATGCTCTCGACTTGCGACACTTCGGTGTCCCCCTCAAGGCCGTCCGAAAACGCTGAGAGGTCAGCCAGGAAGTCCCGTTCGAAGACGTTTGCCGACGCTCGTTGGATGACAACGTTGATGGGAGCGACGCTTCCCGGTCCGAACTCGCGCTCAAGCGTCTCGAAGCCCCGGCGCGCCGTCGTGTCCTCGGGCAGCACACCCATTCCCGGCATCGCGACCTTCATATTCAGGGCGGGCAACGCAAGAGCCAACAGAACCGCGGTCGACAGCAGCGCGAAGAGCCCCGGGCGGGCCATCACGATGGTGGCCCAGCGGTGCCAGAACCCCGACTCGCCGGAGGCGCCGGTGTCGATGCGGAAGCGCTCCGGCATGGGGACCCGCCAGCGGTCGATCCGGGGCCCGATGAGGGTGAGGAGCGCCGGAAGAAGGGTCAGGGAAGCCGCGAGCACGACCGCCACGACGACTATCATCCCCAGGGCCATGGACTGGAAGACCACGACGGGCGCCAGCAGCACGGCGGTGAGCGCCAGGATGACGATGACCCCCGAGAAAAAGATCGCCTTCCCCGAAGTCTCAACGGCACCGGTAACCGCATCCGGGACGGTTGCGCCTCTCCGCAGCTCCTGCCGGAACCGCGTGACGATGAAGAGGGCGTAGTCAACGCCGACCCCGATCCCGACCATCATGGCGAAGTTCATCACCCAGATGGAAAGCGGCACGACGTGGCCCAGCCAGTACAGAAGACCAAAGGTCGTGGCCAGC